>ULQP01038412.1_pt1 | contig 15345 bp, 15 predicted proteins | sample 1954571 | NCBI WGS metagenome assembly ULQP01 (sample SAMEA4835657, study PRJEB28245) | human gut metagenome | biome: gut microbiome; material: fecal sample | place: Denmark | collected 2008 | reverse complement strand
GGCAGATACTTTCAAGCATATCTCCCTTTTGCTTTTCCAGTGCAATACGGCTTGTTAGCTGCTGTAATTGTTGAGAAAGCATTTTTATATTCCCAATATTACTCCCTTGATTAGTATGGGTGTTGAGGCTGTTATGTGTATCACCTATGAGCTGATTAGCTTGTGCTATGAGGGTAGCAAGCTCTTGCCTGCTATCCTCTTTTCTCTTTGAGTAGTATTCTAATGGAGTCATATCAATACACGGTTACAAGGTTCTCTATTTTGAAGCTTCTAAACTCCTGCTTATCAACATCGAAGTAAGAGAAAGTCTTATAAGAAGGCTTTGTCATACGTTTACCCTTGTTTGTCGCACCTGCAGGCACATTTTTAAGAGTGCCGATAGCATAACGAATACTGCCATTCACTTTCTCATAGGCGAATCTAACTTCACCGCTTCTCATTCTTTTAGCAAGTCTGTAAAGCTCCCACGCTTTTAGCAGACAATATTTCCAACTCTTTTTTGTTGTTGAAAGGAGGTGATGAGCATACTTCATCACTCTGGCTCTAAAATTAGACTTTGTTTCCATAATTCACTTTTTTTGGTTTGACTTTTATGTTATTTGGTATTGCAAATATAGTCATTTGTTAGGTAATAGCCTAACAAAATAAATGTTTTTTTTCTTCAACAGCCTTTTTCGAACCATTTTTAACGAATTAATAATCAAGTTCTTGATATAACATCTTCCGACCAAATGAAATACGGCTTCGGACTGTTCCAGTAGGGACATTCAACAGTTCACTTATTTCGTCATAGGAATATCCCTGGGCACAATATATTAAGCTATCCATACAACATGATTTTTGGGCACATCGGCGAATGGCAGACACAACATCATTAAACATTGCCAAATTAGAAGCATAATCAGAAGAAGCATTTTCAATAGCTGAATCATATCCAATAAAATGTATGAGAGAGTTTCTATTGTACTGCGTAATATAAGTATTCTGCATGACAGCAAGGCACCACGGTTTCAAAGGTTTTGATACATCGAACTTATCACGATTTATAAGCATTTTGTACACTGTATCACCGGCTAAATCTTCTGCATCCTGCATAGATCGGCAGAATCTTTTCGCTACACGTAATATCCAGGGATATATTTCTGATACTTCCTTTTCAAAGTCCATTGTCAGCCCTCCTTATTAGGTGTATCTTAGGTTCACCATTAATGCACCTTTCCACATATTCCCGATGCATTATGCTTTGTTCGTACATTTCTTTAGCAGAACGCTCGATAGAACTAATGATAGTGCCTATGTCAGGGGGTAACGAGGCAATCATTTCTTTTACTTCGGATACTTCAAATGTTATCCGATCACACTTCGTTTCCAAGGTACGAAGTTCTGACAATAAAACATTACATAAACGCTTATTTATGCAGTTTGCGTTGTTCTTTCTATTCATAAAAAAGGTCGTTTGTGATTCCTAAAAAGGAGTTACTAACGACCTTCGAAAAAATTCGATTGTAATTGAGATTTAATTAATTCTATATCAATATGAAATATAACATTTACGTCCTTTTCTTCTTCATGCTTATCTCTACATCTGCCTGATGGACGATGTTTGCATAAACAGCAGCATTTATGTTCCGGACATCAATATTCATTTTAAAAAAAGTCATAAGAAAAGCTATTTCAGCATCAAAAGAAGAACGTATCTGTTCCGGAGTAGCTTTTTCTTTCTTCTCATCAGAACGCATATCATCGCTTCTCTTTTGCTCGAATAAAGCAGATCGCAATAGTTCCTCAACTTTTGATTTGACCTGCTCGTCAGACATAGACTTCGTATCATACGATAATAAAGCTAAAGTTTCTCTGACGTCATCATAAGCGTCAATAGCAATCAGAGAAATACAAACTTTAAAAAGCAAAACACGTGCCCTCTCTTTTATCATATCCTCACGATCAACTAACACAGATTTCAATCCGGACGGATTAGTTATCTTCTTGTACTCTATTATCAAATCAGATGAACGTTTCTTTAATTCCATCTCATTAATATCCTCATCTGGCGAAAGCAATACGGAGCAATTACCACATGAAAGCTCTATAAAATCATATAGAGATAATTGGTTCAATCTTTCAATCATAACCGGGAAAGCATATAATATTTATAATCACGGGCACACGCATCTTTATGTTGCTGCTTACCAATACTGCGTAGTTCATGACGTAAGCCCTTTATTTCATATTTCAAATCACTATAATCATTGAAAATAATAGGTTCACCAGTAGTATCCACTCCTACAAAGGTGGGAGAAAGAGAGGGAATATCCCATTCCGGAACATCCCAATCAGGCAAATCAATAGAGCTCACATCCGGAAATACCTGTGCACCTTTTGGAAGATCCACGAGTGTAGGAGTATCGGGTGTCACCCATGCTTTACCGGCATACATGACAACCTCGTGTTTACCAGCATCACCCACGAGCGCCTTACCGCCCGGATGAGCACCGTCTTTCGTTCCTTCAGCATAAGAAGGAATCGGTGTAGCGAGAATAGTTGCCACTTGAATAGCTCCCAATGCTCCTATCAAGATTGATAACGGGATATTGGGCAACGCTTCAGTAATAGCAAGTGCAGTCGCTATTCCGGCCTGGGCAATACTTGTAGCTTTCTCCCATACAGCTTGTTTATGAGCAATCTCTTGCTTTTTCTTTTCAAGTTCCTCATTCTTGGCTTCAGTAGCAGCTCTAGCAGAACGTTTACGGGCTTCGGCTTCCTCTTCCGATATAGCACCTTGTTCAGCCTGCTTCTCATAACGTTCTACATCTTTTTCATACTTCTCATCGTTTATATCCTGTACTTCCTCTATTCGGTCAATCTGACCGTCATAAACAGCACTGACAAGCCCACCAATTGCACCTATAGTTTGAGATGCAGTCTGCAACCATTTTTTGAGATTCTTTTGACGTTCTTTCTGCGCTTTTTCATCTGCCTTGGTAACACTATTGATAGCGGCAATCTCTGCTTCTGCTTCCTCTTCGGCAAGATCAGCCTTTAATTTCTGCAACTGTTCGGCAATCTTAGCCCTATCATCCGCACTAAGGTTATCAGCTTGAAGCTCCAATTCTAAGGCATCAATAGCGGCTTCGGTAGTCTTTCGAGCATAATCAAGCCGTAACCGGTATTCCTCTACTGCATATTCCTGCTGTGTAATTTGCTTAGAAGCCAGTTTCTTTTTCAACGCAAGCATATCCATAATGTGTTCTTCATCACGAATCTTTTGCTCATGAGTTGCATTTTCAGCAATCAATGAAATTTGATCGGAAGCATACTTCTCATATAATTCTTTTTTCTTCTTTGCATACTTTTCAGCAATGAGGAACACATCTTCACCAGTTTTCTCTGCTGCATCAATTTCACTCTCACGTTGAAGTTCCAACTGTTGTAGTTTTAAATCCAGTTCCTCTTTAGAACCTTTTTTCACAACAGTAAGAGCGTTTTCAATATCCTTCTTTTCACGATCTGAATTATACTTGATGGAATATTCATCAAGAGCACGCTGCATCTCTTTAGCAAGATTCTTCCTGGTTGCAATCTCTTCCCTACTATATCCCTTAACAGCAGCTATCTTCTTTGAATACTCAATACCAATACGGGCAAGTTCTTTCTCTAATCCCTCATCCATAAGGGAAAGTTCTGATTCTTGGTAAGTCTGTTGGATTTTCAATTTCTCCTGTGCAGCTTTCTCCAATTCTCGTTTTTCCTTATCAGTGAGAGGTTTTTTGAAAGTACTTTCTGTATTTTCATCCTGATAGTCATTAGTGATTCCTTTTATTTGGTCCATCTTTTCTTTAAGACCAGCTATATAAGCAGTTTGTTGCTCTACCAGGGAAAAGGATTCATTAATATCATTAATCATTGTATTCGTAGCCTTTTGGATTCCAAGACCTTGTTTCCAAAAACTCCGATTGTTATACTCATCCCATTGCTTCTCATTGCGTTTGGTATAGAGTTGCAGCCTTGCTTCTTCTTGAGCTAATGCTCTCTCAAGTACCTTAAGTTGTTGTGCTCTTGCTTTTTCAAAAGCTTCTGCGCCATCGACACCCTCTTTCCGATAATGGAGGGCAACAGTATCTATACTTTCTAACTTCGATTTAACCCACTCCTTATCCTGTTTAGCAGCTTGCTGACCACTCCTTTCAGCATTAGCAAGTCTTTCCTCTGCAAGTTCTTCAGATGTAGCGATAACCTCACGCATTGAACGCACAAATCCTGTTAACTCACTGACAAGCCCAGCAATTGTACCTGTATCACGTCCTAACGTAATCATAAATGCTTCCCATGCAGAACTCAAATTATAGATTTCTCCTTTGACATTATCCCCCATTGTATGAGCCATACCTGCTAATTCTTCATCAACACCGGTTATTTGGTCACGTAATGGGACTATCTTATCTGCAGCAGTAAGGAAAGCATTGAAAGCAGCTACACTACGCTTATCGGTCATTTCAAGGGTACTATTCAAATCTACCCCCTGTTCTTTCAACTTTTGTAGTCCAGCGACTAATTCAGGCAACGTTTTTACAGGCCCTCCCAGTGATTTTGCAAGTACACCATTCGTATCAGCAAGATTCAACAAAATATTACGCGTAGCAGTAGCAGACATAGAAGCATCAAAGCCGGCATCTGCAAGCTTTCCAACTAATGCCAAAGTATCTTCTATGGTAAAATTGAAAGCCTTAGCAACCGGGCCAACGATAGGTAACGCGGTAGCAAGATATGAGAATGATAATGCACTACGTGAAGTTGCAACAGCCATCGCAGATACGTAACGTTCAGTTTCCTTGGTGTCTGCATTAAACATTCTAAGAGCTGCACCAGACAAAGCCGCAGCATCCGATAATTCAGCACCAGTGGCCTGTGCAAATCGCAATACATATTCAGTTGCATCTAAGATTTCTTTTCGTGTAAATCCTAATTTTGCTAATTCGATTTGAAGTTCAGCAGCTTGAGAAGCCGTGTACTTAGTCGTTGCCCCCAATCTTTTAGAATCAAGAGTTAACTCTTTTATCTGGTCAGACGTAGTACCCAATATAGCAGCAAGCCGGCTATTAGCATACTCAAATTCAACAACGGAGCCTACACCCTCACGAAGTTGTGTAAAAAGCGCAACCACTCCATTAACAACAGCCTGTGCACCAACATACCCGGCAACCCACCCTTTGAGTCCTGCACCGACTTTACTTATTCCAGGAGCTAACTCACTTTGAAGCATCCTACCGGTATTACGCGCAATAATACCCATATTCTGCATTGAATTATTTCCGTTTTGTATCTCAATCCACGCAGCTTTTACTTCTTCCCGATACGCACCTACTGTCATCTTCTGCTGTGTGTATCGGTCGGAGTTACGTTTCACATAATCGGTATTAATACCTATTGTGGAGTTAAGGCGTGCAAGAGTCCGGATATAGTTCTCATCAGTATCTTTCAATACATCTACAGCCTTTTGAAGCTGTTTATTCATTTCTTTTGCTTGTGCCTTACTATGTACTTCCTGATTGGTTAGAGTGATAGCTGTCCGAATGAGCTTTAACCGTTCTTCCTCTGTCAATACAGTTTTCTTACGAGTACTATTACCTGCATTTTGAGCTTTGGTTAAGTTGGCTTCTGCTTTAGCACTTTTTTCTAAAGAAGAAGCATTATCAGCGCTCGCCTTAGTAAGTTTCTTGATTTCAGCAGTGGAAAGCTTTTCTGCATTCAACTTTTCCTCTATACGTTTTGTCACAGTCTGGGATATTTCCGACTGTTTTCTAAGAGCTTCGGTCAATTCATTAGAAGCGGAACTCGCATTTTTAGATTGAGTAGTATATATAGAGCCTAATTTTTCAAGATCGGCAATTCCGTCCACATTAATCTTTAACCCTTTTGCAAGATCTTTGGCCGCATTGGCATACGTTGCCCTTACACGCTCAATAGTATTATCCAGTTCAACCAATGTCTGAATCTCACCATCCTTTACAAGTCCTTCTATTACTAATTCTGCCATAATTATAGGTAATGTCTATATTCGATAATCTTTCCTTTAATCTCATTCCCAACCTTATCAAAAGCATAGGTACCGTCCTCTTTTTGATAAACAACATACATACAGCCATCTAAAATAGCTGCTTTCTTCGCCAGTTCACTGATACGATCCAGTTCACTTTGCATTTTCTTTATCTCGCATCCACAAGCCATAGCCTACCGGTACCCACATTCAGAAAAGAAACGCTCTAACCATGGACGAAGATACATGATGTTGAAATACTCCTTTGCAGTATCTCCAACGCCAAGAACCTGCTCACCATACTTTCTTTCAATGGATGGCCCCTCTTTAAAACCTTTTGTTTCAAAACGTAATCCGGAATCTATTTTTTGCGCAAAAATGCTATCATAAAAAGTACCAGTGATAAAAAGGTTAGGAACCTCGACTGGGCGTGGTGGCAAATAAAGTATCTCTCCCCTAAGAGGTGGAGTTATCTTCTCTTTCCAATGTTTATACCTTTCTGCTTGATTTTGCCAGGGACCGGGTTCATTGAAATAGGTATCGTTGTCATAAGTGGGATTCAATAAATGTTCGGTACCATCTAAACCACTATATAACTGTTCCTGTATGCAATCAATAAGCACATTCTTATTTTCCTCCATACATTTGACACACTCTCCCTTAAACCCGGAAGCAATGGAATGAATCACGTCATAAACTTTATCGAAATCTGCCATATAATAAATAATGAAATGGGCCGGGCTGCAACTACACCCCAGCCCATTAGTTACTTAGTTATCGTATCGAACACATCAGAGAGCTTCTTCCGGCGCTTTTCCTCTTTCAAGTTTAGCCACACCACATTGATATGAGCTTCAATAAATTCTTCCTTCGTCATCTCCTTTACTACGGAATCAACGAACGTTACACCATCTGTTTTCATGCTACCTGCTCAATACCTCTAATTCCTTTTTCAAACAACACAGAAGGAGATTTCAACGAAGGAACAGCACCAGCTTTTGGGACAATGGTTATTACACCATCAGCATAAGAAGCAGAAGTTGTATTATTCATAACCTCGGCGGCACCATCAGCGATGAGACTTCCGAATTCTTCTGTACGATCGTAGCCACCAATCTTCTCGATAATTTTGTAGGCATTTTCCGCTTCTGTCTTTTCAAAAACGACATCAACCAAGCCCATCAAGAAGTTTTTAGGATTGAAATCTAACTGCACATAATCAAAATTCAACAGGCTTTCTTCTGCATCCTCATGAGCGAAACTTACTGTCATAGTTGATTTTGCACCACTTGTAGGGAAACGGGTTACAGTTGGATAAACAGAAGACATTGAAATGCCCGCCAACACATCTGTACCATCATTAAAGCCAATCAAGGTGTTATCTTGATTCCAAAAATAAACGTCCCACCCCTTGTTAGCACACCTCAAAAGTTGGGCATTCAAAACTTCGTCGAAACTCTTTAAAGTAAAGGTATCTGTAAGAGCATTAAGCCCGTTGTACTCACTTGCACCATAACCAGTCGCATTTACCTGTGGATCACCTCCATTCGAAGCATATTCCAGAAATGGGAAAATAGGATAAATACGATCCGGGCGGTCAGCATGGCATAATTCAAGTAACTTCTCACTTGTAATATCGGCAGGAAGTTTCACGCCATGTTCTACCATAATAGCACCTTTGACTTTCTTCCAGTCGATTTTACATGCAGAACTACCTGTATTCATCCGGCCACCTTTACATGTTCTAATCTTTCTCATTTTCTTCTACAATTAAGATTATTAATTTTTATTTCCATCGAGCGTATGTTTATGGCATCTATGGGCTCGCTCACAGCCTTACCGGAATCTGTATAGGCTCCGTATCTACCATACGAATAATTCTCTGAATAACTATGTTTCACTTTCTCGTCACAGTCGCAGTCAAACCGGAAATCTTCATATAATACTTCCAACAAACGTTTATAGATTGGACGGAGAATATTCTTGAAAGATGTAGTTCTACGTTCCTCATTACTCCACTCCTTACAGGATGAACAAACTATAATCAACGAAACCTTTGCCTTAGAAAAATAATTTGGATCACTTCTATCTTCATAAATTGGAGTAAAGAGTGCAACCAGCGGGAACTTTTTTTCAGACTGGCCAGGAGATTTACTGTATTCATCTAATATGTCCTTGATATATTGACTGCTACCAAAGATGTAATTCAATCTTGGTGACTTTACAATTTTTGCCCCACCTTTCCCATTAGGGTAGAGGATTTCAAGTCCTTCAGGAAGTTTTCTAACTACTTCTTCAAACAGTTCTGTTATATCCAATTCCATCATAAATTGAAAGCATTAATGGGAGTTAATAGGTTCTTTTGAATCTTCAAACCGGTGAAAGGACAATCATCGGACATCGCCCATTCTACAAAGAGTCGGTTCTTCTTCACCATGCTGTTCCAGACACTAACCTGTCTCTTAATCGGAGATATATACTCGTTAGCACATTTCAATCTTACAAGACCAGTGATAGTAGCCTGTGTATTCATATCACGTAAAATGTGAAAGAACACATAATCGGCGAACGATTCACTTAACTTCTCACATAAAAGTGCATATCCGGATTGAGATTCATCTTTTTCCGAGATATCAACCTCATCTGAAGAATCCTCTTTTTCCTGTTCTACGATCTCCAAATAATCAGTAATAGCTTGTGAAAGACTAAAACCGACAGCAGTATGAAGAAATTCGGACTGAAATGCCTTGATATACCCATTTATCACTTCATTTACAGCAAGAGAGTTGGGTGAAGGCATTTCAGCTACCGAAGCATTCTCAATATGCCTGGGACCTGACGTAAAATATGAAACATCAATCAACATGGCAATAATTATTTAGAAGCCTTACCCTTTCCGGTTTTCTTTTCATCTTCCACGGAAACGGTTTTATCATCAACAACAGTTACTTCCTTAGCATCTCCAGCAGGCAATTCTTTTGAATCGGCAGCCGGAAGATTCTTGTTATCAGAAGGAACCAGGGCTTCAAGTTCTGCAATACGAGCTTTCATTGTATCACGTTCATCTGTCAGTTCAACAATAGCTTTATCTTTCTCCATAATGGATTCAGTAAGCTCACCGATTTTCGCATCTTTCTCTGTAAGCATACATTCCAATGTCTTTCGAGCATCTTCTTCTGTAATAAGACCACACTCGGAAATAGGGGTGAATGAAACCACCCCTCTACCAATCCGAATGCGTTGCTCTTTAAGCACATTGGATACATCCTTATCATTACCTCTAAGTATGTAATCCATAATATTACTTTTTAGTGATTGCTTCTTTCAGTTCAGCCAAATCTCCATAAGCAAATGCCCAAGGATTGTAAACAGGGAAAATCACCTCTTCACTGGCGATAAGAACCACCTCATTACACAACTTCGTTTCCACATCTTCAGCCCACTCTAACGCAAGATTAGTGTAGTCAACGATAGATGCACCCATGTGCATATCACCAATAAAGTATTTACCGGGTAACATACCAGTATTCTCTACAATCGGACGGTTAGCAATATGCTTAACACCATTGACAACCTTAATAATACCAAGGTTACGCCCCGTAGTATCCTTCTCTGATTCCATCGCATTAACATCTGACGGATTGAGAGTAATAGCATTGGGATAGTACTGTGCATAGGTCATCACGGCAAATGCCGTCTTAATAACATCTTCCGAGTTAGGAGCTTCGATACTTTGGAAGAATGAGTTGTTGACAGTAAATGTCATATTTGCAATGGCTGTTTCCTCACCGGCAAAAGCAACACCTTTCAACAAGATTTGACGGTCATTCATCTTGATAATAGGATTCGCTTTGTTCAAGTCTGTCACAACAGCAGCATTAGCAAATGTAATAACCATACCATTGAGCATCAGATCGTACGGTTTTGTGAACTCAACAATTGTGTCTTTACCCCCATTATGGCTTTCGACAGACTTCACACTACCGGCTTCTCCCTTAATGATAGTATCTTTGATGATACTTTCAACAGGAAGTACTCCAGTGTGATTAGTAATGCCTAACAGGTTCTCACCGTTCCCATCACCAAATAACATGTTCCAATCTTCAGCAAGCCATACAGCTTCCGGTAGCATATTCAGAATATAACTTCTGATGAAAACACGACTCTTCAACATACGCTTGGAAATTCTGATATGGGTACCAAGTCGTTTCGTACCTGTCTGAATTTCCTTCATCTTAATGCTTGACTCCGGTAAACGACCGTTTTCAGTAACGTACCGTGCATTCCTGTCAAAGTCATACACTTGTGTAAAGGCGAGCTGCGTATATGTAGGATCACCCTGCAAAGTCGTAATGACATTACGCATATGAATCTTCTGATTACTTACCTGACTAACAACACGGTTCTGCTGTTGGGTAATCATGATTTCACCACTGTAATTGTCGGTCATGGACACAATATCTTTCAAGCTGAATCCCTCAAAAGAACCTGTTTTACGGCTGTGACCGGCTGCAAACTCCTTGAACTTCTCACTATCAAGCATTTCGCTCAATTTCTCGTCGAACTTATTGATAGTATCCATAGATAAGCCTTTTTGCTTCATTTTTTCAATGCTTTCTCCAAGACTCTTAACCTGGCCAACAAGTGTTTCATTGTCTTTAATCAGTTGAGCAAACTTCTCGCCGTCATAAGACTTCAATAAGTTATTAATATCTCCAAACTGTTTAGTCACATCATCAGGCGTAACAACTCCTTCCAGTGATTTGTTTACGACTTCACACATCATGCCGACGATGTTTTCCATGAATGTTTTCTGTTCTGCCGGCAGACCATCTGTTTTCAGATTAAAATCTGATACTGTAAATTTTTTAGGCATAAAATTTAAATTTTAAGTTATTTATTCTCGAAACAACTATTCAAACTTTTGAAATCGAATAAAGTGCAATTATCAGCGGCTTTAGTCGTTACTCCATCGTTACCATTTTCCCCGTCATTCTTTTCTTGAGTGTCAACAGACGGCTCATTCTTTCCGGTAGTATCTTCAGAAGTATTTTGTAGAATAGCATTCGAACGATATACTTTTCCCCAACAGTGGGGACATCTTACATAATTCATAAGATCCTGCAAACTCTTTTGAGTGAATTCTTTCTCCTCTGACTTTACAGAATCAATAAGAGAAATTACTTGAGTTCTAATCTCTGGAGTGAGCTTCTCCATTTCTTCTCTTACGATGTCCTGCGTTATCCATCTCTGATAATCGGCGGCGTAATCTAATACCTGTTGTGCAAAGGTATGTTCCGTTTCTGCGTCATAATCAAATTGATAACCGCAATGAGGACATGAGACAACGGCACCACCGTTGAGGCTCTTTAGTAATAAACTTAATTCCATATCGTAACCTTTTAAACGTTCATCACTATATCCATGCTGCAAGAACGCTTTTCGAACGAAATCAACAGCTTCCTTTACTTGGTCGGCAGTAGCAGATTTGATATTCACAAGGAATGTTTGAGGATTACTTCCCCAACTTGTCAATGTAGAATATTCCATCATACGCCATTCAAGCACTTTACAAGGATCAGTCAAATCCCTTTTGATAGCTTTTACTCCGATAGAGTGTTCAAGGGTTCTCCCATTCTCTGCAAACAGCTTATAATCAGCTAACGTGTCACGACCAATCTGTTTTTCAAGATTCAACTGGCCAACCATAACTAAATTACCCTCTGTTTCCTTACCACTCAATGGAACCCCCAACAATTGATCCGGACGGTGATTCAAGAACCAACGCATACGACCAATATTTTCCTTTAAAGTCTTGTTGAATGATCCGGGCATGGATACGTCTTTCTGTGAGTCCTTCACACCGATACCGTTCACCGCGACGGTAACGATACCCTTCTCATCAACATCATTTGCCTTTGTCTTGTACTGAAGGCTTTTGATTTTCTCTTCCATTTTCAACTTCACTTTTTGTGTTAAGACTAAATATTTGTTTAACTATCTCTCGTTCCTGGTCCGACATCTCAAATAATGTTTTGTCGAACATAGGTTCTTCAAATTTACTTTCACCGATTTGCGCCCTCCAATCATTGTACGTTATCAATCCACTAAGGAACTGGTTTTTGCACCGGCTATTGATATTGGTCTTTACTTCCTCGGCTTCTTTCAACCCCTCCTGCAGGCAATCCACATCGGAGAAATCACAATCCAAATAATATCCGCTTGATTCAAGTCCTAAAAATTGAGTAAACTCACGGCAGAACTGTTTCGCAAATGGAATGATAACAGAGCTATAAACACTCTTTTCTGCCGTAGATTGATTGCTAAAAGTAGACTGGTCTTTGCGAGGAACTAACACAGCAGGAATACCATAAGCACCTGAAATACTAATTGCATCAGCAAGTGTTTCCTCAAACGGTTGCAGTTCTGCAATAGTGAGATTGGTACGTACAAAACTCAATGGGATATCAGACAGCCCATATGGTAACTGGTCCTTACCTACTCCGAACTTACCGAAGTGTTGTTGCAAAATTTCTTTCTTCTCATTATCAGTCATAGCAATGGGTCCGGATTCATCTTGTTTCATATTGATAAGAAATCCTAAACCACCTCGTTTTACATAAATTACATTACGGGCCTCATATACAGCAATAAGGTTCGATATCGGTTTCATTTGTGACATAAGACGGCTTTGAGATTTCATAAACCCAAATCCGGAATAATAACTCACACACCCGTCTCTATCATGCCATACCTGATAAGCAGGTATATTCATTGTGCTCAAAGCGCCATAATTTAAACGATAACCTCTAATAATATCTTCTTGATCAGCTATACCAAACAATGGAATATTACTACCTAAAACAGGCAAGACTTCCATTGCATCAGCAGGAAGTACCCAGTAGTTAGAGCAATAACGCCATTTTTCTACATTAGTGAAGCTATCAGACATTGCAGCACGTGTAAAACTATTGCCAAGACACAGTTTATATACGAAATGTTGATAAACATTTTGTTTCCATGTCATCAAACAATTTGGTCTAAGAAGTATCTGATTCAAATTCTTATTAGCCCAAATAACACTATCATCCTTAACTTTCTTAAACTGAAAGTTAGCACTGGAAATACGAGAAGCGATGTAGTCTATTGGAAAAAAGACTTCTGGTACAGACTGAAAAAGCGTAAGAAAATTTTGAGAACAAACATACGGAGAAGAAAATAACTCTTCAACAGTTATCTTTTTCCCTTCCGGAAGCTTCTTCTCTTCAACAGTCTCACTCACGACTTCTATATTAGCATCCTGTACAAGCTCTTCCTCTGACTTAGATTTTTTACGAAACCAACTCATTTATTTCTTATTTGAAACAAATGTAGGAATATGAATAATCGGTTTCTCAAAACACTAAAATCTTGAAAAATAAGAAATGTACAAATTCAGTTATAACAAACTATATAACAACAAATTACGCAGCAGATGATTCGGGGAACGATTTTATTATATGATATGCAAGACCACTTAAAATAATGCTTGCACTTTTATTCTCGCTATTTATGTTATAGTCCATCAGGTTAGTAATGAAATCACTGTAATCTTGAGATTCCTCTAACATCTTTGGTGATAACAAAAAGTTATTCCTTATAAAATCAGATGTAGCAGCTATTCGCTTATCCACATCGGCAAACTCTTTCTTTACTCTTACTTCTGTATCTTTCACAATTTCCCTCAACTCACGTACAGTCTGATAATAGGCAGATGAACATTCAAAGAGACACGTATTGGCCTTGTGCTCCAAACATGCGGTCTTAATTTCCTCTATGGAAGATGTTTCTCTAAACAAGGCATCAGTTAAATGCCACTTATCACCACAACGGGATGCCTGAACAAGAACAAACGTACCATCTACATTCGGCATGACATAAACAAGCCGCTGCGAGTAGACGTTTTGTGCTTCCGGATTAAAGAAACCAAGCATACCCTTACCACCATACAGATTCCTTTTTCGCCGGTTACTAAATTCAGTGTACTGCTCATTACACAAATCCACAACGACATATCGAAACGTATCGGATAAGTGCCCGTGTTCCTCATAAGTTTGCAAAGTAGTTTTATTCTTGACCTTGGTTTTAAGAATGGCACCGTTAGCATCCTTCTGTACACTCATGTAGTCCTCGATAGATACCGAACATGATTCGTCGATGTATATCTCTATGCCAGGAACAGTACAATCAAAGATAGCATTGATAAACTCACCAGTCATGGCAACACTCGGATTCTTATTGCCTACTTTATCCTCAATCTCGAATCCTTCTTTCTGCAATGTATCTATGAATAAGTCCATCCAAGAACGTTTTTCATCATCAATGCTATTGGCCGCCTTTGTTGAGGCATCCCCGTGTAGGTAGACTTTATCACTATACCTGATATCTTTCAGATACTTGGCTACAAGTTTAGAGGACTTCTTTACTGTATTGTTAGGACTTTCGGCGCATGTCTCATGGAACTGCCAAACCTTGATACCGGTAGTGAAATCTACTTGCCAGTACGACACACTGATATATGGCAGTACGTTATTATCTACTGATATATGAATAGGCAGGTCCGGGATATATTTATGTTCACCGGAATGTTTGCCACGGTTGAACGAACCGAAGAACTCGCTACCGGTACGAATAACACCCCACTCTCCCAATGCGTACACATTGTAATAATCCGGATCGTGGACTCTATCATACTCAAAGTCGGCAACACATTGCTCATCATAGAAACCATACGTACCGTCAGGACTACCGACTACCCAAAAATTATTCAAATAGGTAGATTGGATAATAACTGTATTAGGTGCCTGTTCCTCGATTTGCTTAGTACGAAGATTAAGTATTTGCCTGGGTGCATTCTTCTTTACGGATTTGACCTTGGTAAGTTCTTTCGGCAACTCTTTGCCGGCAATGGTAACAGACATTGGCACATCATGCCATTTGTCTTTATCAATGAACTCTTTCTTTATCCAGTGGCTTTCACTGATCGGATTAAAGGTACAAATAATCTGCTGCCCTTTCTTACCACGCAAACGCTTACGTAGCTGCTTGAAATCCGGATGCTCGAACTCTGACCATTCCTCTAACTGAACTCGCTTATAGTTAGAGATACCTTTTATCTTCTCCGGATCGTCAAGACCGGAGAAATCTATCTTCGCAACATTAACCAAACATTTAATAGTATTCTGTTGGAACTTGAACAAATGGGATATGCCAAGACCGGCCGCAGCGACTTTATAATCTTCATAAATGGTTTTGAGAATAGAAGCTCCTAC
>ULQP01042417.1_pt1 | contig 15459 bp, 11 predicted proteins | sample 1954571 | NCBI WGS metagenome assembly ULQP01 (sample SAMEA4835657, study PRJEB28245) | human gut metagenome | biome: gut microbiome; material: fecal sample | place: Denmark | collected 2008 | reverse complement strand
GTCTTGAAGTCCACATCGTAGCCCAGCTCCTGAATGTACTGAAGCAGCAGCTCGTTCCGGGCGGCACCACTGGAACGATCATAGGTATACTCGATCTCGGGGTACATATAATCGGTGTTGTGCTCGGCGTTTTCTGCAGGCCATTTGGCCTCGTCACCGTAGGTGTAGATCATCTTCACGCCGTACTTGTCCTCCATGATGGAGCGGACAAATTCGATCATCTCGGCAGACTCGTTGATCCAGGTCTTGACCACGCGCTGATCACACTTGCCGGAGGCGTAACGGGAGACCTCGCTCAGCAGCTTGGCACGATCCATCTTGATGCCCTGTTCCTGAGCGCCAAAGCCGTCCACGGCACCCACCCAGTGACGGGTATCCTGCACATTGCCGTTCTGCTCGATGACACGGAAGTTCAGGCCCTTGGCAGCGGCATAAGCAGCAGCGAACATACCACCGTTGCCGGCACCCACGATGAGGATATCGGTGTCCACCGTCTCGGTGATGGCAGCCTCGTCAATGTCAGGCTCCTTGCCCAGCCAATCGGTCTCGTCGCCGGTGGGCAGCTGAACGGAAGTTACAGTTGCCTCTCCCTTTGCCTGTGCAAGGCAGCTCTTGGCGGCCTTCTTCACGGCATCGGAGGTGATGGTGGAGCCGGACACGCCGTCGATCTCGTCAGAGCCGGCGTTCAGCAGCTGGTTCTTCAGCTCCTCGGCAGCAGCAGCGCCGTAGGAAGCGGTCTCGCCGGAGGTATCGACCACAACGTCGGTCACAGCACTGTCAGAGAAGGTCATGGTGACTTTGACGGTAGAGGAAATGCCCTCGGCAGTGCCGGTGTAGGTACCGGGGGTGTAGGTGCCTGCTGCACCGGCAGAAGCGGCGGTGGAGGAGCTTGCAGCGTTACAGGCAGCCAGTGCACCGGCGGTGACACCGGACATGGCAGCGGCAGCGGCGATCTTCAGAAAGCCTTTACGCGAGATCTTGTTCATGCTTGGATGATCCTTTCTTCTCTGTTTCTGTTCTTATTCTTCGATTTTCCTTCTTATCCGAAACGCACCGCCACAATACGGCGCAGACTTCGTTCGATAATAAATTAACACAAAGCCCGCCTGTTGTCTTTTAAGAATTCTTAAACATCTTTGCCGTTTCTTCGCTGGGAAATTCCTGTTTTTCACTTTGTTTGATAAATAACGGTCAAATCAGAGCAGAAAAAAGCACCCACGGCTTAAGTTTCCTTAAGAAGTGGGTGCTTTGAGGATTAACGATATTTAAGACAGCAACACCATTTCAGGCTTCCGTTTCCCCTTCCGGGCGGAAAATATAGCCTTTGCCCCAGACATTTTTGAGGTAGATGGGCTTTGCAGGGTCGGGCTCGATCTTACTGCGGAGGTTATGGATATGCACCTGCACCGTGCGGACATCCCCCAGGCTCTCCTTCCCCCAGATCTTCCGGTAAAGCTCGTTTGCGGTAAAGAAGGTGTTGGGATGCCGGATGAAGAGGGTCAGGATGCGGTACTCCATATCGGCCAGATGGATGCTCCGGCCATCCTTTTCCACGCAATGGCTGTTGGAATCCAGCGTAAAGGCCGCACAGTGGTAGCCGCTGACGCTGGGCTCTGCGGCATCCATCTGGACACGGCGGATGTTTGCCATGATGCGGGCCAGCAGAACTTTGTGGTTGTAGGGCTTGGTCAGGAAATCATCGCCGCCCAATTCCAGTGCCCGTACCACTGTGTCTGTATCGTCCAGACAGGAAGTAAAAATGATGGGGCAGTGGTGCCAGCTGCGCAGGCGCTGGCACAGATCCATGCCGTTGGTGTCCGGCAGAAGGATATCCATCAGGATCACATCGAACTTTTCCCGGGCGTGGCTCAGCGCTTCGCCGCCGGTGTCAGCACAGACCACCTCAAAATTCTGCTGACATTTCAAGAAATAGCTGGTTGTGTCCCGGATCACCGGATCATCTTCCACCAGAAGAATGCGGATCATTCGGTTTGCCCTCCCCTTTTCGGCGTGAATTTGCTATAATATCTTTATCTAGTATACCGTATTTCCGGGCTGTTCTCAACCGGTTCTCCAAAGTTTTGCAGGGGGTCTTTTTATGATAAAAAAGCGATTTCTGCTTCCGGCTGCCGCCGGGGCACTGGCACTGACCATTGGGTTGGCAGGGATCTGGTTCAACCAGCGACTGCCGGCGCTGGCGGATTTTGGGGTCCCCGGCATGGACCCAGAAGCCCAATTGATGGCATGGGCTGCCCTGTTCCCGGAAAAAGGAGTGGCTGCCCTGACCTTCCGCACGGTGCTGCAGTGGATGGCCATTGCGGTATTCTGCACTCTGGGGGCGGTGGTGCTGGCCCTGTACCGATACAAGCCTCAGAAGGAACTGGGATATTTTCTGCTGTATCTGACGGTGCTGACCCTCTGGGCTCTGGTGATCATTCTGGCTCCGGTGGGAAGTTCCGGCTGGAGCGTCTTTTTCCGCCGGGGATTCTTTACCGTCACGGTTCTGGCAGGTATCCTGCTGTGCGCCGCCCTGACAAGGGCTGTGCCGGTGTCTCACGGGCAGCGGCTCCGTTCCCTGCTTCTGACGCTGGGGTATCTTGTTCTGACGCTGATTCCCCCCAGCCGTGTACGAGCGGTGGGGCTGCTTTTGGGCATGGGCTACTGTCTGGGCATACTGATGGCAATGTATGCCCGGGGCTCCGACGCTGCCCTGCTGATGCTGTTTCCCTGTGCCATCACCATTGGCTTCCGGGTATGGGTGGTCCTGCCGGGCATGCATGTGCCGTTTTTTCAGGAGAGCGTGTTTTTCTACCTGTTCCGGTGTGCTCGGATCTACGACGCGCCTTTTACTCTGGGCTGCATGGCCTACGTCTGCCGCCGGTATGCCCTGCAATTTGATCGGGCGGAGCAGCTGGCCCGGGAGCTGGATGCCCGGGTCATTCAGCGGACAAAGGCCCTGACGGAGGAGACCGAGGCCCGGAAAAGCATGATGCTGAACATTTTCCACGACCTGCGCAGTCCCCTGTTTGCGGTCAGCAGTGGACTGGACACACTGGAGGCTGCACCGGAGGCCCTGCCGGCCCTGCTGCCCGCCTTACAGCAGCGGACGGCCTTTCTCCGCCGCCTGACGGAGGATCTGTTTCTGGCTGCAAAGCTGGAGCAGAAACAGGTGATGCTCAACGAGGACCGGGTATCTCTGGAGGAGGTCATCGCTGCGGTCTGTGACAGCTGCCGGGAGGAGGCCGAGAAGAAGGGCGTGGTGCTTCAGGCTCCCCCGGCTTCGGAGCTGCCGGTGTGGGGCGACCAGATCCGGCTGCAGCAGATCCTGCAGAACCTGTTGACAAATGCCATTCACTACACCCCTGCAGGGGGGAGCATCACCGTCAACAGCCGGGCGGAGGCCGGTGCTGCTCTGGTGAGCGTCCGGGACACGGGCTGCGGCATTGCGCCGGAGGATCAGGCCGCCGTATTTGACCGGTATTTCCACACCACCACCTCTTCCAAGCACGACTCCACAGGTCTGGGACTGACCATTGCGCAGGAGCTTGCCCACCTGCACCACGGAGAAATCCTATTGGAAAGTGAAGTGGGCAAAGGCAGCTGCTTCACGTTGAAGCTTCCCCTATTACCCGCTTAACAGAGAAATCCCCTCCGCCATAGGCGGGGGGGATTTCTTTATAGCATCTTTGAATTTAAGCCAGCGGGTCCCACAGCTTCATGGGCAGGGGCTCCTGATCCAGCAGGGCGCGCTGGGCATCGCTCAGCAGGCTCTTGCGGACGGTGATCTGGTAGACATTGGCCTTGAACCACTTCTCGCTGCCGATGTAGTAGCCCTTCTGGCCGGAGGCATCGCCCCAGCTGTTCTCGATCTTCCAGCGGTCAGCCTTGCCGTTCTCGTCCAGATTGACACCGCAGAACATCATGCAATGGTTCATAGTGCTTTCACGGGTGAGCAGCCGCTCGGCCTTGGTCATGCCAAAGGTCAGGCCGCCCAGCACCTCGCCGTACTGGAAGCAGTCGGGATCCCAATAACCGTTGGCGCGGTCACCGTCGGGGTGGCAGTCGCAGCTGAACATGACCCCCTCCCCTGCCTGCAGCTGGCGGATGGTCAGATCCTCCAGCTCCTCCTGCGAGAGGTTCAGCCAGAACATATTCTCCTCCACCACGTCACCCATAAAGGGCTGGCAGTAGGTGCGGTTCAGTGCATGGATGGGCGAGGAGATGATGACGACGTAATCATCCAGATCATTGCCCACATATTTCTCCAGGAAGGTGTGCGGGGTCAGGTTCCGGTCGCAGTGGTAGTGCTCATCCTTGTCGGTATACTCAAAGTCAAAGCTCCTGGGGGGCTGGCCGTAGAGGATGCACAGGGCGTTGTAGATCTCCGCCAGCATCTCCTCGCGGCGGGCGGCCGTGTCCTTTCCCTCTTTTGCCATGGCCCGCAGTTCCAGCGCATCCTCCCGCAGCTTGCGGTTCAGGATGGGCAGATACTTGGCCGTGCCGGTGGAGTGGACAGTTTCCGGCATGACCCAGGAGGGCACCACGCCGTACTTTTTGATCAGGCTGATGGCCATATCCCACTGGCCGCCGTCGGGCAGCGGGCTGCCCAGCAGGGTGTAGGTCTCGCGGTCGGTCAGGTCCTGATCCGCAAAGTGGAGGATGTTCTCAAGGAAGAGATTTGCCTTTTCCAGCTTATCGTAGAACGCCAGATAAGTGGGAGAGAAGGAGAAATCCTCCAGATCACACTTGGCGATCACCCGCTGGCGCAGGACGTTCAGGGTGGAGAACATCCAGCAGCGGCCGCTCTGCTTCTGGTTGGTGATGTTATTGGTCTTGACCAGCACAGAGAAGTCCATCCGCAGCTTGGCAGCGGCGGCGGGCACAAAGGCCGCGTCCGGCAGAGCCGTGCGGGAAACTGCATTGGACATCACATTCAGCTCCGGGCGGGCAGCATAGCCCTGCTCAAAGCGTTCCAGCATCCGGGCATCAATGGGAGTAACACGATTCATTTGATTCACGCTTTCTTTCTGAAAAGTTCAATCCTTGAAATAAGCATTCTGCACGGCCAGCAGGACACCGGCACGGCTTGCGGCAAAGTTCAGGCCGCCCTGCAGGTAGCAAGTGTAAGGCTCACGCAGGGGGCCGTCGCAGGAGAGCTCGATGGTGCTGCCCTGAGTAAAGCTGCCGCTTGCCATGATGACCTCGTCGGTATAGCCCGGTTCCGGAGAGGGTTCCGGTGCGGCATAGCTGTCCACGGGGCTGGCGGCCTGAATGCCGCGGCAGAAGCCGATGAGGGCATCGGCGGTATCGGCATCGAAGCAGGTCACGATATCGTTGTGGTCCTCGCAGTAGCGCGGGATGGGCTTTTTGCCCACCAGCTCCAGCAGGCACTGGGCATAGATGGCGGTCTTGATGGCTTCACACACCACGCCGGGGGCATAGTAGAAGCCAAGGTACATATCACGGGGCGTTTCCAGCGTACAGCCCAGCTCCTTGCCCAGTCCGGGGGCGTTCAGGCGGTAGGCACACAGCTCCACCAGATCCTTCCGGCCCGCGATATAGCCGCCGGTGGGGGCAATACCGCCGCCCGGGTTCTTGATGAGACTGCCCACCACAAGGTCCGCACCTGCCTGGCAGGGCTCCTTCATCTGGGTGAACTCACCATAGCAGTTGTCCACAAAGATGATGATCTCGGGGTTGGCGGCACGGGCCGTGTCGGCGATCTTCTGAATGGTATCCAGATCAAAGGCATTGCGCTGCAGGTAGCCGCGGCTGCGCTGGATATGGCAGACCTTTGCCCCCGGGGCCTTTTGAGCGATCAGCGCGTAATCCGGGGTGAAGTCGGCCTTGAGGGGGGCTTCGTCGTACCGGATACCGTAGTCCATCAGGGTGCCGGTGCCCTTGCCCTTGCCGTCCAGACCGATCACGCCCTCCAGCGTATCGTAGGGGCGGCCGGTAGCAGCCAGCAGGGTATCCCCTGCCCGCAGCAGGCCGAACAGGGCCACCGCCAGCGTATGGGTGCCGCTCTGGAACTGACTGCGCACAAGGGCATCCTCCGCGCCCATCACCTCGGCAAAGATCTGCTCGAGCTTGGCGCGGCCGGTATCCCACAGGCCATAGCCGGTGGTGCCCAGCATATCGGTGGAGGACATCTGGGTATCGGCAAAGGCCTTGAGCATTTTCAGCTGGTTGTAGTCCCGGATCTCCTCCATGTGGTGGAAATAGGGCTGGCAGAGCTCCATGGCTTTTTCGTCCAGCGCCAGAACTTCTGCTTTGTAATCAAAAAAGTGGTTCAGCATTGACATAATCTATCCTTGATCTTTATTTTCATATCGGGCATACTCTCCCAGCTTTTCAAAGCCGAGGCGGGTATAAAAGTGCACCCGTTCCGGGGAGCAGAGGAAAAGGGGCTGCAGGCCCTGCGCCGAGAGGGTGTTGGCCAGCCGGACGATAAGCCGCCCGCCGATGCCGCGCCCCCGCAATGGCTCCGCAGTCTCGCCGCAGGCCATGTAAGCCTGCTCCGTTCCAATGGCATAAGCGCCCACGGTGCAGGCAAGCTCCCCACCCTGTTCCAGCGCCCAGACCACAGCCCTGCCGCGGGCGCGCTTTGAGCAGAGCTCAGAGTAAAAATCATCCCGCCGCGTGGGGCGGTCCGGAAACAGCATCTGAGCAACGGGGCCCGCCGGGGGCTCCGGGTCAAAATGCAGGGAGGCCCAGAGCGTTTCTTCCACAGCGGGTTCCGGCAGCTGCTTTCCGGGTGCCAGGCCAAAGACAAAAAGGGACTTTACCCGGGCCCAGCCGGTGGGCGGCGGGCACTCGGCTTCGTCCAGGATGACCGCCTTACAGCCGCAGAAATGCAGGAAGCTGGCCAGTTCGTCCGGGTTGGCGTGGCCCGCCAGCCATGCGGTACTGCCGCCCACATCCAGCGCCAGCGTTGGCCCGGCGAAGAACTGGCCCGGCTGGCTTTTGCCGAAAAGCTCCAGCGCCTGCGGCATCGTGACCCCAAGGCAGAGCTTTCCGCGGCAGGCACTGCGGAACCGCTGCCTCTGGCGGGGCGTTCTGACCTGCGTGATCATTTCAGTGCGTTGACGATGTTCTTGAACTCGCGGCCGCGCACCTCAAAGTTGGGGTAGAGGTCGAAGGAGGCGCTGGCGGGAGACAGGATGATGATATCACCGGGCTTTGCGGCGGCACGGGCCAGCTCCACAGCGTGCTGCATATTGTCCGCGTGCTGGATGGGCAGTGCGGCCTCGTTGAAGCCGGGGTCCTCTCGCAGGGCCTTTTCAATGCGGGGGCCGGTGGCACCCATCAGCACCAGATCCTTGACGTGAGCCACGATCTCGGGGGCCAGCGGCTCATAGGGGATGTGCTTATCATAGCCGCCCGCAATGAGGATGACCTTCTGGTCAAAGCTGCGCAGGCCCGCAATGGTGCGGGTGGGGCTGGTGCCGATGGAATCGTTGTAGTAGAGCACGCCGTCCAGCGTGCGCACCGGCTCAATGCGGTGCTCCACGCCGGTAAAGGTGCTGCCCACCTTCTGGATGGCCTCCACGGGCACCTCACCCCAGACTGCGGCGGCAGCGGCCAGCAGATTCTCGATATTGTGCAGGCCCCGCAGCTTGATGTCCTTCTGGGCCAGGAAGGGCGTTACCACGCCGTCCTCGGCCATGCAGAGCATGTTGTCCTCTTTGCGCAGGAATGCACCATTGTCGGTATCGTGCAGGCGGGTAAACCAGACCTGCCTGCCCTTGCAGTCCTTCTGCATGGAGCGGCTGATCTCGTTCTCGTAGCCCAGCACGGCACGGCAGGGCGGGTTCTGGTAGAGCAGGATGTTGCGTTTTGCGTCGATGTACTCCTGCATATCCTTATGGTGATCGAGGTGGTTGGGGGTGACGTTGGTCACCACAGCGATCTTCGGGCTCTGGTGCATGCTGATGAGCTGGAAGCTGGACAGCTCCACCACAGCCACATCCTCCGGCCGGACCTCAGGCAGCATGGGCAGCAGGGCCGCACCGATGTTGCCGCCCAGATGTACTTTGCGGCCTGCGGCCTCGTAGAACTTGGAGATAAGAGTGGTGGTGGTGGTCTTGCCGTCAGAGCCGGTCACGGCCACGATCTCGCAGGGGCAGAAATCGAAGAAAAGCTCGACCTCGCTGGTGACCATGGTGCCCGCCGCCATGGCATCCTGCAGGGGCTTTTCAAAGTAGCCCACAAAGCCGGGGGTGCGCATGATGATATCCTGGCCCTTGAAGCCGTCCAGATAGTGTTCGCCCAGGCTCAGGTCAATGCCCAGTTCCCGGATGGTAGCGGCATAATCGCCAAACTCCTCCACGCTCTTTTTCTGGTCGCACAGGGTCACATGGGCCCCCAGCTCCACAAACTCCTTGATAAGGGTCTTGTGGCTGACACCGGCACCGATGAACGCCACCTTTTTGCCCCGGATGAGTTCTGCAAGCTTCTGCTGATCTTTCTGCATAAAGAAAGAACCTCCTCTATGAAAATTCAGGCTGAAATTGATTCACTGCTCCATTTTACACCTTTTCCAGCCAATTGGCAACGCCAAACCTTGTTCTGGCCCCGGATGCACCGAAATCCTATCTGAATTCACAAAATGTCGATTGTCTTTTCCGACCGTTTCCGCTATACTTTAATCGTATCATTTTACAAGGAGCGCATTTTCTTGAAACATTCCCTGATCCGCTTTTCCGCAGTGGTGCTGACCATTGCGTTTGTTTTTGCCCTGACCGGCTGTGGTTCGGGCTCCAACAGCTTCACCTGGTTCGTGGACAGCATCCCGGCCAACCTTGACCCGCAGGTGGCCTCGGCTTCTGCGGATGTCATCGCCTGCGAAAACCTGTACAGCGGCCTTGTCCGCAAAGATCCCAGCGGCAAATATGATCCTGCCCTCTGCGAACGGTGGGAGAAGTCCTCCGATGGCCTCACCTACACCTTCTACCTCAAGGACGGCCTGACTTACACCGCCGCCAAGGGCAACGCCACTGACTACGCCATCACCGCCGAGGATTTTGTGTTCGCTTTCCGGCGCTTGTTCCGGGCGGAGACCAACTCCCCCTACGCGGTGGAGTTTGCGGCCCTTGAAAACAGCGCCGCCGTGCTGGCCGGGCAGATGCCCGAGAGCGCGCTGGGAGTCACGGCCTCCGGGCCGCTGACGCTGGTGTTCCACCTGAGCAGTGCCGATGACAACTTCCTCGAGAAGCTCACCCTGCCCGGTGCCATGCCCTGCGATGAGGAATTTTTCAATTCCACCCGGGGCACCTACGGTCTGAATGCTTCGTCCACCCTTTCCAGCGGCAGCTTTTACATCTACAACTGGACAGCCAGCGGCCTGTTCCTGCGGCGTGCCCCCTCGGACAGCCTCATCGACAGCCTGCGGCTGGTGCAGAACACCAACAGCGCCGGGCAGTCCGCCGCAGAGCTGATCGCCAACGAGAAGTGCTCTGCCGCCCCGGACGACACCGCCGCGCCCACCACCCTGACTTCCCTCTCCTACTCCGATACCACATGGAGCCTGCTGTTCAACTGCAGCAGCGTGTTTGCTTCCACCGAGCTGCGGCAGGCACTGGCCTCCGCCGCGCGGGGTGCAGCCGAGGTGCCGGACGGCGGGCTCTATGCCGCCGCCAACGGTCTGGTACCGGACGGCCTGACTGTGGACGGCATGAACTACCGGGATACCGCCGGGGATGTGACTCCCGCCGCGGTGGATGCCCGGGCGCTCTACCTCACGGCGCGGCAGACGCTGACCACCTCCGACTTCAACAAGGTCAGCCTGATGGTGCCCGCCGGTTCCGGCGTGACCAGCGCCGCTGAGGAGATCAACGGCGTGTGGCAAAAGGAGTTTTCCCTCTTCTTCTCCGTAGAGGAGGTGGACGAGGAGACTTTTGCGAAACGGCTGGCCGAGGGGGACTACACCATCGCCTTGGCCCCCATCAGCGCCGAGGGCGGCAGTGTGTACAACATGCTGAACCAGTTCACCGCAGCGGGCGGCGGCCTGACCGGCTATGCAGATTCCCTGTATGCCACCCAGCTGCAGGCCAGCGCCCAGGCCACCGGAAGCTCCCGCTGCCGCCTGCTGGGCGATTGTGAGCGCCAGCTGCTCAACGATGCCGTGGCGGTCCCTCTGTTTGCCCAGCAGAAGCGCCTGCTGATCGCACCCGGCATCCAGAACCTCATCTTTGACCCCTTTGGCCCGGTGCTGGATCTGACCTATACCACAAAAGAATGATGTGCCACAAAAAATACCGGAGCAGCCGCCTGCCCCGGTATTTTTCTTATCCTTTTTTGATGCCGAACAGCCTGCGCAGAACGCCGCGCAGACACTTTGGGCTTTTGATAACGACCACCTGCATCGCTCTCCCGCCTTTCGTGGTGTGATACCACAATATAAGCGGCAGGACGGCAAAGTGTGCGGCTCAGGCCTTGTTCCCGGTCAGGATCGGTGTATCCGGCACCGTTTCCACGACCACCAGCGCCCCCTTGCGGGTGGAGATGGTAATGCAGTCTGAGCCTTCGGCATACTCATTGCTGACCCCCAGCGGGTAACCGGCCACCAGCACATCATCGGTGAGCTCATAGTAGGAACCGCGCTCACACACGCCCTCCGCCCTGCCCTCCATGGGGAAAGCAGAGAAATAGAAAAATTCCTCCTTCGGGTAGGCACGGGTCTCGCCGGAGCGGACAAAGGTGACGCGGCTGCGCTCATCCTGAAGCGTTGCCCGCACCCCCCGTTCTTCCAGCCCAAGGCCGGTGGCAAGATTCGAGAGGGTATGCTCGATCCGCCTGCCGCCCAGCGCCCCCAGAAGAAGCACCTCAGTAAAGCCCTTCTCACTGGCAAGCTTAGCGGCATATTCGGTGTCGGTGTCGTCCTTGACGTGAGGCAGGACGATGATATCGTCGTTCTGCTGCACCGGACAGGGCGCGGTATCGAAGTCTCCCAGGATGATATTGGGCTTGCAGCCCAGCGGCGCGCAGTTGCGGTAGCCAGCATCACAGGCGATGATGAAGTCATCGGGGCGGAGCAGACGCTTCAGCTCCGGCGAAACCGGGCAGGCCGAGAGGATCACGCAGCGCATCACATTCCCCTCCTCTGCCAGTCCTTGACATCCTTGACTTCCTCATACATGGCACAGTAGCTATCGTACCGGGTCTGGGAGAGTTTTCCCTCGGCCAGAGCGGCACGGATGGCACAGCCCTTTTCCGTGCGGTGGGAGCAGCCCGTGAACTGACACTGCCCAAGGTAGGGCCCGAACTCCGGGAAGGCGTGCTCCAGATTCTCCTTGGGGATGAACCCGGCGCGGTTGGCTTCCAGACTGGCAAAGCCGGGGGTGTCCGCAATGCGGCCTCCAAAGGCCTCAAAGATGGTCACCTCGCGGGTGGTGTGGCGGCCGCGCCCCAGCTTCTGGCTGATGGCACTGGTCTCCCGCTCGGCCTGAGGCAGCAGGGTGTTGAGCAGGGTCGATTTGCCTACACCGGAGTTGCCGCAGAAGGCGCAGAGCCGCCCGCTGATCCACTGCCTGACCTCGTCCAGCCCTTCCCCGCTGTCGTAGCGGATGGCAATGAAGGGCAGAGTGGATCTTTCATAGGCGCTGCGCAGGAACTCCACCTCACCAAGGTCAGCCTTGGTGCAGACGATGACGGGCTGCACCCCCTTGTCCACGGCGATGGCCGAGAGCTTGTCCAGCACCAGCGTGCTGGGGGTGGGCTGGGTGGTGCTGGCCACAAGGAACAACACATCCAGATTGGCCACAGGCGGCCGGACAAACACGTTTTTGCGGGGTGCGATCTCGGCAATGACTGCCGCACCGTTCTCGGTCTCCAGCGTCACCTCATCGCCCGCCACGGGGGTGATCTTCTGTTTGCGGAAGATGCCCCGGGGCTTGCACTCGATCACACCCTCTTCGGTCTTGACGTAGTAAAAGCCGCCAATTCCTTTTACGATATATCCCTTCATCCGTTCCTCCCTCAGGACAGCAGCGCGCTCCACCAGTCGCCCAGGCCGGTGCCCTCGCTGCTGGAGGAATCGCCACTGCCGGAAGAGCTGCCCCCAATCAGGCCGCTCCACCAATCGCTGGAGGAGCTGCCCGGCTGTTCAGCCGGGGTCTCAGGCACCGGCTCGGGGCCTGCGCTCACGGTAATGCTGACACGGCTGTTCACCTTGACGGTAGATCCTGCTGCCGGGCTCTGGCCGATGATGGTACCTGCGGGCTGGTCGCTGTACTGCTCGGTGGTGCTGCCAAGGCCCAGCTTGTTCTGCACCAGCACGGAGCGGGCATCGTTCACGCTCTTGAGACCGGTCAGGGCAGGCACCTTGGCCGTGGTGTTGACCTGCGGGCGGCTGACATAGACCACCACTGTGGAGCCTGCAGCCACCTGACTGCCCGCAGCAGGTTCGGTGCGGATGATGGAGCCTGCGGCCACGCTGGGTTCCACCGCCTGGGTGATCAGAACAGAGACCCCCAGATCCTTGAGCTGCTGCTCACCATCTGCCTGCACATAATTGGAGACATCCGGCACGGTGACATACTGGATGCCCAGGCTGACGGTCAGGGTCACGCTCTGGCCCTCACGGACGGTACGGCCCGCCACCGGGGACTGCCGGTAGACGTAACCGGCGGCGTAATCGTTGCTGTAGGCCTGCTCCCAGTTGATGACGATCTGGCCGGATGCCACCTGCTGGGAAGCGTTGACCTCATCCTGGGTCATGCCGCTGTAATCTGCCAGCACCACATCGGCCTTTTCCCCCATCAGGGAGCTGGAATCATTCAGGATCATCCAGCACAGGGCCGCGCAGGCCAGTGCAAAGGCCACGGTGATGCCAAACAGCACCGGCAGGAACACGGTGCGCTTTTTCTTTTTTCTGCCTTTTGCCGGGGCACTGCCGCGCTCCGGACGGGATTCTTTTCTGGGCATAGGGGGTTCCACCACCTTTTCAGGAATTTCATCGGGGAGATAGGTGTAGTTAAACACGATGGCCGGGTTCTCCACATAGGCGTTGAGGGCTTCCAGCATCTCAGCGGCGCTCTTGTAGCGGTTTTCGGGCCGCTTTGCCATGGCGCGCTCGGTGATCTCCACCAGCCCCACCGGCACCCAGGGAGCCAGTTCCCGCAGGCTCCTGGGCTGATCCGAGATCTGCTTGATGGCCACCTCCACCACGTCATCGGCATCGAAGGGCAGATGCCCTGAGAGCATCTCGTACATCATCACGCCCACCGAATAGAGGTCACTGGTGAAGTCGGTCTCATCGCCCTTGGCCTGCTCCGGGCTGATATAGTGGACGCTGCCCATGGCCTTGCCGCCCGAGAGCTGGTTCTCGGCCCGGGAGATGCGGGCAATGCCGAAATCCATCATCCGCAGCTGGCCGTTGTCCAGCAGCATAATGTTCTGAGGCTTGATGTCCCGGTGCACCACGCCGTTGCGGTGGGCATGGTCCAGCGCTTTCAGGATCTGAGAGATAAAGTGGACGGTCTCCCGGCTGGTCAGCTTGCCGCCCCGCTCGTTCAGATACTCGCGCAGGGTCATACCGTCCACATATTCCATCACGATATACTGCAGATGGTCGCTCACCGAGACATCATACACCTTGACGATGTTGGGGTGGTTGAGCAGCGAGATGGCCTTGGACTCGTTCTTGAAACGGCGCACAAGGTCAGGGTCGTGCATGAGCTCCTGCCGCAGCACCTTAACGGCCACGACCGTGCCCTCCGGCACCGGGCCGCCCGGCCCCACAACGGCCTTGTAGACATTGGCCATGCCGCCGGTGCCGATGAGCTCCCGCACCGTGTACAGGCCGTCCAGCGTTTTGCCGATCAGGTTATCCATGGTGCACCTCCGTAGGTTCCACAGCCAGCAGCAGGGCGGTGATGTTGTCGGAGCCGCCGTTCTCGTTGGCGGCATCCACCAGCCGATCGGGCAGGTCGTAGAACGGGCCCTGCGCCAGCAGCTGCTCCATCTGCTCCACCGGCACCATGTTGGTCAGGCCGTCCGAGCAGAGCAGCAGCAGATCCTTTGCCTGCAGCTGCACCGAAGTGACCTCCGGCTCCAGCCGGTAATCCACGCCCAGCGCCCTGGTGATGATGTTCTTCTGGGGATGATGCTCGGCCTCCTCCTCCGTGATGGTACCGCAGTCCACCAGCTCCTGCACATAGGAGTGGTCGTGGGTGAGCTGGGTCAGTTTACCGCCCCGGCAGAGGTAGGCGCGGGAATCGCCCGCGTGGCAGAGGGTGGCTTCCCCACCCCGCACCAGTGCGCAGACCGCCGTGGTTCCCATACCGGCCAGCGATTCCTCGTGGGCGGCTTTGTTGAACACATAACGGTTGGCGCTGATGAGGGCCTTTTTCAAAAAAGCTCCCTCCTGCCCTGCTCCGCACTGGGCGTACTGCTCCTGAAACACCTGCTCGATGACATTGCAGGCCCCCTGTGAGGCCTCGCGGCCGCCTTTGGCACCGCCCATACCATCACACACCAGTGCCCAGACAGCACCGCCGGGCAGCTCCCCGGCACGGTAATCATCCTGATTTTCCTGCCGGACGCGGCCCACATCCGTTTTTCCTGCTAGTTTCATAGGCTTCTCCTCTTGCGATTTACGCCTTACCATTCATTTCGTCCCGGCGCAGCTGGCCGCAGGCGGCGCTGATCTCGCTGCCAAGACGGCGGCGTACCGTGGCGTTGACCCCCAGGCTCTCCAGCTTTTTCTGGAAGCGCTGGACATTGGCGGCATCGGTAGCCGAGTAGGGGCTTCCGTCCACCGGGTTGATGGGAATGAGGTTCACATGAGCACCCATGCCCCGGATGAGGTCGGCCAGCTGTCTGGCGCAGGCATCGGAATCATTGACACCGCGCACCATCGAATACTCAAAGCTGACCCGGCGGCCCGTGGTCTCCTGATAGCGGCGGACAGCGGGCATCAGCACCTCCACGGGGTAGGCATCATTGACCGGCATCATGCCGCTGCGGATCTCGTTGTTGGGAGCGTGCAGGGAGACCGAAAGGGTCAGCTGCAGCTTTTTCTCGGCCAGCTGGTCGATCTTGGGCACCAGACCGCAGGTGGAAAGGCTGATGTTGCGCATTCCGATGTTCACGCCCTCCGGGGAGGAGATGTTCTCAAGGAAGCGCATGACCTCGTCAAAATTATCCAGCGGTTCCCCGATGCCCATGAGGACGATGTGGGAGATGCGCTCCCCGATGTCCTTCTGGGCGGTATAGATCTCAGAGCAGATCTCACCGGCTTCCAGGTTGCGCACCCGGCCTGCCTGGGTGGAGGCGCAGAAGCGGCAGCCCATCCGGCAGCCTACCTGCGTGGAGACGCAGACCGTGTTGCCGTAGTGGTAGCGCATGACAACGGTCTCGATGCAGTTGCCATCGGCCATCCGCAGCAGATATTTCACGGTGCCGTCCTTGGCTTCCTGCCGGCGCTCGATCTTGGGGGCAGCAATGTAAAACTGC
>ULQP01000438.1_pt1 | contig 15545 bp, 11 predicted proteins | sample 1954571 | NCBI WGS metagenome assembly ULQP01 (sample SAMEA4835657, study PRJEB28245) | human gut metagenome | biome: gut microbiome; material: fecal sample | place: Denmark | collected 2008 | reverse complement strand
AACAGCGGCGGCGTGTCGATGAGGAAGTACGCCTCGACCTCTCGCCCGTTGAGCACGGCGTTCATCCGGTTCATTGGCAAGAGATATTGCGAGAGCGTCAGGCTCTGCAGGTTCTGCCCTTCCTTGATAAAGTGGGCGGCGGCCTCCTCGGTGCAGTCGAGCGTGATGGTGGCGTGCCGCATAAATTCCAGCCGGTCACGGATGGTCCGGACGGCCTCCTCCCGCATACTGGGGTTTTCACTGCCGATCATGGCGCGGTACAGCATCGGGATGGTGAAATAAATCGTTCCCGCGATCAGCAGCGAGGAAACGCCGTTTAAGATAGCCTTATCAAAGCTCGTCAGGCTGCCGCCGTTGTCCAACGCGATGGTTTTCGGGAAATCCATCGTCACGATGGTGGACACGTTTTTTCCGGCGCTCTTGCCGACGTAGACCTCGTTTTCCTCCTCCGGCAGCAGCTTGGGCAGATTGCGGAAGATGGAATCCGTCTGCATACTGTATTTTTCCAGTGGGCCCTGGTTCGCACTGGAAAGCAGCATCCGCTCGGAAAGCGGTTCGTTTTTCAGGCCGGACACGTCGCCCGCATACATGGCGTTTACCGCGCAGGTAATGTAACAGGCCATGCCGGCCGGCATACCGTCCAGCATGCTGTTGAAGGATGCCCTTGCCAGTGACCGGACCTCTGTCTCCGGCATGGTCAGACTGCCGCCGACCGGGTGGGAAAGGATCTCCAATTGCAGCGCGGCCTGCTTGGCCTGTAAAAGCTGCTCCTGAAAGGCTTCCTCCCGGCGCTCGCTGACGTAGGGGGCAAACGTTCCGAGCAGACCGCGGTAGATCTGCTGGTCGGTCAGAATATCGCCGTATTTAGCCTGCAATTCCTGAAAGGAGATAAACGGCTCCTTCTGAAAGATGGGCACCAGCAGGGCGGCGTCCTCGGTATAAAGCTTTGCCTTGGGCGTGGGCAGAGCTTGCTTTTTTTTGGGCACGGCCAACCTCCTTGCAAAAAGATATTATGACATGGTGACATAATATCCTGTTCGTATCGACTCTATATTTACATGATATTATGACATGGTGACATAATATCTCGCCCGGAAAGGCGGTTATTTGCGGGCAAGCTGCGGGCCGGGCGTGCCCGGCCCCTACAGGCTCAGCGGTGGGTGTGCAGCCATTCCTCGGCCATGCGGCGGAAATCCTCCTCCAGCGCGGCGGGCACGGTGACGGCGACCCGCACGGTCTGCGGCTCTGCCTGCAGGGCAGCATCCATCTGCTCCGGGGTCATGGCGGTGGTCAGCCTGGCCATTTTGGGGCCTGCCAGCTCGTCGGCATGGCGGGCGGCCAGATACTTCTGATTCTCGGCAGAAAAATCCACGAGCCGCAGCGCCGTTGTCAGCGGCAGCTTGCCGCCGTCCAGCAGCTTGAGCAGGCTGCCGTCCAGACTGCCCAGCCGCACATACCGCGCAATCTGGCGGGCGGAGAGGTTGTATTCTTCGCCGATTTGTTCATACTTTGATTTGCGCACGCCGTTCCTGCTGCGCTTTTTGCGCCCGGCCAGCGCGTACTTCTGGGAGATGCTCCGCGCCTTCTCCGACGGCGTCAGCACGCGCTGCACGTAGTTGGAATCGACGACGATCTCGTGCGCCTCGTCGGCGGTGATGTCCGTCAGCACGGTGGCGGGGATGCGGCGGTATTTGTCCTCGCCGGTTTTTTCCAGCAAAGCCGTGTAGGCGCGCACGCGGTTGTGGCCGGAGAGGATCATCAGCGCGCCGTCCGGCTGCTTCCAGACCACAATGGGGTGGAGCAGGTCGTTGGCCCGGATGCTCTCAATCAGCTCCAGCAGCTTGTCATCTGGGAGCGGCGCGTAAAAGTTCCAGTCAGCCGGGGCAGGGGAGAGCTTGTCCAGCGGCACTTCCTCCAGCCGCCGTGTGCCGGGCAGGTCGGCCATCAAAGAGGGGAGAGACACCGCATCGGCAGCAGGGGAGACGACGGTTCGTTTTTTTAAAGCCATACAGTATTACCGCCTTTCTCAAACGCAGCGCTTTAGGATTTCTTTCGTCAGGGCGCGGTACTCTTTCGAGATGCGCGCGCTGCCCGCGTAGTCCAGCACGGGGCGGTTCTCCCACTGGGCGTTTTGCAGGCGGCTGTCCACCCGGATGATCTGCTCAAACAGCAGGGCGCTGTAGCTCTCCCGCAGCTGGTCCATGGCCGCCTCGGTAATCAGGCGGTTGCGGGCATCGTAGCGATTGATGATGATGCCGCCCACCTGCAAGGTCGGGTTGTACGGTTTGATGCCCTCGACAAATTGCAGCACCACGGCCAGGCCGTCCAGATCAAAGCTGGCGGGCTGGGCGGGGATCAAAACATAATTCGACGCATTGACGATGTTAAAGTTCAGCAGCGACAGATTCGGGTTCGTGTCGATGAGGATATAATCATAATAGCCGCGCTCGACAACGGGGCGCAGGATGCTGCGCACGATGTTCTCGCGGCTGATTTTGGTAAACAGCGCCATGTCCAGCGTACCCATCGAAACATCCGCCACGATGATGTCGATATTCTCAAATTTGGTGGGCTGTATGTAGCCGTTCAAGTCCTGCTCCGCCAGCACCGCCGCGCCGAAGTTCTTCTCGCTGCGGGGCATGTCGAAGCTGCTGGACAGGTTGCGCTGACCGTCGCCGTCGATGACAAGGATGCGCAGCCCCAGCTCGGCCATCGAGGTGGCAATACCGCTGCAAAGACTGGTCTTGCCGCAGCCGCCCTTGTTGTTGAGCATGCAGAGCACCTTGGTATCGTGGTAGTCCGGGTGGTAGATTTCGTTGATGTCGACTTCCAGATAGGCACATAGCTTCTCGATGTTTTCGAGGTCGGTTGCGCTGCGGCCGGTTTCGATCTGCTTGATGGTGGAAAGGTTTACACCGGTGGCAGTGGCAAGCTCCTTTTGGGTGATGTCCTGCTCAAGGCGTATATTTTTCAGCCGCGCATAGTCGAGTTTTACCATAAAAACCTCCTAATCCGAGAAAAGGTGTTATCCATAAGGTTATAACTTTAATGATTTAACTTTATTATACCATAAGGAAATAGAATTGCAAGACGTTTTATTTTAAAAAAGAAAATTATATAGCAGAATATATTTGACAAAGGTAATGTAATTCCGTCGAGTATACTCGACAAAAAATATAATGCGTGCTATACTATACTTGATAAAAATAAGGCAGGAGTGGCAACCATGAATCATGCACTTTTAAAATCCGTCATCTACGACCAACACGAATTTATCCGCAATTTTCAAATCGTGCCGCGCGACTACGAATTTGAGGGAAACGGCAATTATGTGCTGGTAGGTCTGCGCCGCGCGGGAAAATCCACGCTGCTGTATAAAATCGTGCTGGATCTGGTGGCGTCCGGTGTGGACTGGGAGCAAATCATCTACATCAACTTTGAGGATGAGCGCCTTTCCGAGTTCACCGTTGCAGACTTCAACGACCTGCTGTCGGTGCAGAGCGAGATGAGCGACAAAAAAGGCTATTTCTTTCTGGATGAGGTGCAGAACATTGACGGCTGGGAGAAGTTTGCCCGCCGCATGGCCGACGCCAAGGAGCATATCTACATCACGGGCAGCAACGCCAAAATGCTGAGCCGAGAGATAGAAACCACGCTGGGCGGACGCTTTTTTGCCAAGCATATTACGCCCTATGCCTTCGGCGAGTATCTGACCGCCTGCGAGGTTCCCCACGATGAACCGGCACTGCTGGGCACCAAAACAAACGGGAAGATCCGCGCCGCCTGCGCGCAGTATCTACAATACGGCGGCCTGCCGGAATCGCTGCTGTACAAGGCAAAACGGGAGTATATTTCCGGCGTTTACCAAAAAGTGCTGCTGGGCGACATCATCACGCGGAACAGCATCCGCAACGACTATGCGGTAAAAATCTTGATAAAAAAAATAGCGGAGTCCGTCCGCAGTGAGATTTCCTATTCCAAGCTGCAAAAGACCCTGCGCGCCGTCAATGTATCGCTGGCAAAGGATACGATTGCCGACTACATCCGCTATGCGGAGGATGCCTATCTGCTGTTCCATCTGCAGAACTACTACGCAAACCTTGTCGAGAAGGAGAGCTACCCGAAGTTTTATTTCTCCGACAACGGCATTGTAAGCCTGTTTCTGGACCGGAAAGAGTCTGTGCAGCTGGAGAATATGGTGGCTGTAGCGCTTACACGCGCCTATCCGGACGATGTGTATTATCTGAAATCCGCAAAGACGGGAATCGACATTGATTTCTATGTGCCCTCCATCGGTCTGGCCGTACAGGCAGCCTATTCCATTGCCGGGGATGCCCGCGAACGCGAAGTCGGCAGCCTGAAAAAGCTGGCGCAGAATTCGCAGGGGGCCGCGCGGCTCGTCATCGTGACCTACGAGGAGGAAGAAACCATCATCGAGGACGGCGTGACCATTGAGGCCGTGCCGCTGTATAAGTTTTTGCTGGAGCTGGAACGGGGGACCTACGGTATCCCGCAATAAAATAAGGCAAGCGCCGGGACAGGAGGCTTTTACTGTCCCGGCGCTTGCTGTTTTTTAGGAGAAAAAAGTGACGTATTATGACATGAGGTCATAATAGCTTTGGTACCAGAGTGGTCAGAACCAGAAGGTCCGCAGCTCGGCGGCGGCTTCTTCGCTGCCCAGGTTGACGGCCTTGCGCAGCCAGAACTTAGCGCGGTAACGATCTTTTTTCGCTCCGGCACCGTATCGATACAGGCATCCCAGCAGGTAGTAAGCAGTAGCGTTAGCTGATCCTTTTAAAGGCTCCAAGATTTCCAGCGCGTCCTCACCGTGGGTACGGTTCTTCAAACAGTAGCGGCCTAGGCGATAAGCAGATGATACATTCTTCTTGGAGGCCAATTTAAGCCAGTAGATCATTTCTCCTTCCTGATGATTTTTCTCGTAATATGCCCCCAGCAAAACAGGAATACGCCAATCATTCTGGGCTTCTTTCTTCAACCAATCTAATAAGAAGGCGTCATCTCCGAAATCGGATTTTTCATTTAAAAGAAATTGCAGAAAAGCCATCCTAATCAAAGCATGTAGAGATGTTTTATCTCCATTTAAAGCGACCTCAAAGGAAAAAAATGCAAGATATAGACAATGATTCTGCAGCTCGGGAAGGGTTTCTAAAAAACTTTCTCTATTTATGAGCGCATCTGTGAGATTTTCAATCGAGTAACCAGGTAAACCGATTGAAAAATAAAGATCACCAAATTTGCATAATGTATCTACAGACTGGGACCAGAAATTTTTATCGTTTACATGTAGTTTTTTTGCCTTTTCCAGAATGGAAAGTCCAAGTTCTTTTTGTGGAGGGGTGGCCGTAAAGGCCTGCTTTGCCTGTATCAGGAGAGCAACGTAGTGATCGTGCTGTGCAGCCTGGTTGATCAGTGTGTTTCCCTTATCTGGATTCTTAGCAAGCACTGGCTCGGCGGAACCGTCTATCAGCGCGCGACCAAGGTCAAACATGGATTGGACATCTCCTAAATCGGCAGCACGCTGTAGTGTTTTATAATATTGGGACAGATCCTGTACTTCCTTACCAAAATCGCCGTGGTAACATTGTAACAACTTTTTCGTTGCAGCTTCGTCTCCACGGTCAGTGCTTCTTTGCAGACAGCGAACAGCTTTTGGCAGGTCTTTGTAGGTCTGTTCTCCATCATACAGGCCGCAGTAGATGTAACCCAGCATGCGTGCACCGTAACCACCGTTCTTTTCGTCAGCCATGGTAAAGAAAGAAATGGCCTTTTCAATATCCTTGGAAACGCCCTTTGCCAGAAGATACTGCATTCCAAGATGACCAATAGAATAGCGGTCTCCTTTGTCGGCAGCTTTTTGATACCAAAGAATGGCTTGGGCGTAGTCGACGCTGGTACCTTTCCCTTCGTAGTAACAGTCGCCAAGATCACTCTGTGCTTGGATATGGTCCTTCTTTGCGGCATACAGAAGCAGCTCGAATGCCGTATGATCATTTTTCTTTATGCCGTCAGCTCCTTTTTGCAGCAGGTCAGCAAGCAGGTACGCACAATGGGGATTACTTTTACAAAGATTGAATTCGCGGATAGCGGCATCTACATCCTTGTCGCATCCGATGCCGCGAAGGTTGGCTACGGCCAGCTGATACCTCGCCAGGTCTGAACCGGCCGCAGCAGCCTTCTGCAGCCAATACACCCCGCGCTCCGGGCTTGAAGTGGTAAAGATGCCGCGAAGGAGATCGTGGCCAAGTCTGTATTGCGCATCATCGCTGCCTAAAATCGCCATGTCCTCCAGTGCGTCCTGACATCCGGCAAAGAGAGCACAGGCCTTTTCTTTGTCCTTCGGCACACCATGGCCGGAAAGATAACAGGAGGCCAGCATTTCGGTAGCTATCGGGTTGTCCCGATGCACGCAGTCGACGAAGATCTGCACAGCGCGGTCGTAGTCCTTTGGGAAATAATATCCATTTAAATACATGGCGGCCAGCAGGGTGCCTGCAATACCGTTGCCGTTTGCGTAGGCTTTGCGGTACAGGTCCATTGCTTTCTGGATTTCACAGGCTTTATCAGCCTGCTTGGCAGCCAGAAAATTTTCGTCCTGCAATTCTCTGCGGATACGGGTCATATTCAGCTTCATGGCCTTTTGGGCAGGGGAGGTGGCACCCAGGCAGGGCTGCAGGTTCGTGTCCTTTTTCAGCTCATTCACAAGTTCTGCCGTGTCATTGTAATTCTCAAGAAATATCTGCTGTTGGCGAACAAGGGCCAAATCCAGGCTCGGTTTCAACTTCAGATCACTTTCCAGAAAGAGGGTGACACGGCTTTCTATGTCAAGTTTTTTTGCATAAGCCACTTCATCCTTGCAGTTTGACGAATCGGAAAAGTTTTTGGAAAGGCAGAACAGGACGGCAGTTGCTTTACTCAGATGTTCGGATACCACGACATCCCACTCGCTGGTGGACTCGATGCCCTGGTCATACCACAGCCGAAACCCAGCCTGCTCCATCCGCTCAAGGATGGGGTAGACGATGGCCTTGTCTTCCTCTTTATGGCTATAACTGACAAACACATAAGGCTTGTTGCCTTCATAAGGCTGTGCGTTGCATCGCAGCATAGGATCAACTCCTTTTTGTTACCCTTATTATCCTATAATTCGACAAATTACGCAACGTTTTTTTGTGTGCTTGCCCATATTTTGTAAACAACGATAAATGAGGGAGATATTATGTCATGATGACATAATATCTCCCTCTGCTTGCTTCGCGTCAGCTCTCGTCTGCCGGGGTAAAAATCTCATCCGGGAAACGGTTCCTGGGCGAAAAGGAGAGGAACTCGCCTGCCACGGAGGAAAGGGCGATGGCCGAGACGATGCAGTTGGCACCGTAGAAGTCGCTCTTGTACACGCAGGGTGACAGCGGCGACGTGGACTGGGCGATGTGCACCAGGTCAAGAATCTTCAAGTCGGTGTCTGCGTGAGATGGAAGCTCCGCCAGCGGCAGCACCTGCTCCAGTGCCTGCGTGGCCGTGGCGCGGCGGCGGGCGGAGTCCTCCGTCGTGATAACCAGAGACCAGTAGGCGGATACCTCACTGTACAGAATCTCGCACACATCCTGCAGCGGCTGGGGCAGGTCGCAGGTCTGGCGGCGGCGGCCAATCCCGGCGTGGGTCAGGTCAAAGGGGCGGGCTTTCCGGCCCATGGCCAGCACCGGCTCGGCAAAAGCCTTGGCAGAAAGGGGATAGACCTCCGCCAGCTCGGCGCAGATCGTCATAAGGCCGGGATCAACGAAATCCGGATATAAGACCTCATGCAGCTGTAGCTGCATGCCGATCATCTCCAGGCAGAACGCCCTGGGGTCAGCCGCAGCGGGGGCTTTGTCCCGGAGAAGGTGCTGCAGGGCCTTGGCGGCGGCCTTACAGTAGGCGATGCGCTGGTCGGTGGTCAGGGGCTGCAGGTCCGCGACCGGGGCAAAGGCGATGGCCTCGCGGTACTGGTCCAGGGTCACAGAGGGGCTGTCTAGTTGCTCCTGCAGGGCAGTCATACGTTCGATGTCAGTCATGGGAAAGTCTCCTTTCGGTATGGTGGGTGTGGAAGAGGTAACAGGTGGCGAAAACAAGCTCCAGCAGCACGGGGTCCAGCAGGTAGCAGAGTACCAGACAAAACCCGATGCTGGCCAAATCGGCGGGCAGACCCGCGGTCAGTAGCTGGAAGTTCAGCAGCTTGAGCACAACGGGCAGCAGGCAGAGGGTGCCCAGCAGCCCGGCCCAGCAGACGCTGTACCGGCTTGGCAGCAGGATGGCCGCAGCGGCGGTCATGGCAAGCACAACAAGGAAAGCAGCCCCGCCCGGCAGCAGTAGGAGGGTGAGGCCTGCTGCCAGGGCGGCAAGGGCTGCTGCGCTGCCGCGCAGCGCAATGTGTGCCGGGCTGTGTTCGAAATCCAGCCCGGGGTGGGGGAAAAACTCACGCAGGGACGATCCATCGGCTCCCGGGAGAGGGAGGAGATTCAAGCCGGCGAGCGTGAGCGAGGTGACGGAAAAATAAAGAATCGTGCTGCTTTGGGTGGGTATGGCCAGCAGCAGTGCCAGCAGGCCGGACACAATGTTGGAGAGCGGTCCGGCCAGGGTAATCTCCAGGTTGATGTCCCGCCCCGCAAAGGGCAGCAGGGAGAACACCGTTATGCCGCAGGGGAGAAAGCCGTACAGTCCGAAGCCGATACCATCCACCGGCATACCAAGGCGGCAGGCCGCCGCGGCGTGGCTCAGCTCGTGGATGGCGACGCTCAAGGCAAGGGAAAGTGCCGGGGCCAGCGGACTGTAATCGCTGAGCATGGGCAGACAGTCCCAGCCGCCGCCCCTGGCAAGGACGAGGACCGTGACCACCAGCAGCGGAAGCCACAGCGCCAGCAGCAGCGTGTGGTACAGCATCGGCACCAGGCTGCGCCCCGGCTGCAGGAAGGCAGGGCATGGGAAGAGCAGCAGCAGGCTGCCCGGGTCATCGTGGCAGAGGGTGGGCCTGCGCACGGTGTTTTGCAGCAGGCCGCTTTTGTACAGCGGCCGCAGACGGCAGAACAGCTCTGTCTCCGACAGGTTTAGCCCGGCGTTCTCGCCCGGCCAGCTGTCTCCGTCCAGCGATTGGAGTAGATCCGCCTGAGCCAGCGGCATTTTGTACCGCCGCCCGGTGTGGGGGTCGCGCACGCGGCACCAGATGCCGTCTGGCTGGTATTCCAGGCCCGGCAGGCTGTTGGGCATGATGTCCATAGGCAGGCGCTCCTTTCTGTTGCTGTACCTTTATTATAAAGGAGATCTGCGTACTAGCCGATGGGCCGAGAGATAAAAACGGGAAGAGGCGGCATAAAAAAACAGCCATGCACCGGCGCAGGTAAGGAGTTGGACCTGCTGCCGATGGGGCTGTTTTGCACTGCCGCGCAGTGCGGTCCCGCCAGCGTGCTCGAAACCACCAGCAGAGAAAGCTGTACCGTGCCGAGTCAGCGTCCCAAGGAGGTAGAGGGAGCGGCTCAAGGCGGCGGCCAGCGGAGGATAACAAACTCAGAAGCCGCTTCAGCGACGGTACGGTGGGTGTGGCGTCGTGCCTGTGCCCTTCCGCTTCTGTGACTTTAGTATAACGCACTTTACCGCAGCAGGGCATGGGCCGGGAGATAAAAATGCGGCTGCTGCCGGATAAAAAAACACCCGGCCCGTGGGAAGCTCCCCCACAGGCCGGGCGGCAATATTTTTGGTTCAGATACCCAGGTCATCCATCTGGTGCAGCATGGCGGCGGCTTCGGCGGAGCCGTGTTCGGCAGCCTGCTGGAAGCAGAGGTATGCCTTATCCGGGTCGGCGACACAGCCGCGACCGCACAAATACATCGTGCCAAGCATGAACTTGGAGATGGTATCCCCGCACTGGGCGGCGTACTGGCATTTCTGGAAGGCCTTCTCGTAATTATGATAGGCCTGCAATTGGTATAACTGTGCCAGATGTACCGCCGACAGCACATGCCCCTGATTATTGGCCTTCTCATAATATTGGATGGCGGTGGGGATGTCCTTGGCCACATAGCCATACTCGCACATATAGGCAAACATGTACTGACTGTTCACGTTGCCTTCATCTGCAGCAAGTTTAAAGTAATTCTGCGCTTTGACGAAATCCTTCGGGAAGTCGCCCACCGGGTTGAAGTACAGGTTGCCCAGCTCGTGGGCTGCATGCTTGAAGCCGAGATTCAGCGACTTCTGGAAGTAATAGCTTGCCTTGAAATAATCCGGCTGGAACGGCGTGGAAAGCACACCGCGGCGGTACATGCTGCCCATCTGGAAGGCCGCTTCCGGGTAGGTATCCGCAATGGATCCATAAATCGCGGCGGCCTTCTGGAAGTCGCCATGATTCAGATAGAACCGGGCAAAAGCGTCTTTCTGCGGGTTGTCCAGGGTATCCAGCAGGGGCAGGTAGTAGGCTTCGGTGGCGGTATAGTCGAAGTCGCAGCCGGAGCCGATCGTCTGCATATAGCCGACCTTTCCGGCTGAGAACCGGTCCCCGGCTGCGGCGGCCTTCTGGTAATAGGTGTAGGCTTTTTTGTAAGACTGCGGCTCACGCGGGACACTGCCCGTGAAATACATCTGCGCCAGGAATTTGTCGGCGGCTGTGGCGCAGGGGTCATTGGTGGCCGATACCTTTTTGAACCACAGCGCGGCCTGGCGCTCGTTGCGCTCACCGGCGATCCCGTAGAAATAGTATACGCCCGCGTCCAGCATGGCGCGTTCGTCTCCATCATGGGCCTTTTTCAGGATCTCCTGCAGTGCCTGGTCGGGGTCGAATACCTCGCTGGAATTGTAGACATCCCGGAAGCCGTTCATGCCGTCATTTTTGGAGCGCAGCGCATGGCAGAGCAGGTCAAAGGGGGAGCGGAGGTACTGCTCGGAGGAAAAGCTGCAGGCATCGATGCGTGGGAAAAACTGCAATTCCTCGGGCAGGGTCTCCTCGGCGGGCATGCGGGTGCCGTCCACCAGCACGGGTACAATGTTTTTGACGCATGCCCGGGCGCAGAGAAGCTCTTCCCGCACCCAGCTTATTCTGTCAGGCTGCACCTGCTGCAGCTGGCGCAGGTAATCCTCGGTCACGATGCAGAGAAAGTCCTTGCAGTTCTGGATGGCGTTTTTTAGGCGGTCCGGGAAGTTGCTTGAACGGGTCTCGATGGGGTTGAAATATACGCTGTATCCGCTGTCCTGCAGGCTTCGGGTAATGCGCGCAGCAAAGTTGTTGCCAACACCATCGTTGCGGTAAGAAATAAACACATCTTTTGCGGAACCTGCCATCGTATCAACATCCTTTCTTTTGCGATGCTCTCTTGCCTACAGTATAGTGGCGTTTCGGCTGAAAAACAACCGCTTCGACTTAATTTTTTTGGAGTCTCCTCCGGCAGAAGAACAGATCCAGAAACAGCGGGCCGATGGCGAAGCTTATCAGCCCGACGACCAGCAGCCATCCGATGGGATTGCCGGGCGGCACGGCATAGTCAGCCCACGGCAGCCAGTGCAGGACCAGCGGCAGGACACTGCAAAAGCCGAACAGTCTGCGCCAGGAAGCGGCCGCACCGTATCGCCGCAGCAGGAAGGCGGCGGCGACGGTAAGCTCCAGCGCCGCAAGATACCCGGCCACTCCCGGAAAAAGGCTCAGCAGCCAGCCAACGGCCAGCGCTGAGGCCGCAGAGATCGGCACGGCCCGCAGCGGGAGACTGCGCGTGAAGCAGAGACGCAGTGCCATGCCATCGAACAACGGAAAAGGAAGCAGCGACAGAACGCCAAAAAAGGCGGATTCGACGGCAAAATAAAACAGCAGGCTTTGCTGCGTGGCTGCGCACAGCCATAGGCACAAACAGGCGCAGATAAGGTTGGCAAACGGCCCGGCCAGATGGATGTGCAGCGAGGTCTGGCTGCCGGGATCGTCATTAAGGCAGAACAATGCCGCTGCGGCAGGGTGAAAACAGATCAGGCCAACGGCGAACCCGTCGGTGGGAACATCCTCTGCGCAGGCGGCCACGGCATGGCTGCATTCGTGCAGCAATACTGCTAAGGAAAACCCGGTCAGCATCGCCCAGAACGGCGCCCCGGCAAGACGGGGCAGCGTGACCGGGGCCAGCAGAAAAAAGAAAGCTGTCCCCACCACAGTTGGCAGACAGGCCCGCAGCAGGAACTGGGTATACAGGTCGGGCAGGTGGCTGCGGCCAGGCCGCTGCAGGAAACGGCAGGGGAGCAGAAGCACGGCCGTGCCGAGAGCGCCATCCTGCCGGAAGGTTGGCCTGCGCACGGGATTGGCAAGCAGCCCGGCGTCGTAAAACTGCCGCAGGGCCGTCTGCCGCTCGGCGTCCGAAAGGCTGGTGTCCAGCTCCTGCGGGGCGGTGTATCCGTCCAGGGCGAGAAGCAGGGCGTACTCTTCCTCAGAAAAATGGAATGTGCACCCGGAATCCGGTACAAAGACGAGGACCCCGCCATCGGGGGCGGAATCTATCGTCAGATCCTCTCGTGTCTGCGGAAAAAACATGGCGGTTCTCCTTTCTGAATGGGTTTGGGCAGGCGGTGCCCGGCAGCCGGATGCGGTTCACCGGGTGGCATTGCGGTCTCATCGGCAGCTCCTTTCTGTGGGGTCAGTGGTTGGAGGCATCGTCGAGTTCGTCGAAGTCCACATCGTCGATGGAGAAGTCGATGTCGTCATCGTCTGCGCCCGGATCCCTGGTATTCTCAAAAAGCAGTTCAATTGCTTTCCGGATGCTGTCGGGCAGTTCGTGACCGCTTGTCCTGGCGTCGATGAGCGCGTGCAGGATCTCTCGGTGGGAGATCGTTGCTTTGTGTTCGCAGGCATCGACGATTTGCTGGAGGTCGGCGGCGGCATCATACAAGGCTGCGGTGATTACGGGGCCGTAGCGCAGGGCGGTGTTCATGCAGATGAAGACAGCGTTTTTCACCTGATCAGTCGTAGGTACGCTGTTCTCCATACCATCGGCATCAACAAAGGAGCAGAACCGCATGTCCCCTTCTGGCCCAATCTGCATATGAGCGATCTTAACGCCAAAATTGATCCGGGCGCTTGCTTCATACAGACGCGCCATCTGGGCCGGGTCTTTGCAGTCGCCTTTCAAGGGGAGCATGACCTGGACCGAAAAGCTTTCTTTGGCGCACTTGATGAGAACAGAAACGGCACTGATGCCGGAAATGTCATGATCGAAGAAGGAAAACAAGAAATTTCCCTCTTCCGTATCCGCCCCGTAGAGTACCTCGTCCTCATCAAGAATTTCTTTGATCTTAGCAAAAATTTCGCGGTTGTAGTCCTTACTCATGGTGTGTCCTTCCTTTCTCGTTATTCAGGCGGCGGTGCCTGTGGCAAGCAGCTCGGCGGTCAGGGCCTCGTTCCCTCCAGGAACGAGATAAACGGAACGATTCCGCGCCTGGTCGTCGGTGCTGCGCAGTGAGGTCTGGGCAGTGCCAAGCCCAATGACGTTGGGCAGGCGGTCAGCAGGCACGCCCAGGGTGACCAGAGCGTCCCGCACCGTGGCGGCGCGCTGCTGGCTCAGGAGCAGCGCGGTGTCGGGGTCAGCGCCTTCCACCAGGGCCACGGAGCCTGCCACCGTGTAGGTATCGGCCGATGCCATCAGCTGGGCGGCTGCCTGGGACAGCGCAGCTTGGGCGGCGGCGCTGTCTGCAAAGTCGCAGCTGTTGGGCTTGAAGGCCAGCGAAGTCTGGTCCAGCGCTACAGCGGCGGGGGCTTCAGGTTCAGCGGCAGAGAAGTCTAATACCTCTTCAATGACGGGCACCTCCGCAATCTCCGGGGCGCTTGTGGGGGCCTCGGTGGAGAGGATGTCACTGTGGAACGTGACGCTGGCCGCATTGCACCGGGTCAAAAAGGCCGACCAGAAGTCCTCGAGGTGCTGGCGCTGCTGGGGGCTGAGGGCGTTTTGTAAGCCCGCTGTATCAGACAGATACCACCAATGAACGTCGATACCGGACAGGTCACAGCAGTAACCCTTATCATTCAGCTGATCGACCAAAGAATCCACGTCAGAATACCAGAAAGCATCGTCCTGCATGAAAAGGGGAGAGACCGTATTCAGGCCGTTGTTCATGATCGCCAGCGTTTTGGTGCCATCTGCGCTGGTGTTCAGGGTGCGGGCACTGAGATTCAGCGCAGACAGAATATCGGTTTGCGGTGCATCGGGTGTAGTGCCTGCGATGGATGCCGCCAGCTCATCGTGCCACTGGCCGCGTTCGCGCTTCTGATAGACACCGTTGTTTGCGGACGTAGAATAGGTGCGTTCAAAGACCACGGTAGCACTGCCGTCGGGGCAAACCAGCGACACGCTGTCACCCGCGGCAGGGGAGAGCGAAAGCACCGAACCATCGATCGTTCCTGAATTAGATCCGTTCTGAACGATGACCGAAGTGTGGTGTGCCTGTACTTCGGACATCGTTTCGGAGAGAGTCATTCCGTGGCCCAGCTGGGCGAGATCACCGCAGCCAGAAAGAGTTATCATCGCGGCAGCTGCCAGGGCAGGGAGCATCACTTTCAGTTTTTTCATATCCTCGAACATCCTTTCTTTCTTGTTACGCAGTCATTTCGTCCAGGGCGGCGCTGTCGGGCATGGCGGGGATCAGCGTGGGCTGTTTGAGGTCGGCCGTGGTCCAGTTGGTGACGCGGGTGGGGTCGAGCTTAACGAAATCCTCCTCCGAGAAGCTCTCCAGCTTTAAACGGAGATCATCCCAGAATTCGGATGTCAGGCCGGCCTCTTCGAGCAGCTTGTCAGCCGCAGCTTCGCTTCCCAATTCATTGGCTAACATGGTGTGGGCTGCTAAATCTGCATCCCTGGCCATGGTGATGAGCGTCTCAAAGTCCTGCTGCAGGCTGAGGCGCGTGAACTTGAAACGGTCAAACTCGCGGGCGGAGGTCTCTGCCTGTTTGACTTTGTTTTCGGCAGAAGCGAGGTCCTCCTCCAGGAGACTTACCTGCTTACGCAGCTCCTGGGCGCGCATCTCTCTGGCACAGTAGTTGACGCTGAACAGGAAGGAGACCGCCGATGTGAGCGCGGGGAACAGCAGCTGGAAGCCGTAGACGGAATCGTCGTTGGCGGCCATCACGCTGGTGGCCAGCAGGAGGAACGCAAGGTATGAAACGAGGAAGATGCCGACGGAAATGCCAGCAACCGCAAGAAAGCCTTTATCGCGGAGGCCTTTTTTCGTGATCAGTGCCCGGTTCACGTTGCGTGCGAGACAGAACATGCTCACATCGAGACCCAGCACAATGAAGGCTGCGTTCAGGAACGCAAGCTCGGAGCTGCTGTTTGTGTACATCAGGAAGTAGCTTACCTGATAGAAGTCTGCGAAAAGGGCCAGCACCGTTATGATGATGCCCAAGCCGCCGTTCTTGACACGGAGCGGTGCCATGGCGGCTTGTGTCTTCTGGAGTTCCTCGTCTGGTTGAAACATATAATTCGGTAAATGCATACTAAACTCCTCGTATTATAAAGTAGTAGTTATTAGAGTCCCTCTCC
>ULQP01058857.1_pt1 | contig 15546 bp, 18 predicted proteins | sample 1954571 | NCBI WGS metagenome assembly ULQP01 (sample SAMEA4835657, study PRJEB28245) | human gut metagenome | biome: gut microbiome; material: fecal sample | place: Denmark | collected 2008 | reverse complement strand
TTTTTTGATATAAAAAGCAAAAGCGCCGCATTTCTGCGACGCCTTCGTTTAATTGCTTTTAGTTCATCGTTAAGAGATATCTATAATTATACATTTTAAAATCTGCTTTTTCGTCATCACTATAGATTATATTATAATCCGTGTACTACATCTTGATCCAAAACTTTTTTTCTTTCTTTCCAATCGGGCATGTATATGCCTAAAAAGTCATAAAACTGTTTGCTATGATTCGGATAGATAAAATGAACTAACTCATGGAGCACAACATAATCAATACATGCGGGCTTTGCTTTAATCAAATACTGATTAAAAGTAATAACGCCTCTGTTTACGCTACAACTGCCCCAAAGTGTTTTCATCTTTCTTAACTGAATTTTGGGCAAAACTTTATTATATTTCTTTATGATTGGGTAATATTCAGCAACTCTTTTTTCAAGGAAAGAAAGGCTCTCGCTTCGCCACCATTTCTCGAATTGTTTCATAAGGTATTCTTGATTGTTTGGATCAGTGTTTCCAATACAAATTGTTTTTGCCTCTCTATAAATAAAATTTTTGTCACTTTTGGTTACAGAGAAAATAAGGTCTTCTCCAAACATCTTAATTGAATACCCATTACGTATTTCATTAGTGGAAGCATAACCGGTTGTAGCAGCAAATCGTTCAAGTTTTCTTTCTATCCAACCTGATTTTTGATCTAAAAAATCTTGAATCCAATTAGTAGGCACGCTTAAGGGTACCGAAATAGCAACTGTTTGATCGGTATATATCTTAAGTCGGCATGTTTTCATCTTTTTGCGTTCTACAGTGACTGAAACGGTTTTGTTTGTTGATGGCAAAATGATTTCTATAACTTCCATTTTAATAAACCTTCTTTGCCACCATTAGAATTTCATCAATAATAATGTCTATAGTATCTAAAGACCAATTCAGATTGTTTTCTTCAAGATAATCAAACAGTAAATCATCCAGTTCCTTCTTAATGTTCCTATGAACTATAACGTTATCTCTCCAATCTCGTTTTGCATTGGATGAAATAACTTTCTTGATATTTAAAGATAACATTCCCAAGGATTCCAATTCTGTTTCAGTAGATTCTCCTGTTGATTTCTTAATGCCGCTGCATATAGCACCAAAGAAGCTCTTGGCATCTCCGTCATCCATAATAACTTCGGGATATTTTACAGAACTGCGCCCAGCACGATAATCTTCAGCCATTTTTTCCATAGAAGACAGATATTTTTCGCTATCTCTTTCCGCCATATATTCTTGAATCGTTTTATTGATTCGCTCCATAAAAGTCATATAGCGAATGGGATCTTCATAACGATAATTTTCCAGTACTTCGACCTGTCTTGTCTGAATTGCTTCGGCTTTTGCTTCATTAGAGCCTAAACGAGCTAATTGCTCTTCCATTTTATCTTTGTTAAGAATATCAAGTGGCTCAATTATGATTTTTGCATCTTCGGCATTAACATAGGTATTCAATAAATGTCTAATACCATCTTCGTACTTCGAGAAATCCACACTGTCATTAAAGCGCAAGGATACACTATCCTTTAACTTCTTAAAGAAAAGATAATCTTTTCGATATTCTTCAGCCTTAGCATCACCAACAGATTCATACAACTCAAAACTTGAGAACATAAAATCAACAAGTTTAGCAAATGCAGAAAGTTTTTCGTAGAAGGTTTTTCTTACTTCATATTCGCGCAAACATTCTTGCCACACATCAGCTGCTGTTTCATTTTTCGAGATTCCATCGAAAATAGCCCATACTTCCTTATGTGCTTTTGCTAACTTATCTTTTTCTTCTAAAATGGAGGAAATGGCATTTTCAATCTCGGATTGGTCAAACGTGTTCATGCCGGATTTATCATCACTATACAAGTCTAATGCAGAGTTAAGTTTCTTAAAAATGCCGATATAGTCTACAATAAGTCCAAAATCTTTATTGTCATAAACACGGTTAACACGTGCGATCGCCTGCAACAATGTATGATCTTGCAATTTTTTATCAACATACAATACTGCTGCAACAGGAGCATCAAAACCGGTTAATAATTTATCTTTGACTATCAAGAGATCAATATCTCCCTCTGGGTCTGTAAAAGCACCTGTTACCGAATCTTCATATGCCTCGTAGTTGTTTTTATACAGAGGATCAACTTCTTTGCGGAAGAAATCGGCAATTGTTTTCAATGTTTGTGGAGTGTTTTGCTCGTCGTCACCCTCTTTAGCATTATTGGGTGTGATTACAACAGCAGGGTTTATACCACCAAGATCTCGCAATTTGTAGAACATTTCAACTGCTGCGGCACGCGAAGAGCATGTTAACATCGCTTTAAACCTCTTAGGCTTAACATAATTTAAGAAATGTTCGTGTAAATCAAACGCAATCATATTAAGCCTTGGTTCAGTTTGAGCCAAAGCAACAAATCTACTATATTTTAATTCGAGGTCTTTTCTTGCATCTTCAGTAAGACCAACTGTAATATGCTTTAAGTGATTATTGATTTGCTCACTTGTAACATGTTGAGGTACAACACGACCTTCGTACACGATAGGAACGGTTACTTTATCGTCGATAGCATTCTGAAGTGTATACTTATCAATCAACGGGCCGAATTTTGTATAAGTATTACGAGAAGCCTCAATATTTCTTTTGTCTGTTTTCTTAGGATTCTTAATAAGAGGCGTACCCGTAAAAGCAATCTTAACAGCATTTGGAAGAACTTTGTTCATGTACAAATTCAGTCTACCATACTGAGTTCGGTGACCTTCATCTATAAATAAGAAAATATTTGAGTCATCATTACGATAATCTTGTTTAACTGCCGCCTCAAATTTATTAACAAGAGAAGTTACAACTGTATTTCCGGCATCATCTAATAAATCAATAAGTCCTTTGCCGGTTTTTGCTCTATGCGGACTCATTTGCGTATGAATAAAGTTGTCGCGAATTTGCTTGTCAAGATTAACGCGGTCAGTAACCATAACAAATCTTGGCTTTTTGATGGGACTGTCCTTTTTAACACTTTCACGCAGAATCATTTTGGTTAGCATAATCATAGTAATGGTTTTACCACTACCTTGGGTATGCCAAACTACACCGTTGCGTGTGTTGGCATCATCTCTCATCAAGATTCGATCCATACACTTCTTAACGGCGAAATATTGTTTATAACGGCAAACTTTTTTTACGTTATTATCGTAAATAATGAAATTGCGAATTATATCGAGCAAGCGCTCTGGATGTAAAAGAGAAATAAGTGCTCTATCTTGTTCCTTGACCGTGCCATCGGGAGAGCATTTTCTGCACCACTCATCCAACCATTCTTTATTATCTTCGTGCCAGGAAACAAAATATTTTGCAGGTGTTCCACAGGTTCCGTATAAAACCTTATCAGGATTAACAGCCATTACAAGCTGTGAATACTGAAAAAGTTGAGGGATATAATCGTTGCCCCAATTACGAATGTTCTGCGTTACGCCTTCCATTACATCAACACCGGATTTTTTACATTCAATAATAACAACAGGAATGCCGTTGATTAAAACGACAATATCCGGACGGGCAAACTTCCCGTTCGGACGCTCTACTTCAAATTCATCTGTTACCTGAAAAATATTGTTTTCGGGATGCTCAAAATCAATAAAACTAATATCAAAAGACTGTCTTGTGCCATCGGGCAAAGTTTCCTCTAAACTTTTACCGGAACAAAGCATATCCGAAATCTCTTTATTAGCTGCATATAAGCCCGCTGTTGACTGGATGCTCAAGGCACGAACGGCAGAAGCAATAGACCCGCCCGAAAAATAGCGAGTTTCATTGTCGTAAGGATACGTGCGTTTGCTCAAGAATGTTTGCAGTTCATCTTCAAATAAAACTGCCTTTCTTGAGCCGCGTTTAACCTCGGCTTCGCTACGAGGTACAATAGTGTATCCTAATTTTTCTATTACTTTTATCGCACGGTCCTGAGATTCCGGTCGTTCATTAAATATTTGATGATTTGGCATATTTTTGCCTCCATTGTACTAACTCAAAATATTCCCGCGTGATTACATTATTAAGGAAATGTTATAAACTATCTAACAATTCCTCGCAACAAAACTTGCGTGAGAAACCTTTTATAACGATTCCATTCTAATATTTCTTGTCTACTTATGGCTATATCGTTATCTATAGCAGAAAGAATATCGCTAATTTTCTTTTGCTCTTCTAATGTACCTGGAATTTTAACTTCCATATTCTTAAAATCAGAGGTTTGCAAATGAATGATCGTTATACCTTGTGTGTAAAGAGATATTTTTTTGCTCAATGATGAAATTAAATAGGCAAAAAAGTTAACATCGATTGTTTTGTTGGGACGTAAAACTAAAATATCTCCTCCAAGTAGCACATCATTCTCATTGATCACACTTGCAGTAGCTAAATCAACACCTTTTGTTGTAGTTGAACAAGGCATTAATATATCGTTCTTTTTTGATAAAACACCTTCGCTACTATCTGTACGGCTATAGATTTTATTAATTTTACAATCATATGTTGTAAAAAGTTCCCCATATAAAATGCATTTATTTTTTCCGGTTTCAATAACATTTTCTTTAGACAAACCAACGCCTTTCAGAAAATCAAAGACATCTTTAATCTTTATAGTTTGCCAATTGTTATCTATGACCGCATCCTGATTATGCAATAGTAATTGCCGGACTAAAAACTTTTTATATTTTTCTTTTTCTGCAAGAATTTTTTCTTTAAGTTCAATTACTTTCTCGCAATTAGAAAGAATTTTTGCCATTTTTTCTTGTTCTGCTTCAGGAGGAATAATACAAGGCAGATTCAAAAATGCTTTTCGATTCAAAACCCTATTCCTGCCAGCACCACCAGGAGAAATATGATCTAACATATCCTTGAAGTATCCTTGGGTAATAACTGCTTGGTAATATTCCGTAACTTGTCCTTCTTTAAACACATATGTTGGAAAACGATGAGAAACCAATAATCCATCATCTTCCTTTTTAGCAATAGCAATTGCATGTTCCCACGCAAAAGTAATGTTAACTATTAAATCATTTTCTTTGACTTCGTAGAGTTCGTCCATATTGACTGTCTCAGGATCATCAACAAACGCATGGAAAGTTCCTTTTGCCCAACTCTTAATGCCGAGCCTCCAATACGGCTCATTAGGTTTAGAAACCGGTCGTTGAACATTTTTAATTACATCGGACAATTTACCAAGCGTCCAGTCTTTTGGTGCTATACCAATATCTTTAACGCGACGATAACCATTGGGTAATTGATTGGTTTTTATGCTCTTAATACGTTCTTTAATTTCCTTATTCATTAATCGCCGCTCCTTTCATTTATAAATCTTAATACTATAACCGCAATCATTATTGCAACAATTAATACTGAACCTGTCCACCAAACCCAGTGGGGTATACCTACGATGAAATTATACAACCATATTGCACCACGGATTAAATAAGCCATAACAACATAAATAATAAGTCTAATTCCCCAGTGCAAGATGGAACCTATAGATTTACCGCTGATAAGATCCGCATTATACGCATCACCAACCAAACTGAAAGCGAAGCGAAATGCAATCTCACCCACGACCAGCATAATTAGATAGTTGTATATAATATTATCGCAGACCGCTACATCGCCGGTCAGTATTTCAAATAAAGGTTTTAATATTACTTTCATTGGCTCACCAAAATTGTTGCAATCGGGCCGGCAATCGCCGCAAGCATTGCTATTATAGCTATAACCATCATCCAAGCGTTGAAGTTACGGCTACGTCTTAAATCCTCTTTTGCTTCTGAATTAGATTGCGCTTGCGCATCATACATTTCTTTTAGTTTGCTATAATTATCAGCCAACAATTTGTTTTGTTCACCTAAAGTTGATAATTGTTGTTCTAATAATTCTTTTTGAGCTACATTTGCCTCCGCACCAGCCATAATCGTGGCATCACGTTTTGCATTATGTTTGGAAATTTGGTCAAAGATTTGTTGATTCTTTTGTTGCTGTTCCGCAAGCAAATTTGCTTTAATGGCGCTATTCACTTCGGCCATATTAATTTTAAATGAATCAAAATTGAAACCGTCCATACAATCTCCTATTTTAATTGCGTAGCACAGTAGCTGCGCTTGCATCACCTGTGAATATAATTGTTGCTGTGTATGCGGCAAATGATGCCGCGCATTTAATTGCGTTTAAAATATTAATAATAGTTGTATTAGCCAATGGCATCATCCCCTTTTTATTTGTTTTTGATAGTGCTATTGTGATGCAAGCCGCTACCGTCTCCACAAAGTAGTGGCTTAAATGTTTATTTTTTTAGTAAACAAAAGGTTTTTATCACTGACAGAAATAAAATGCACATTATCACCTTTACTAAATACATTGGCGATATTTTTTTCGAATGTTTCTTGATTCCATTCAGTGTTAAATTCATATGTTGACTCAGTAATCATTTTCGCATTTGTGTTATCAACCAAGTCATAAAATTTGCTATAATCATTTCCTTCTTTTACATCATAAGTTACAATACGTTTTCTCATAAAAATACTCCTTTAATTTAAACCTAATTCTTTTAGATATTGTTCCATTTTAGCTTCAGCTTCAGCAATTTCAATCTTTAGACGAGCAATGTTGTTTTGCACCTCTTCAATATTGATGAGTTCCTCTTCTTCAAAAGTATCAACATAACGAGGGATATTAAGGTTGTATCCATTCTCTTTAATCTCATCAATTGTGGCTACATGTGCAAATTTATCGACATCTTTTCGGTCAAGATATGCTTTGATAATATCATCGATATGTTTTTTCTCCAGGATATTTTGGTTTTTATCCTTCTTGTAACGCAAATTGCCTTCGGGGTCTTTTCCTGAAGCATCTATAAATAGAACATCTTTATTAGTTCTGTTTTTCTTAAAGACAAGAATACATGCCGGAATAGGAGTTCCATAGAAAAGATTTTCCGGCAATCCAATAACCGCATCCAGTAAATTCTCGTCAATAACACGTTGGCGGATTCTGCCTTCGGCAGCACCACGGAAGAGAACTCCATGAGGCGCTACGGCTGCAATACGACCGTTCACAGATGAACTTGCAATCATATGCAAAAGGAATGCCCAGTCTCCCTTACTTGCAGGAGGAACACCCCAATCAAATCGATGGTGTTTATCAAGCGTGGCTTCCATTTTAAACTCTTTTTTGCCTTTACCTACGGCTTCGCCGCCAGGGTTAAATCCAGCAGCCCACTTATCTTTGGAAAACGGCATATTTGCTACAATTGCGTCAAATGTAAGCAGATTGCCGTCTTCGTCCTTAAACATCGGATTTGCTAAAGTATCACCCCAAGCAATCTTGGCATCTCTGATTTCATGGATATACATATTCATTTTCGCCATAGCAACAGATGAACCGTTAACTTCTTGGCCAAAGATTGAAACCTGTTTTGAATTTTCTTTTTTAGCCGCCTTGATTAACAACGAGCCGGAACCGCAAGTAGGATCGTATACACGTTCGCCGGGTTGAACGTCGACAATCTGAGCCATGATTTCAGATACTGCTGCCGGTGTGTAGAAAGACCCTGCTTTTTTACCTGCCATACTTGCAAATTGACCTATCATATACTCATATGCGTCGCCAATAACATCCGCAGGAACTTCGTCTTCCTTTACTTCGATTTCAGACGGGCGCAAATTGAGCGGATACAAGTCTTCCAACAACTCTCGTAAAATTGCATTTTTGTGTTCACGAGTTCCCAGCGCGTTTTCGCTGTTGTAGTCAGTAGTATTAAGAACACCCGCCAACTGCTGATTGTTGTCATTTTCAATTTGTCTCAAAGCTGTATTAATAATCTGACCGATGTTGTCAGAGTATCTTTGCTCATACAAGGTAGTGAAAGAACAATCTTGGGCAACAGTAAACGGCAAATAACGTTTTTGCCTTTCAAGGCGAATTCCATCGTATTCTTTTTCCAATTCTTCTACCTTTTCAGCATAGGTATCGCTCAAATATTTTACAAACATCAAAGGCAAAACATAGTCTTTATAGTTTGCTGCATCGATGGTATCTCTAAGCGAATCAGCACCACGCATCAATGCATTTTCAATATCTTTTTTAGTTGTACTCATTTTATTTACCTCCGATATATTTCTGTATTTCAAGAGTGGTAAGCTTGCTTTTTTCTTCGATTAGTTCTCTATATAAACGCTTCCTGGTTAAGTCCGTGTTGGCCATTTCTGCAATTATTTTTTGCTTTTGAATGGGCGGAATTGGTATTTCCAAGTCTGCGAAAGTTCCCACTTTAATAGTTCGCTGCGAACGCCATCCCTCAATTGATAGCAAAAGTTCCGAAACCTCTGGAGCAGATAAGTAATATCTTAAATATTCCGGAAGCACATGTTCGTCAAAAGCTCTAATAACCACGAGCTGAGAAGGGATAACCAATCCTTCGGCATCTTCCTTTACAAGCGTAGGGAAAATTGGCGTGAATAATTTGGCAATTATATCGTTCTTATGTGTCAAAATCGAAGGGTCTAATTCTTCAATTGAGGGAAACACATCAATATCATTGCGTTTCAATACGCCATACTCATTTAATGAGCGCATAGTTACTCTTCTGTAAACTCGTTCGGTTTCTTCCTCATAGCGAGCTTCTTTTCTATTTAATACTAATCCAGTTTGGAGCGTAGCAATTTCTGAAAGCTTCATTCTTAACATATTTTTTCTCCTTGCGAAAGTCGGCGCACTCACATATTTGTGGGTGCGCCGATTCCATCAATTAGGAATTGTGCGACTCAGGGCAGCAGTAAGCACAACCATCAACATTGGTATAGTACTTCTTTGCTTCTCTGATTGCCTGAGCAGAAGTAGTGAAATCGCCTAAGTACAAGCGGTTTTCCACATCCGGAAGCCAACTGCAAGTGGCACGGTGCACTTCGTGCTGACCACTGGCCTGAGCGTTTTTGTTTACATAAAAGCGCATAGTTTTGTCTCCTTTCTTGTCAAAGTAACAAGACTTCGTTGACAAAACACTCAATGCGTGTTATACTTAACTAAACCAATATCGGTCAAACGAATGGACTCTTGATTACAGTTGCCGCTGTTTTCGAGAGTCTTTTTCTTGTTCTGCACCTATAGTAACACAAAAAAACGAGCTTGTCAAGACTGATTTTTAATTTTTTGAATTTTTTTGAGTGTCATTTTGATATAATGACATAAAATATAACGATATTCATCATAACCAAATTCAAAACCTCGGCTAAAATATGAAAGTTTCACATTTTAGCCGAGGATTTGTGTTATCCGTATATTTCGAGATCTTGGTTAGTTTCGAAGCCGTGGAAGAGGAAGTGCATTTTATCAATGCGTTTATTGATATGCCAATGACCGCAGTACCACGCTTTATAGTAGACCATTTCTTCGATTTTGTCGAGCCATTCTTCTGTGCTTGTATCCACGGTGCTTTGGTCGATGCCGGGGAGAAAGGTTTCGACGGGTTCATATTTGAACGGACAGGTGTGAGACAGGATTACGTCAAATTTCTTTTCCTTTATCTGCTGCTCGACATATTGCTTGATTTCCTCTGACGGTTGTTCGTCTTCCCACCAACCGTATCCGCGATTTAGCCGATAGTATTTATCCACGCTGTATGCACCGCCGATGACGAGGTGTTTTGTACCTTCTATATCGTAAATCTCACCGTCCTTGGCGAATAGGATATTTGGATATTCTTCCTCATACCACACGGTACCGCCGTGCCACTCTTTTATTTTGTATGTAGGAATGTTCCATGGGCGCATTTCGTGGTTACCGTGTATACACAGTATCGTAGGCTTTAACCTTGCAAACTCCTTCTTCAGTTGCGCATCCATTTCATCTCCAAAATAGTTTGCACCTACATCGCCGAGAATAATTATTGTATCATCTCTTGTTGGCTTAAACCGCTTACAGAATCTTACGATTTCAAATTTATAACTGTGAATGTCACCAGTATAGTAAATCAATTTTTATCACCTCTAATTAATTAAATTATACCATATTTTTGATAAGAATTATATATACTTCTTCATCAAAAATGCAGCTTGTAAATGCTCTCCTTTCTATTTGTTATCGAACAACATACTACAACTTTTACTAAAAGTCCAGCGATAAAAAATCAGGACCTCAGCTGCACTGAAGGTCCTGGCTCGAATGTTAATCAATATTCACTTTCCAATATCCGAAGCGTTTGCCATCTACTCGTTCGATATATTGTTTTTCTTCAAGCGATGCGGTGATGCGCTTAACCGTTCTATCTGATTTGCCAATCAGTTCTCCTATTTTCTTTTGTGTTAACTTACCGTCTTTCTTGAGCAAGTTTAAAACCTGCATTTCGTCCAAAGTGACATCCAAAGTGCCATTTGTATTTTCTGTTTGGCACTTTGGGGAAGATAACGAGCCACTAATGTGCATATCGCGGTTTTTGAGCGGATTGTTTTCACCGAGTAATAGGTTTCGCAAAAACAGTTCCAAATACTCGGTTGTTTCGTGTACGCCTTTTTTAAGATTGGTATAGTTTGCACGTACCAGAGCATTTCTAAAATACCAAGCATTTTCGGCAAAGATATCATTGGTAACGTCAAAACCCAATGTGCGAAGGTATTTTATAAAGAAAACCGCGGTTGCTCTTGTGTTACCCTCGGAGAAGATATGAATTTGCCAAAGGCGAGAGACAAAAGTTGCTAAATGCTTTATGATTTCATCCATTGAAAGATTCTTATACGAAAACTCTTTTTCAACCGAAAAATCATAATCCAAGGTTGCTCTTAAATCCAAAGCGCCACCGTACATAACGGTATCACCGTCAAGCACCCACTCGTTTTTGGTTATGTTATAGTCTCTGATTCTGCCTGCGTGTTTATAAATACCTTTAAACAACTGAGAATGGATTGAAATATGCTGCGCAGGTGAAAATACGAAAGACTTTTCTGATAACAGCTGTGCTATACGAACCGAAACCTTGTCAGCTTCTTCGGTTCTGTCTGTATGAGCAATATTCTCTTTATAATAACTGTGAATTAAATTATTAGCTTCTTCAAACGTTATATCGCCGTCAATATTCTTTTTGGCGGTTTCAATCAAGTATTCACTTGTGTTAAGTCCATCAACTGCTTGAAGACCGATTGCGGTATGCCAAGCATAACCTTTTTCCTTTTTTTGCGGTTCTTTTTCGCGCAAATATTCTTCAAAAATATCGTTCACAGTTTCACCTCATTTCATATGATTATTATACCATATTTGAATGCAAAAAGCAAATTATCTTTCAAAACCATATCAAACTGCTGCCAAGAACGAATTTTCACTTTCAAGAGTGAAAAAAGTGAAAATTCAGCGAAAATTCACTTTTTATCACTACATTCCAACGGATTGAATTTTACGGTGAAAAGAAGGTTTCTCTCTGCCGTCATGTTATTTCATCAATATCCTTTTTTATAATAAAACGGATCCGCCGCATACCATGTTTGCACATCATTCTGCGCATTATAAGGTGAAAGCCAAGAAATGCCAAACAAGTATTTTTGAGTCTTTGTAAAAGGCAATATTGAATATGCCATTCCATCATTCAAATACTCAACATCGAAATCAAACTCGGATTCTCTTCTGCCTGTATCGGAGTCATACCAATTGTCGCCTTCAAGACCAATTGATATTTTAATATTATCTGAATAAAATGCTTGACATTCTAAATATTCGCCCGATTCAAAATCAGTTTCAACTATTTTATTACTGTTTGAGATTACACAGGAAATACTATGTTTCTTTCCGTCTGGCATAAAATCTATCTCTATTATGTATCTATCATTTATGTCGGGACAACTTTCAAAAGGTTTTAGTGCTTTGTAACTATACTCAATTTCGTTATCGTCAATGAAAAATGATATTTCTCCAAGTGGTGAAGTCAGCTTCATATTATCACCTTCCAACATGGTTTATCTATTAAGAACATTATATATTTTTTAGAAATAAATTTCAATACAATAAAAGCCTCCAAAATTTTGGAGACTTTTATTGTTAGGCATTGAAGAACTTTTGCAGGAGGTTGATGTGCTTATCGGACATATTTGTTATGGTGTAAGCGTAGGAGCAGTAGAAGTCGATGAGCCAGAGTTTTGGGATTATTTTTGTGGTTTGGGTTTGGACGGACTTCAGGTGGCCTTGGCGAAGCCAGCGGTTGACGGTGTTATCGGTATAGCCTGTTATGGTAATGACCTGTAGTATTGTTAGAGCATCGGGAATGTGTTCAAATTCCTGCTCGAGCCACGGGCGGAAGGTTGACGGCAGAAAGGAAGGAAATCCTGTTTTGCGTGGTCGGGATTTGCTTTTGTTTCCATACTTTGCGGTGGAGAACTCTGCGTAGGGTGTAACATATTTCTCAGGATGCTTTTTTGAGTCTTCTATGTAGTTGAGCAGGTCTTCTTTCAACACAGTATATTTTCTTGTTCTCTTGCCGGTATTTTGGCATTTGATGAAGCCGTTATTGAGCATCCAAGCACATTTGCGTTTGCTGATATGCAGGACACACCGCACTTGTTCGCCCGACAGCACTTGTGGTAAGCTGCTCAACATTTCTTATCACCTCGTATACTATATCGCTTTCCTTTATCATTGGCGGTCTTGACGAGGTAATCAATGAAGGCATCTTTAGTGAAGATATAACCACCCTTGTAGGTATATGATTCGATCTCGCCGTTTTTGAGTGCGGCGTAGATTGTGTTCTTACCGACGGGCGACCATCGTGTCGCTTTCATCGGCGTTAAAATATCGGGGCATTTCTTAAGCATCCTTTGATATGCTTCTCTTTGTTTTTCTTGATTCATTTTATTCTCCTTGTGTTTTCTTTGCCCGAGAACACACAAAGGTTTTTGATGGGTTTCTCGCATCTATCTCGCAAATTTCTCGCAAAAATTCAGATGTTTTTCAAATTCTCGCAGAATGGGTGGACATATTATAAATTTCAGGGACGGAGAGGGGCGGTGCGGTAGATACTGCCTTTTGCTCGAAATCATGAAGCCCCTTGAGGGACGAGGGTTCGAATCCCTCCGTCTCTGCCATAAGTCCACTGTGATTTATTACGGTGGACTTTTTTATGCCACAAAATGCTCAATAATAAGAACTTTCGACTATTTCGGTACATAGTAAGTCCCGAGGCAAAGGCTTCGCGTTCGGATACGGGCTCATTTCAAGCGTGGTGTCGCAGTATTTTTTGAGCTTTGCTTTCTGTTTCTCCGATAGACATTCAATCAGTTCCGCCTTGTTGCGGGATTGCAGGTGTTGAAGTTCTTTGTAGCGCGGATTGTTGTCGACCGGTGTGTCCTGCGGGCCCCTTTCGCCGTTCCGTAGTTCTTCGATAATGTTTTTCATTTCATCGCCTGCTTGTACTATTCATCGGCACTTTGTCTTTTCGACAGCAAAAAACGAATTTTTTTCACTTACCTCTTGCAAATCAGAAAGAAGCATGATATAATATGACCGAAAGAACCAAAGTAGTCATATTTCAGGAGGTGCAACCTTGGCTTTTACAGATTTTGAAACCGAACAGCTTCGCAAGGCGCTGCTGAAGGAAACGAGACATTGCGCCGTCACGCTGGGAATGAAGAAAACCTCCGTGGATCAGCTGACGAAGGCTGTCGGCATTGCGAAAGGCTCGTTCTATAAATTCTATGAATCCAAGGAAATGCTGTTTTTCGCGGTTCTGGAGGGCATTCACTCCGAGCTTTACGGAGTTGCCGATCGGGCACTGAGCGAAAATGCCGGCTTGCCGGCCGCAGAACGTGCGGCAAAGGCGGTTCTTGCCGTCTGCCGGAGGCTGTCCGATACCGGCGACATGGTTTTCATTGAAAACGATGCGAAGCTGCTTTTGCAGAGACTGCCGGAGGATGTCAAAAATGTGCATTACCACGACGGCGAGACGCACATCCGTCAACTTCTGGAGAAACATGACCTTATGCCCAAGTGTGGTGTGTCTTTGGCTGCTGCGACGGTGCGGGGACTGATTCTGACCGTCTCCCATAAGGAGCAGATCGGAGAACTGTATCCGCAGGTGCTGGAAACGCTGGTGCATGGCGCTTGCAGGGAGTTATTTGGATAAGCGGAAGGCCGCAGAGATGCGGCTTTTCAAAAACGTGCGAGTTAGCTGCGTCTAACCTCGTGATGTGTATGTATCGGTTAGACAAATCTGACGGAAAAAGGAATGACAGCGATGCGAGAACACAAGAATTTCTGGGACAGAAATGCCGGTAGGTATGACCGCTTTATGCGAAAGGATCGGGCGGCATATGAAAAAATGTATGAGCTTATCCGACCAATCGTGAAAGCTAAGACGGTACTTGAGCTTGCCGCCGGAACCGGCATGATTGCAAAAAATATCGTGAATGCGGCGGCACACATCGAGGCGACGGATGCCTCTGCAGAGATGATTGCCGAGGCAACGCGGGGTAACCGCTCTGCGAAGCTGCACTTTTCCGTGCAGGATATGTTCTGTCTGCCCTATGCGGACGGATCCTTCGATGCAGTGATTGTGTCAAACGCCCTGCACATTGTGCCGCAGCCGGAGAAAGCTCTGCGGGAGATCAGGCGCGTGCTGAAGGACGACGGCGTGTTGATCGCGCCGACATTTACTCACGCTGGAAATTCGTTTTCCGGCAAGGTGAGAGCGTTTTTTATGAAGCTGGCGGGATTTCCCCTTCACAGCAGGTGGACGAGCGAGGAATATCTGACTTTTCTGCGGCAGAACGGCTGGACGGTGCGGAAAAGCGTTGTTCTGAAAGCATCCTTCCCGTTAACTTATACCGAATGTGTGAAATCGGAGGTGTGATATGTCATTTTTTGAAAACACCCGCAACCCCGTGGGGATTGGCGGAAAAATCATGGTTGCCCTGATGAATCTCGGTCACAGCCCCGTGGCACGGTGGGGACTTCGCTTTTTGGAGCTTACTCCGGATGCCAAGGTGCTGGACTGCGGCTGCGGCGGCGGGGCAAACACGAAAAGACTTCTGAAAAAATGCCCACAGGGTGTTGTTAAAGGGATTGACTATTCCCCTGTCAGCGTTGAGAAATCAAAAAGGGTCAACAAAGCCGCCGTTGCGAAGGGACACTGCGATGTACTGTGTGCGAGTGTAGCGGAGCTGCCGTTTGAACCGGAGCAGTTCGATCTGGTCACGGCCTTTGAAACCGTCTATTTCTGGCCTGACCTGCCGCAGTGCTTCCGGGAGGTCTATCGGGTGCTGAAGCCTGGCGGGACATTTCTCATCTGCAACGAAAGCAACGGCGACTCGGACAAGGACGAGAAGTGGACGGAGATTATCGGCGGCATGACCATCTACAAGGATGCTGAGCTGAAGACGTATCTGGAGCAGGCGGGATTTCACGATGTGCAGATACACAAAAAGAAAAGCTGGCTATGCGTCACGGCTCGGAAACGATGAAATTACTGCTGTATGCCACGATTTTCAAGGAGGGAGGCAATCAGATGAAGGACAACA
>ULQP01040757.1_pt1 | contig 15713 bp, 15 predicted proteins | sample 1954571 | NCBI WGS metagenome assembly ULQP01 (sample SAMEA4835657, study PRJEB28245) | human gut metagenome | biome: gut microbiome; material: fecal sample | place: Denmark | collected 2008 | reverse complement strand
ATGACTAGAAAAAACGATCGTTTTTTTTAGTCATCCTTTTCTTTGTGTAGGCTTTGAAAAACAAGCGATAATCGTCAGTCCAATTATGGGACTGACGAGCATTTTTATAACATATAACTAGTATTAATATGTTGAAAATCAATGATTTTATCATCCTCTTCTCGAAGCAAAAATACTTCAATCGCTGGGTAATCTTTTTTATAGACCTGTTTTTCTCGGTTTTATCCACTTTTTTAGTATTTGCGACCCTTGGCAATATTTTGAAAATAAGTCTGCCGGTACGTGAGTTTATTTATATAAATCTCTTTTCCATCCTATGCAGTACAATTTGTTTTCTTTCCTGCCAGACCTATAAAGGTGTCATTCGTCATTCAACTTTTACAGAGACGGGGCGTATTGCTATTGCCTCTTTTGTGAAAGCTACTTTGATGATTGTAGCCCTTTCCTGTTTTATCCACTCGTTATCTTTTCTTCAAATCTTTTTAGGAGGTTTGCTTGATTTATTCCTGACTTTCTTTATTCTGACAACGTTTCGTGCTTTATTAATAATGATGTATAGCATGATAGTTAGAAGTATTGCTTCCAATAATGAGAAGTTATTAATTTATAGGGAAGAAGATACATCATCAAGCTCATCTGTAATTTCTCTATGGAAACAATCCGATAGTTGTCAGATTGGAGGATATATACGAATAGGGGAGAGAAGTAAAATTCGTATAGGAGGCTATCCCGTTTATTCTGTCAAGAATCAGATGGAATTTAATGCTTTAGTGGATCGAAAAGGGATCAAGACGATTTTGTTTACCGACTATCATGTCGTAAAAGCAGAAAGTGAACGTCTGGTGCGTTATTGCGAGAAAAAAAAGATTCGTATGTTGGTATTTTCAGCAATGAACGAGTTAAAAAGCAGAACAGTCAACCTGCATAATTTACCTGAGATTCGTATTGAAGACCTGTTAGGGCGTGATGAAATAAATATCAATCTAAAAAAAATAGCAGGTGAATTAAAAGGAAAAGTTACGCTGGTTACAGGAGCCGCCGGCTCTATCGGTAGTGAACTTTGTCGTCAACTATGTAAATTAGGATTAAAGCAATTGATCTTGTTTGATAGTGCCGAGACACCTATGCATACTCTTCGTCTGGAGTTGGAAGATCGATATCCGGAAGTTGTTTTCACTCCGATTATGGGAGATGTCCGGATGTTGGCTCGAGTGGAAAGTGTTTTTAAACGATTCCATCCTCAGTATGTTTTTCATGCGGCAGCCTATAAACATGTTCCCTTGATGGAAGAAAACCCTTGCGAAGCTGTGCACACCAACGTCCAGGGAACCTGTAATATGGCAGACATGTCTGTAAAATATGATGTAGACAAATTTATCATGATCTCTACGGACAAGGCGGTTAACCCTACGAATGTGATGGGAGCCTCCAAACGTTTGGCCGAAATCTATGTACAAAGTCTGAGTATTGCGATAAATAAAGGAATCCATCCTGGTAAAACTCGATTTATCACTACTCGTTTTGGGAATGTATTAGGGAGCAATGGTTCTGTTATTCCTCGTTTTCGTGACCAACTGGCAAAAGGAGGTCCTTTGACCGTCACTCATCCCGACATCATCCGTTATTTTATGACAATTCCGGAGGCCTGTCGTCTTGTTTTGGAAGCTGCATTTATGGGAGAAGGGAACGAGATTTTTGTGTTTGATATGGGGACTCCGGTAAAGATAGCCGATCTGGCACGTCGAATGATAGAGTTGGTAGGTCTTATTCCCGATAAAGACATTGAAATAAAATATACCGGTCTTCGTCCGGGTGAGAAGTTGTATGAAGAGTTGTTGGCAATTAAGGAAAATACGCTTCCTACCATAAATGCTAAAATATTCCGTGCGAAAGTGCGTGAATATGATTTTGCCGAGATATCAGCCGGTATTGATCATTTAATAGATTTGGCAATCCGAGTAGAAAAGTTGGAAACCGTAAAAATGATGAAATCGATCGTGCCGGAGTTTATAAGTCGGAATTCGGAGTATGAGAAACTGGATAAGTTGTAGAAAGTAATGAATATAGCAATTCAACGTACAGACTATACAGGATTAACAACAATATAGTCTATCTAATCGATTGGAAAGGTGTAGTTTTATTACAGAAAAAAACAATTGTCAAAAAATTAAAATCAGACAATTGTTATGTATTTATATTTGTGGTTTAGAGATCAAAAAATATTATAGTGTAATTTATTTTTTACAAAACTCAATTAGGGCATTGCAAAGATGCCTTAATAAAGGGTATATCCTAAATTGAGTACTTACGGCTATATGTCTCAGGTTTCGATCAAAAAAAATTTTGTATACAAAAGTATTTTAACAACTTCTTCTTATTTAGTAGCGTTTGTCACATTTCCTTATGTGTCGCGAGTATTAGGGGTTGAGAAGTTGGGACTAGTAAATTTTGTGGATAATACGGCGAGTTATTATTTATTATTTGCCACGATGGGAATAAATATTCTTGGGGTAAGGGAAATAGCGAAGGTAAAAACAAATATTAATAAACGAAATGCGATATACTCAAGTTTATTAGGTTTGAATATTCTGTTTACTATATTTACTTTACTGATTTATATGGTATGTATATTGATGGTTCCTAAGTTTTATCAATATAAGGAATTGTTTTATATTGGAACTGCTAAGATTTTATTTACAGCCTTCATTGTGGAATGGTTTTTTTCAGGAATTGAAGATTTCAAATACATATCTATTCGTAGTATAGTCGTAAAATGTCTGTATATGGCAAGTATATTCCTCTTTGTGAAGGGGAAGGGTGACTATATGTTATACTGGATACTAACGGTATGTGTTGTGATTGTAAATGCTGTGGTGAATATGTTGTATATACGTCGTTTTGTTTGTTTCAATTTCACTGAATGTTTAAAGTTTGATTATGTAGGTCAAAATGTAACACTAGGAATATATACATTGATGACTTCTATGTATTTGACATTTAATGTGATGTTTTTGGGATTGATATCAGATAATATACAAGTTGGTTTTTATACGACAGCCCATAAATTATATATGGTTATTTTGGGATTCTTTTCGGCTTTTACACAAGTTATGTTACCCCGTTTGAGTCATTTGGTTTCAGAAGGAGAAGAGTTTCGTTTTCGAGAACTGATAAATCGTTCATTTCGATTAGTATTTATGTTGAGTATCCCTCTCATCGCTTGTAGTATGATATTAGCTCCTCAGATAATTTATCTATTATCTGGATCCGGATACGAGGGAGCTATATTGCCTATGCGTATTATTATGCCTGCTGTATTAAGTGTAGCAATAGCTCAAGTATTAGCTATACAGGTTTTGATACCAATGAAAAAAGATATTGTTTTGTTGAGAGCTTCTGTTATTGGTGCATTTGTGGCATTAGTATTGAATCTGATCATAGTGGTTAGATTTGAAAGTATAGGTTCTGCTGTAGTATTGGTTGTTTCGGAAACAGTAGTTACGACGTTTTATTTGATATATGCTATTCGTCATAACTTAATTCATTTTCCTTTGAGATATTTTTTTCAAAGTGTTATTTGCGCTCTGCCAAGTGTTATGATTTGTATATTATGTAAGAATTTGATAAATAATAATATTATGACTATTATAGTTGCTCTTTTTGCTGGAGGAGGATGTTGGATAATGCTCCTTTATTTAGGAAGATTGTATAAAGAGTTATAGTCATTTTTATTTGTTTTGTAAAGTGTAAACAACTTATTTTTTTATAAGAACTTTAATGTATTATTATAATGATTTACTTATTCATTGTAATTGTATTACTTTTATGTATATCTACTTATGATGTGTATGGGAATATGCGTTATAAATATACTTCTTTTTATTTGATAGTATTTTTATTCATATTTTTGAATATATTTAGTTATAAAATTGGAGGAGATATGGGTGTATATACTTATAGGTGGAATAATGTTTATAGATCAATATTTGCAATAAATTATTTAGATGAAATAGACTTACGCTCTCAGGAAAGACCTGGTTGGATATTATTGACATCGTTTCTTAAAGGAATATGTGATAATTTTATTATATTGAAGATTTTTTTAGCCTTTTGGGTGAATTTGATAGTGGCTCATTTTATAAAAAGCAACACAAAATTTATTTTTTCAGCATTACTGATTTATTTTATTGTGTCATATTTTAATTATAACTTTGAAATATTAAGAGAAAGTATAGCTGTATCATTTTTTTTATTATCATTTCCTTTCTATGTAAATAGGAAATGGATAAAATACTTTATCTGTTTCTTATTCGCATTTATGTTTCATGAATCTTCGCTTGTGATGTTAATAATGCCTTTTTTCTCTTTGTTTGAAAGAATAAATAATAGGGCATTGTTATTGCTGATGATTTTGTTGTATGTGTTATTTCTTTCATTTGATATTATAAGTTTTTTATTGAATATTCTTCCTAATGATTTTGCTTTTTATGCGAAAGTTGTCGGTTACATGAACTCTGAGGTATATGGAGAAAATGTATCTGTGAATATGTATTACTTTTTTGTTGCATCATTTGTAATGCCTTTTCTTTCTTTCTTAGTATTGATGAATAATAAAGAAAAAAAGTGTATTTCTGTTTTTATATTAATTTCTATAGTGTTTAGTTTGTTTACATCTAAAATAGTGATTTTTTATAGGTTTAATAATTATATTATATTACCTCTTATTGTTGCTTATATCGAAGTGATATATCTTGTTTCGAAAAAAATAATTATATGTAAATCGAAAAAAATATTTTTTATTCCTATATTGTTGTTGTATTTATCTTATAAGGTTTTTAATATTTATTTGAAAGAAGAGAAGATAGCAAATGGGAAATTTTATAATAGATATTATCCATATAATTCTATTTTTGAAGAAAAAATATCAAAAGATAGATCTTCCTTTTTAGATCAAATAGCACGACACCAAGGTGTTTGATAGGAAAATTTTGTGAGTTGTTTATGGTTTTAATATTTATATGTATTTGTTGACAATTGATTGTTTTTAGTATGTCGAATAAAGTGAAAGTTATAGCGTTTTATTTGCCTCAATTTCATCCAATACCAGAAAATGATGAATGGTGGGGCAATGGATTTACCGAGTGGACAAGTGTAGGACGTGCTAAAAAATATTATAGAAAGCACTATCAACCTCGAGTACCGGCGGATTTGGGGTACTATGATTTACGTTTACCGCAGGTACGTAAACAACAAGCTGATTTGGCAAAAGAAGCTGGTATTTCAGCTTTTTGTTATTGGCATTATTGGTTTGGAAATGGAAAACAATTGTTGGAAACTCCGTTACAAGAGGTTGTTAAGTTAGGTGAACCTGATTTCCCTTTTTGTTTAGGGTGGGCAAACCATACTTGGTGGAATAAATCTTGGAATAGGGAAAAGCAGACAATTATTCCTAAACCTTTGATATTACAGACATATCCAGGTGAAAAAGATATTGATAATCATTTTTTTACTATGCTTCCTATGTTTAAAGATAAGCGTTATTTTCGGCTGCATGGAAGACTCTTGTTCTTGATATATGCACCATTGGATATTCCTGATTTTAAGTATTTTAAAAATAGGTGGAATGAGTTGGCAATTCAAAATAATTTGCCGGGATTTTATTTTATTGCTAATACAGAGAATATTTCTAATCTTGAGGATTCTAGTCTTAAAGAATTTGATGCGGTTTCTTTTTCTCGACTACATTCGGTTTGGAATATGGAAAATAGAATAAAAAATTTTATTTTATTGGTTACGCGTAATATCTCTCGATTGTTTGGGTATTCTTTGAATAAAATATCTTATGAAAAGGCTATAGAGTATATGGATGATATATATTATACAAAAAATAAAATATATCCTAACATTGTACCAGGCTGGGATAATTCTCCTCGTCGTGGTCCGGGGGCATTCATTTTTCAAAATTCTACACCTGAATTGTTTAAAAAGCATGTTGATATGATTTTGAGTAGAATTAAGAATAAACCAGATGAAGATAAGGTCATATTTTTAAAATCGTGGAATGAATGGGCAGAAGGTAATTATTTAGAACCGGATTTGAAATGGGGAAAAGACTATATTGTAGCATTGCGTAAAGCATTAGATAATATGTAGTTTTTTGAAGATTAAAAATGAATCTGTTTTTTTGATATATATAGTTACTATGTATTAATTGAAAACTTTGATGCTGTATGAAATGTAAGGAACTTATGATTTTAAAACCTATGCAAAAAGTTCAATTGGAATTATTGCATGAACTTGACAGAGTATGTAAGAAAAATAATTTGAAATACTGTTTATCTAGCGGTACTTGTTTAGGGGCTTTAAGACATGGTGGTTTTATCCCGTGGGATGATGATATAGATGTATATATGTCATGGAGAGATGCTGAAAAGTTGGTAAAGTGTCAGAGTGATTTTCAAAATAAATATTTTGTACAGAGTTATAAAACGGATGTAAATTTTTATTCCACAAGTTATAGATTATGTGATTCATCCACTTCCTGTTTCTTAAAAGGGAATGAGGGAATAGATATGAATCATGGTATTTTTATTGATATATACATATATTATCCATATCCAGATAATAAACTCAAGGCTCAAAAAATAATATTTTATTCATTTATATATAGATTCTTAATTGCGAGATCGATTTCTAAAAGGTATGGATTATTAGATTCTATTCTTAATTTGTTCTTTAGAGGAAAACGAAGAGAAAATATAATAAAAAAGATTGAAAATGAATATCATGAAAATGGAGGAAAAATGTATGTGGCTACATATTTTGGACGAGATATAGGTCTTTTTAAATCAATTGTTTATCCGATTGATTGGTTTGATAATCCCAGATATTTAAAATTCGAGAATATGGATGTACCATGCCCTGGAGATACTGAAAGGTATTGTGAATTGCAATATGGAAAAAATTTTATGGAATTGCCATCGATTGAAAAACGTATTCCGCATCATGATTTTTTATATTTCAGTGTAGACGAGCCATATACCAAGTTTAAAGGAATATATTATTAAAAATAGAATAAGGTTATGAATTTTGGATTGATATTAGCTGGAGGAGTTGGTCAGAGAATGCGTTCTTCTGGAATGCCTAAGCAATTTTTGGAGGTATTTGGAAAACCTATAATTGTATATACCTTGGAAAAATTTGAAACGTGTACAGATATAGACAAGTGTATTATTGTTTGCAATTCATCTTGGATTGATTATATGAAGGGATTAGTAGAGAAGTATAAACTATCAAAAGTCTTTGATGTCGTCCCAGGGGGGAAAAATAGACAGGTTAGTGTGAGACAAGGACTAATAGGTATTGAACGTGATGGGGGAGGGGCGGATGATATTATTGTTATTCATGATGGAGTAAGACCTCTTGTGCAGACTGCTATTATAAGTGAAAATGTAAGAATAGCCCAAAAGTATGGGAGTGCTATGACAGTGAAGCCTGTCATAGAGTCTGTGTGTATTACGACTGGAGATAATGTCGGGTTTGAAAATTTTAAGAAACGAGATGACACTTATTCTCTAACTGCACCACAAACGTTTAGACTTGGAATACTCTCTGATACTTATAATCAAACAGAGAGTGTTGTGGAGCCTATTCCTATTTTGGATGCAGCAATAGCTTATACATATCTGGGTAATAAGATTCATATTGTTAAGGAAAATAATAATAATCTTAAAATTACGACTCCAGAAGATTATTACATAATGAAAGCTATGTTGGAATTGGAAGAAAATAAAGTTGTATTTGGAATCTAAATAAATTTGTTATGGAAAAAAGAGATTTAAATATTATTTTAAATAGTGCTGTCAATTGGCTGATGTATAAGGATAAGACAGTTTTAGTAACAGGTGCTACAGGAAGATTGGGGAGATATATTTTTGATTTGTTGATTGATATTGATCTCAAATATGATTTGAATATGCGAATTATAGGCATGGCTAGATCATTAGAAAAATATCGGAAAATTTTTGGTGAAGAGTTGGAGTTTCCAAATGTTAATATTATTCATCAAGATGTAAATGATCCCATTGTTTATGATGGAATAATAGATTATATTTTTCATACAGCAGGACCTGCGGCTCCTGTTGATTTCAAGAATATTCCAGCTGAGACACTTTGGAGCCATGTAAACGGAACACATAACATTTTAGAGTGCGCAAGAACTCATGGCACACAAAAAGTATTCTATGTCTCTACAGTTGAAATTTATGGAGAATGGCAAAATGAGCATAATATTTTTGAAAATGATATGGGAGTTCTTCAGCATTTGAATTTTAGAGCTTGCTATCCGGAGGCGAAGAGGTTATGTGAAACGATGTTTGCTATTTATGAGAAGGAATATGGAGTCAACTATTGCGGTGTACGTTTTTCCCATACATTGGGACCTGGTATTTTACTTGATGATGGAAGAGCTTTTGCTGAATTTCTTGACTGCGCTTTTAAAGGGAAAGATATTCATTTAATGTCAGAAGGAAGTGCGATGAGAACATATACATATGTTGCAGATGCGATGAACGCTGTTTTTCTTATTATGGATAAAGGTGAGAATACATTCTATAATGTTTCTGCGGATGAGAATCTGATTAGTATTCGTGATTTGGCAGATTTAATAGCAACGCTATCGCCTTCAGGAAAGACAAAAGTTTTGTTTGATAAATCAGTAACTGACCTTCCATATTTACCATTTAAGCTTGCAATTATGGATACAACAAAAGTTAGAGATTTAGGATGGAAACCACAGGTGGGATTGAAAGATATGTTTAAATGGACTTTGGAGTCATTTATATGATTCAAACTAGTTGGATAATTTTGCATTGTTTAATTTTGATATCTTATTGTAAGAAAATGATTAAAAAAATCAGATTGACTTTGTGGGAGATATTTGTACGTTTTTATCCTTGGTATTTACGTAAAATCTATAAGATGGATATTGGAGATAATGTCTGTATATCTTGGCGTGCTAAATTAGATCTTTCAATAAATCCGGAAGGTATTCATTTGGGAAACAATACGCTGATAACAAGGGATGTGTTTATCCTTGCTCATGATGTATCTAGAGGGATAAAGAGAGATGTTTATATCGGTTCTGATTGTTTTGTAGGAATATCCTCTATCATTTTACCAGGGGTACGTGTCGGGAATAATTGTATTATTGGTGCTGGAGCTGTTGTGACAAAAGATTTCCCGGATAACAGTATTATTGCTGGTAATCCGGCAAGAAGAATTAAAGAAAATATTCGTTTGAAGTAAATATTTGTTCATGTATGTTTTTTTAACGTTTGATTAATGTATCATGTATAAACATTTCTTTAAGAGGTTACTTGATTTCATTCTCTCACTTCTTGCATTGAGTATTCTTGGGCCTATACTGCTTATCATAATCGTTTGGCTTCATTTTGCCAACAAGGGGGCTGGTGCATTTTTTCTCCAAGAGCGTCCCGGTAAAAATGATAAAATATTCAAAGTAATCAAATTCAAAACCATGACAGACGAGCGTGATACTGAAGGTAATCTTTTACCAGATGCAGACCGATTAACGAAGGTTGGTAAGTTTGTGCGTTCCTCTTCAATTGATGAGTTGCCGCAGCTTATTAATGTCTTGAAGGGGGATATGGCGTTAATTGGTCCTCGGCCATTATTGGTCCAGTATATTCCATTATATAGTACGGAACAGGCTCGCCGGCATGAAGTACGTCCGGGTATCACTGGCTGGGCACAGTGTAATGGTCGTAATGCTATTAACTGGACTAAAAAATTCGAGCTGGATGTCTGGTATGTGGATCATTGTTCTTTTTTACTTGATTTGAAAATCATTTTTTTAACGATAAAAAAAGTGTTTGTTCGTGAAGGAATTTCTCAAGAGGGACAGGCAACGATGGAATATTTTACAGGTAAAAACTAAATCTGTGAAGATGAATATACTTATCACATCTAATTAACAGAATTATAATATTTTAATTGATGATATGAATATACTGCTTTTTTCCCGAATTGTAGCTAAGTCTGGTGTTGGTAATCATATGAAAGAACTGTCAGAAGAACTTGTTAGACAAGGTCATAATGTTCTAATAGTATCAGGTACTAACGAATTGGAATTAGGAGGATACAATGTAAAATTTATTAAATTACCAACATTGTCAAATTCACCGATAGCCATATTGGGCGTTGTGTTTTCTTTGCATAAGTTGATCAAAGAATATAATATTGATGTTGTTCATTGTCATCATAGAAAAGCTGCTTTATATATGAGATTGTATAATGTTATATATAAGCATATTCCGGTTGTTTATACATTACATTTAACACCTATCCCCTGTGATTTTATACATAGAATCTTAACATTCGTAGGCGATAAGGCAATAGGAGTTTCTACAGATGTTAGTGATTTCCTTGTGGAAAAACTTAAAATACAGAGAGATAAAGTAGTTACTGTATTAAATGGTGTTGTTAATCCAATAGAGAAGGGCAATATATTAGATTCTAATGATGTGTTTAAATTAAAAAGTGAATGGAATATTCAAGAAGGTAAATATGTTTTTGTAACTCATTCACGAATTGATACGGTGAAGAACCATTTGGCAATTATTGAAGCTGTTAAGTTATTACCAGAAGAAATTAGAAACAAATTTGTTGTAGTTTGTTCTGGCATTAAAGCAGGACGTTATTATCAAAAGTGTATTAAAACAATAGAGGAATATGGTTTAGAAGATAGTTTTCGTTTTGTTGATTGGTGTGATACTCTTTCTATTTTTAGTATTGCAGATTGTCTTCTTTTACCTAGCTTTATAGAGGGTTTCCCTCTTTCTGTTTGTGAAGCGTTTTTTATGAATGTATTGGTTGCTAGAACAGATTGTGGAGGTTTTAAAGATCAAAGATATTGTTTAAAGATAGAAGCTGATAAACCTGAAACTATATCAATGTTAATCGCTGATATTACAGAAAATGGATTGTTTAAATACGATAGCCTTAGGAAGCAGGCAAAGGATTTTGCAACCTTAAATTTTACAATAGAAAAAATGACTTATAATACAGTTGAAGTATATAAAGATGTGTTATTAGATAAGAAAGAGAACTGATAAAATTTGTAGGTATTAATTGAGCATTATGAACATGAATGTTTTGATTACTTCCGTAGGAAAACGTGTAGTTCTTACCAAGAAATTTCAAGAAACATTGAAACGGTTTTATTCAGATTCGAAAGTCTTTACCACCGACATGAATCCGGATATGGCTCCCGCAGGGATTATTTCGGATGGATGTTTTGTAGTTCCAAGAGTTACGGCAACGGATTATATAGATAAATTATTGCAAATATGTAAAGAACAAAAGGTAGGCATAATTATACCAACAATTGATACCGAACTTTTGGTCTTGGCAGAGAATAAGGAATTGTTTCAGAAAAACGGAATAGAGCCAATAGTTTCGGACTTAGCTTTTATACAAGCTTGCCGTGATAAACGGAATACAAGCACATTTTTGAGTGAACATGATATACGTGTACCAGCTCCGGTTGATAAGCACCATCCTGCATTTCCTCTTTTTGCCAAGCCTTATGATGGTTCCTTAAGTAAGGATTTGTATGTAGTAAGAAATAGGGGAGAATTAACACCGGAAATTTTGAATCATCCTAAATTGATCTTTATGGAGTACATAGACAAGCGTGAGTATAAAGAGTTTACGGTGGATATGTATTATGGCAAAGATAATCGAGTGAAAGCTATTATCCCTCGTGAACGTGTGGAGATTCGGGCCGGTGAGATAAACAAAGGTTTTACCAGAAAAAATTTTCTAGTCCAGTTCCTAAAAAAACGGTTGGATTATTTACCAGGAGTAATAGGTTGTATTTGTATCCAATTGTTCTACAGGGAATCAGACTACGATGTGGTGGGTATCGAAATAAACCCGCGTTTTGGAGGTGGATATCCGCTTTCTTATTATGCAGGGGCAAACTTTCCGGAATATATTGTTCGGGAATATATACAAGGAGAGACCTTGGAATATATGGATACTTGGCGTGACAATACGTTGATGTTACGCTACGATAGCGAGGTGATCGTCTATGAAAAATAAAATATTCGTGTTTGATCTGGACGATACGTTATATAAAGAGATCGACTTTTTGTATTCGGCTTATCGGGAGATTGCTCGATGGGTCGAGTTGAAGTTTTCTTTAAACGATATCTATCCATTTATGTTGAAGGCTTATGAAAATAAATCGGATGTTTTTTCATTATTGATTAGAACTTATGATTTGCCTCTGACGAAGGATGATCTATTGGATATGTATCGGTTACATTTTCCCGTTATTAGTTTGGATGGTGATACGGAAGGCGTATTGAACGTTTTGAGTTTGAATTATAGGTTAGGTATGATAACGGATGGGCGTTCTATTACACAACGAAATAAATATCGAGCCTTAGAACTTGATCGGTTTATAGATGATAATGATTTGGTTATATCAGAAGAATTTGGTTCTGAAAAACCTTCGGAGAAGAATTTTCTATTTTTCCAAGATAAATATATTAATGCCGATTTTTTTTATATAGGTGATAATCTTCGGAAGGATTTTATAACTCCTAATCGTTTAGGTTGGACAACGATTTGTTTAATAGATGATGGGCGGAATATCCACAGTCAGGATTTCTCTTGTCCGGAAATTTATTTACCTCAATTAGCAATAAATAATTTGAAAGATTTATTGTCTTTGTCCGGAAAAAATGAAGATATTTTAATCACAAAAAATAATTATGAATAAGCGAATCTACCTTTCTCTCGCTCACATGTCCGGTCGTGAGCAAGACTTCATAAAAGAAGCTTTCGATACCAACTGGGTTGTCCCTTTAGGCCCCAATGTAAATGCATTTGAAAAAGAGTTAGCGGACTATCTTAAAGAAGGCCGACACGTGGTCGCATTGTCTGCCGGTACAGCTGCTCTTCACCTGGGCCTTATCGAACTAGGTGCGCAAACAGGTGACGAAGTCATCTGCCAGTCCTTTACTTTTGCCGCTTCTGCCAATCCGATAGCATATCAGTCAGCTACTCCTGTCTATGTAGATAGTGAACAGGATACCTGGAATATGAGTCCCTTATTTTTGGAAGAAGCGATCAAAGACCGTTTGCGTAAAACAGGAAAACTCCCGAAAGCAATTATTCCGGTTCATCTATACGGCATGCCTGCAAAAATGGATGAAATTATGGCTATTGCTTCTCTGTATGGAATACCCGTTTTGGAAGATGCAGCAGAAGCTTTGGGTTCAGAGTATAAGGGACAGAAATGTGGTACCTTCGGAGAGTTTGCTGCCTTATCATTCAATGGAAATAAGATGATTACAACTTCCGGTGGTGGCGCTTTAGTCTGCCGTACGGAAGAACAGGCCAAACGGACTATGTTCTATGCTACCCAAGCCAGGGAGAATGCTCCGCATTACCAACATGAATGTATCGGATATAATTATCGCATGAGTAATATTTGTGCGGGTATCGGTAGGGGACAGATGTTTGTATTGGATGAACATATTGCACGACGTAGGGCAATACACCGGCTGTATACGGAGTTGCTGAAGGATATGCCGGGTATCGAGGTACAACAGAATCCTTCGGAAGATTTCAATTCGAACTTCTGGCTGACTTGTATTCTGATAGATCCGGAAAAGGCAGGGTTTAGCCGTGAGGATCTCCGGTTACATCTGGCAGATGAAAATATAGAAACACGCCCATTGTGGAAACCGATGCATCTGCAACCGGTGTTTAAGCAATCACCTTTTTATGGGGACGGGACATCGGAGAGATTGTTTGATAAAGGGCTTTGTCTACCTTCCGGTTCTACACTGACGGATGATGATATTTGCAGGGTGGTGGATGAAATTTCTCGCTTAAAGTTGCATATTTAAATAGATAATATTACTTCTATATCTTTGTTCAAGATATTAGTATTGTGAAAGTACTTATTATTAGTAATTTATTTTATCCGTACAATCATATAGCTTCATTTAGAATTGAAGCTTTCGCTAAATATTTCCAATTGGCAGGGCATTCAGTTACAGTAGTTACAGAAGGTAAAGTAAATAAGACTGCATTATGGAACGGATGTGAAATTCATTATATAACAGATCCTTTGACTGTGCTTTCTTTTATGAATTATTGCATAAAGAAAGGTTCAAGATGGAGTCTGAGCCAGATACTGATCGCTTTATTGGGGCGCATAACATCAGATTCCAGGTTTATATGGCGTTTCAAAGCTTATCAAAAGATTATTTCGTTGTATAAGACGAATTCTTTTAATGTGGTTTTAACCACATTTGATCCATTGGCTCCTCACCTGATCGCACTTCGATTGCGAAGAAACGGATATAAATTTTATTGGATCGCTGATATGCGTGACGAAATGTCAAAGAATATCTTAATATCACGTTATCGCACTAAACGTCTTATACCGTATGAACGTAAGATCGTGAACTCATCGGATTTGGTTGTATCTGTTTCTGAGCCTTTACTGAAGGATTTTAAGCGTTTATGCAAGCATGACCATTTCCTGGAGATCAAGAATGGGTATGATTATGAAGAAGTATATGACGTTTGTTTTCAGTCTCAATTTACCATGGCGTTTATTGGTCGTTTTTATTGGGGGATAAATCCCAATAATTGGTTTAAAGCTTTTTCAGAACTTATACGCGAAGGGAAGTTACCTACGAATTGTTTGATAAAAATCATTGGTAATAATTCGAAGTTGGATATACCCCAAAATATTGCTTCCAATGTCTTTCAGTTGGATTCCGTAATTCATTCCGAAGCGATACGGATGTCGTTGGATGTGGATACGCTTGTTGTGATTCATCCGACAGGGAGAAAAGGCGTGTATACGGGGAAACTGTTTGACTATCTGGCTACAAACAAACCTATATTGGCACTTTGTGATCCGGCGGATGTGATCGCTCAGTTGCTGAATGAAACCAAAGCCGGTTTTACAGTAGACAATGCCGATATTGACGGTATAAAGAAAATGATACTTCGCTGTTATTCAATATGGAAAAACAAGGAAGTATTACCTCGTGACTGGGAAAAGATTAAGCAATATACTCGGAAAAATCAATGTAAGATCCTTCTTGAATATCTAGTCAATAATGTAGGAGAGGACTTAAATTAACTTTATACACAAAAAGCCTGTTATTCCCCCTTTTTGTATTAGAGAAAATAACAGACTTTACACGATTAAACAATAATAGATAATATTTACATAAGCTATGACGTATTTGCGGTGCTTATGCGGTGAATAATTTGTACAGACCGCCGATCACTCCTGCGGTCATCAGGCTGTAACCGGCAATCTCTATGGGTTCGACGTGGTGTTTGTCTCCCCAGTCTCCCTGGGTGAGAGCGAGAGTATCGCCCCGATACAAGTCAGGGTCACTTCTGTCTCCCGCATCAGAAGGGAGAGAAGGCTCAGGAGGAGCAGGCATAGGATCAGGACAGGGGCAGTCACCGGCTGCCGGTTTTTGCTTGCGGGGAAAGATGATCCGGGCAAGCTGGGTGAGGAAGGCGAGGATCGTTTCAAGGTACTTCATGTTAATTGAAAATTATAAATTGAAAATTGAAAATTAAAGGGAGGAATCGATTAACTTTTCGATTGTCCGACTGATCGAGACCAGCATTCGCCGGTA
>ULQP01063377.1_pt1 | contig 15872 bp, 11 predicted proteins | sample 1954571 | NCBI WGS metagenome assembly ULQP01 (sample SAMEA4835657, study PRJEB28245) | human gut metagenome | biome: gut microbiome; material: fecal sample | place: Denmark | collected 2008 | reverse complement strand
CCTACGGGTCGATAAAACTATTTCTGTTCGATTGTACGGGGCATTCAATTCATATCAAAAAACAGGTGGTTTGTACCAAATTGTTGTACAAACCAAACACCGCATAAACACTGGGTTTTTGAGGTGTTTTTATATCAAAAGTGGTTAAAGCCAAAATGTAATAGAAACCTCTTTTTGATACGGGAATTACATCTCGTCGAGCGATAATCTGTAATGTTCATAACTATGGTATTGTGCTGTAAAGGCGGTGAGTTGAACCAAACGAAGATTATCGTATTTGCTTGACATCTTCCAACAGAAATCACTGAATCTGTGTATGGAAAACAGAATATAGGTGTTGTTTTCATTTCTACTGAATTTAGTTGTAATGCGTTCGATTTCAGTCCAATCCTCTTTTGTGCAGTGCTCACCCAACGTGTCAAAATATTTTATGAAAATATATTCGCCGTGGAGTTCGTGGATAATATCAAAGGAAAGTTTTCTGATCTTGGCATTTCGATGAATGTTATCGTTATCTTTTACAAAATCGCTATTTACATATCTGTATGAACGGGTGTTATAAAACAACCAATATTCGCACTCTTTTCTAAATGCTCGTTTCACCAAAATATTTTCAATATACTTCATCATATTATTGAAAACAGTTTCATTATGAAAATCTTGCTTTGTGAAAATATATCGGTACCAAAAACTTAAATATTCGTTGGTGATTTCATAATATGCTTTGCATTTCCCTCTGGTAGCTACGTGTTTTACAATTCCGTTTTTAATTAGCGATTTAAGATACTTATCGCATTTGTTGTTTGGATAACCTGAAAATTCTGCAAGTTCAGATACTCTCTTTTTGTCAATGGAAAGGCCGTAAAGCAAGGTGTTGTAACTATCGGGAGTACGGTAGTATTCCTTGATAATACGCTCGGCTAACAAACGGAAATAAGAATCGGGCTGTAAAAACCTTTTGAGATTAGTTTTAAAATTAAGTTTGGGATTGTAAAGCGCAACCAAACTTGAAATGCCGCCGGTAATAGCTTTTACAAGGACAACTTCTTCATCGGTTAATTTGGGATATATTTTCTTTATCTCTGCAATGTGAAGCGGAGTGAACATGCGCTGACCGTGTTCGTCTTCAATATAGACAAAAACAGTTCGGTGATGGTCGTTATAAAATTTATCGACAAGTTGTGAATGAAAATCGCTGTCTTTTTTTATAACAAAAGAGTCAAAGAACACTGTGCAATTTCTTCTTTGGCACCAAGCATATAACTGTTCAAAAAACATTGCCCAATCCGTAGGGTTAGAGAAAATATGAGGATACTTTTTGGGGAAAAGTTTTAATGCAAGAGAATGTTCGATATTTTCAAAAGAAAAGTATAGGCAATTGCTATATTTTTTACAGTAATCTAAAACGGCAGATGTTTTACCCGTTCCTATCCATCCAGTGTAGGTGAGAATCCCTATCTTTTCTTTTTTGCGATGCATTTTTTGCCTCGCGTCATCTATACCAATCCGAAGCATTTCAACATAGAAATCATTACACTCATGCATTTTTCTCACTCCCCTTAAAAATCATATCGTAATATGATTATATTTCAAAAACCCCATTTTTGTAATAAAAACAGAAAAATTTCAAAAACTTTTTTCTTTCGTAATTTCTTTAACCGCCTATGTTTTTGGCGGTTTTAATTTTTTGTTGGAAAAAAAATTTTCAAAATAGGCTGTACAAAATCCCGAAACGAGGACTACGAGTGAAGGGGCAAGAGAGAACGAAAAATTAAAAATTTTTGAAAAATGGTTGTAAAAATCGGTTTTTCCTGCTCTACCTTTGAGAAGGTGAAAAAGTTTTGGTCCGAAATCGAGTTTTTGCCAAATAAAGAATGGAGGGATAAATATGTAGGCTACAAATTTTTAAAAATTGCCAAATAAGGAGTGAGGGGTTATCGGCGAGGACGTAGATATTAACCGCGCAAACGAAATACGAACGGTACTGAAAAAGGTTGCAGCTGTTGCTGATAGGACAGGCTGTGCAATCGTTCTGGTTGGTCATCTTAACAAAGCCAAAGGTGCAAGCTCACAGTACCGAGGACTCGGCTCTATTGACTTCCGTGCCACCGCTCGTAGTGTGTTGCTCGTCGGTCGCCTTCGCAAAGAACCGAATGTGCGCATCATCGTTCACGATAAATCTTCACTGGCACCCGAGGGAAAGTCAATGGCATTCAACCTTGGAAATGAGGACGGCTTTTATTGGCTTGACGGTTACAGCGAGATAAGCGCAGAAGAACTGCTCTGTGGTTATTCTACCGAAACCAAAACGGCGGTGGCTGAAGAACTGATTAGGGATATTCTTGATGACGGCAAAGAGGCTATGGCAGATGAAATCTTCCGTATGGCTGAAAGCAAAAACATCTCTCGCCGAACCGTTAACGAAGCCAAGAAAAAGATACCGAATATCAAAACCCGAAAGGTCAGCAAAGGCTGGGCGTGGTCGATACCCGAATAAAGATTGCAACATTGCAGTGTGTCCTTTCTGCATTGCAAAAATGATGACAATGGGAGTCATTTGCATTGTTGCATTGTTAAATTCCGCCGCCGATTATGCGTCGTGTTTCGCCCTGTGAGGCGACCAAAACACAAAAAGGAGTAAACACCCCACCTCCGAATTAAAACGCAAATTTGGGGCGGTTTTGGAAACTTCGGGGTTTTGACACCCAGACTTCAGTCTGGGGCAAGCAGAGCGTCCGGCTATCCGCCGTGTCGCAAAAATTACGGGCGGTAGCCCGAACCCACTATTATTACGAAAGGAATGATGAAAATGGCAGAAAACCGTAGGCGCAGTGAAACGCTGACCGTCCGCCTCACCAAAGCGGAAAAGGCGGCAATCATTACAAAATCAAAGAAAGCCAAGATGACATTGACCGAGTACATCTTGGCGATATCAAAGGACACAAAAATCGTGTTGCCCCCCGACACTGCGCCGATAGTTTTGGAACTAAAACGTATCGGCAACAACCTAAATCAGATAGCAGCGAAGGTCAATTCGGGTGTGACCTATGTAGAAAATCTCACAGAGGTAATCGAAAATCAAAATAAGATTTACGATTTACTTTTGAAACTCACGGAGGAATGCAGATGGCAACGGTAACTTTTATTCCAGAAGCAAAGCAATCGGTCAGCGCCATGCGCGGTCTTATCTACTACTGTTTGCAGGAAAGCAAAGTCCGTGACGAGCAAAGCGGTCGCAGACTTGTCGGCGGTGTAAATTGTTACGGTGAGAACGCCTACACTGAGTTTATGACAACAAAAAATTCTTACGGCAAAACAACGGGTATGAATTTTTATCAGTACGTGCAATCTTTCTCGCCGAGAGAGAACATCACTCCCGAGCGAGCGCATCAAATAGGTTTTGAGTTTGCACAAAAAGCGTGGCCCGGTCACGAAGTTTTAGTGACCACCCACAGTGATGCCGAGCATATCCATTCCCACTTTGTTATAAACTCTGTGAACTTTGAAAACGGATATAAGCTCCGCCAAAACCCACAGTCGCTGATAAAACTTCGTGCACTCAGTGATGAGATCTGCAAAGCGTATGTACTAAGTATCCTCACCCGATATGAAGGGGGTGGCTCAAAAGTTTCAAGCCGCGAGTACCGAGCCGCCGTTAAGGGTGAGAGTTGGAAGTTCAGGTTGATGTCCGACATCGATTCGGCAATGAACAAAAGTGGCAGCAAACAAGGTTTTATATCCGAAATGCAAAGGCGCGGATATGAAATCACATGGACGGACGAGCGAAAATATATTACATTCACTTGTCCTAACGGTAAAAAATGCAGAGATAAAACTTTGCACGGTGAAAAATATTTAAAGGAGAATATCGAATATGAATTACAATTCAGACAACAGCTCTACAAGAACAGAAAACAATTTAGTAGAGAACCTTACCAAGAAGAACGCGCAAGGGATAGCCGAGATGCGAACGGACGCTCTGCCCGTTATGGTTCCGATTCAGGAAAAGGATTGGGATACGATGGTGAGCCTGTTACAGTCGGCGGTAGACTTTCAACCGAAGGTGTACGAACTGATGAGAACCCTTTTGACCGTATCAAAAATGAAATCGATGATGGAACAGTGGTCGTCATCGGAACAGCAACAGTTCGACAAGGCGATCAAGGAGATGACCTACAAGCTGAGCAGTCAGCAGACGGCGGTGGAAAATACTTTACTTCAGATAAAGAACCACGAACAACAGGCTGGGAGTCATCTCGAAAAAGTTATGAACGATACCTTGGCACAGGGCAAGGAACTGGAGAAGGCTATCGCCAAGGCGCAGGAGAAAACAGACCGCCGCACATGGTTGGTCCGCACGGCGATATCGGTGGGAGCATCGCTGTTGGCGGCGGTGTTATCAACTCTGCTCTGCGCTCTTTGGTTGGTGTAACAGACGGTGATGAAGATCCCGAAGAACGCCGTAAAAGAATTGAGGCAGAACAAAATGCCTCAAACCTTGGTGCAGTTATCGGTCTTGCGGTAGGGCTTGTCTCTGCCGCAACCGACACCACCGATGATGAACTTCCCGAGGATCTCGCGGAAGAACAAGAAGAACAAAACGAAATAACTATGAAAATGTAATTGAGATATCCGGTACGGAAATCTTGAAGAAAGGAACCGCTTATAAATATTAGAAATTATTATACGATGTTTAAAAATGAACCCGATGTGTTGACCGTGCCGGATGTGGTAAGGCTGTTGCAGTTTGGCAAGAACACCGTGTATGCGCTGATCAAAGAAGGACGCATCGCAAGCATCAAGCAAGGCAAGAAAATTATTGTGCCGAAGGTGTGCTTGGTTGAGTTTCTGACCAACGCCGGAAACTATCAGACTTCGTCCCAAACAGTCCCGAATAATCTCTGGACTTGTGAATGATGTTGTGATAGTGTTGGTGTTGCCCGAGAAACCGAAGGACAACTTCAAAAGAAAGGAGCGTGAGTAAATGAAACGAATCACAGGACACCTGACCGAGAAAAACAAAAAGTGGTATGCGGTCATCAATCTATATGACACCGACGGTAAGCGCAAAGAGAAATGGCAAGGTCTGAATCTTGATGCGAACAAGGGTAACAAGCGTGAGGCGGAACACCGCCTCCGCCAAATCCTTGACCAATACAATACCGACGACCTCTACAAGCGTGAGAATATGTCCCACGCTGACAAAGAGCGTAGCCGAGTAGCGCATATGCAGGTGGCAGATTACCTTCCCGAGTGGCTCGAGTCGCACAAAGTAAATGTGAGTGAGACCACTTACGAAGGCTACAAGCTGATGATACAGTCGCGAATGGTTCCGTTCTTCCGTGCCTGCGGTGACCTAAAGGTGAAAGACATTACGGGTGATGAAATCAATGATTACTATATCCGCATTCGCAACGATGGACTCAAAGGCACCACCGCACAACGCCATCACGCGCTGTTGCATCTTGCTTTCAAGTCGGCGGTCAAGCGCAGAGTGATACCGAGCAACCCCGTTGAGCAAGCCGACAGACCGAAAGCGCAACAGTACATTGGCAAATATTATAACGCCGGTGAACTGAAAGAGTTGCTTGATAAAACGGTGAACGATCCGATACACATTGTAATATTCCTCGCAGCTTACTATGGATTACGAGGAAGCGAAGTGCTCGGTCTCAAATGGTCGGCGGTTGACTTTGAAAACAAGACGGTCAGCATCAGTCACAAGGTGGTGCAGAACGACAAGGGTGTTGTAGGAATGGACGTCATGAAAACGAAATCTTCCTACCGCACACTTCCTTTGATACCGAAAGTAGAACAAGCTCTCCTCGCTGAGCGAGAAAAGCAAGAAGAAATGATGCGAGTAATGCGCCGTGGTTATTGCAAAAAATATACCGACTACATCTGCGTAGATGCAATCGGTGAAATTATAAAACCGAATTATGTGACCGACCATTTCAAAGTGGTGCTGAAAGAAAAAGGATTAAAACCCGTTCGCTTTCACGACCTTAGGCACAGTTGCGCATCGCTACTCCTCGCAAACGGCGTGCCAATGAAGATGATTCAGGACTGGCTTGGCCACAGCGATATGGGAACGACCGCCAACATTTACAGCCACATTGATAGCGAGAGTAAAAAAGCAAGTGCGATGGCAATTGGCTCAGCCTTGGGATAAAAGAGAAAACTCCTTGAAGGATAAAACCTTCAAGGAGTCCTTGGCGGAGACGGCGAGATTCGAACTCGCGGGGGATTGCTCCCTAACTGATTTCGAGTCAAGTTGTCAAAACCGAACTTGGCGGAATTTGACGGAAGATAACGGCAGATGCGAGAACCCCGAAAATGCCGTGTTTTCAAGGCTTTCCGCACCTCTTTGCATCGAAAACGCAGTGAAAATCCGAGTCAGAGAGTCTCCTGCGATTTTGCCGAGTTCTAACGGATTTTCGGAAAAGCCTATTAGAATTTTTGATAGAACCGAGCGTTTTTTCGCCCCAAAATCACGCTTTTGGCAGTGCGTGAAAAGCACCGGTTATGCCGGACAACACCCAAAATCGTGTAGGTTAATTCGTTTCAAAAAGTGAATTTTCACAGAGTTTTCACTTTTTCGCTCTTGAAAGTGAAAATTCATTTTAAACACTGATAACACATATCCCCTACTAAAATAGAAGATTTATTCATTTTAGCTGGGGGTTCCATCTCTTTACTTTGAAATGTCATAAAAATTATCGCAAAATTGCATTGAAATGTCATTGTTATTGTGCTATAATACATTTGAAAAGTTTTGACGGAGGAATTTTTATGCTATACCGTAAGATAGAATCTCTCATTGAAGAGCATTTAAAATCTGATTCTAAAAAGATTCTTTTAATCGACGGCGCACGTCAGATCGGCAAAACCTACATCATTAATCATGTAGGAAAAAAACTTTTTGAAAACTATATAGAAATCAATATGATTGCTGATTCTTTGGGCGACCGCCTTTTTGAAAATACTAAAACCGTTGAAGATTTTTATCTGCAAGTCAGTATGCTTGCAGGAAATAAAATGAAGAATAAAGAAAATACACTGATTTTTATTGATGAAATTCAGGCTTATCCTCATTTACTCACTCTGCTCAAATTTTTGTCGCAGGATGATAAGTTCACTTATATTGCAAGCGGATCGCTTTTAGGTGTTACGCTATCGCAAACCACATCAATCCCCATGGGCAGCATACGAAAGGTCAGAATGTTTCCGCTGGATTTTGAGGAATTTCTTTATGCTAACGGAATGAACGAACTTGCAATTTCCTCAATGCGCAAAAAGTTTGAGCGGTTTGAAGCATTAGATGAGTCCATGCACAATAAGATGATGGATTTATTCCGCAAATTCTTGCTTGTAGGTGGTTTACCCGATGCGGTCAATACCTATCTTGAAACAAAAAACATTCAGGCAGTCCGAGATATACAAAATGAAATTCATGATTACTATGCAGCAGATGCTTCCAAGTACGATGATGAAATGAAGTTGAAAATTCGCAGAATTTATGACCTTATTCCCTCTAATATGGAGAATAAGAAAAAAAGAATTGTTGTACAAAGCATTGAAAACAAGAGGGGCAAGACATTCAATAATTATGCCGATGAATTCGATTATCTTATTAGCGCAGGTATCACACTGAATGTTCAGGCAATTTCCAATCCGACATTCCCTTTGATCGAATCTACCGGAAAGAATCTGCTTAAACTTTATCTGAATGATGTCGGTATTCTTACGGGTATTCTTTATGGGAATAACATCCGAGCTGTGCTGAATGATGAGAGAAGTATCAATCTGGGATCTGTTTATGAAACAGCTGTTGCCAGCGAATTAATCGCCCACGGTCATAAGCTATTTTATTATGACAATCGCAGCAAGGGTGAGGTTGATTATCTTATTGATGATTATGACAGCCTTTCTGCCGTACCGATTGAAGTAAAGTCCGGTAAGGACTATACCGTGCATAGCGCATTGAACACATTTGTTCAAAACGAAGATTATCATATCAAAAAAGCATTCGTTGTATCTAACGAAAGAAATGTCACACAAAACGGCAAAATAACTTATATACCAATCTACTATATTATGTTTTTTAACGCTGATTGGAGCAATAAAAATTTGCAGTTCTAAAATGAAAGTGTTATCGACAAATCACCCTTGGTGCTCGGCACATCCGCTGTGCTCTGCATGAGCGACCGCCTCTCTGACTTTGACAGAGAAAACCTCATCGTCCCGATTAGGGTGATATGATGTTTATTGAAAGTGAGTAATAATAAATGAAAAAATTAAAAGTAACTGGTCGACATTTATTGATTGACCCGATCACTCAAAAAAGATATACGATATCTCAACTTCGAGCTATGAATTGTTATTATGAAGATATTATTGAGGTTGACGATAATTATGATGTGATGATGTTAGATCTCAATTTAAGAGAAAAATATCCAGAATTACATACTTATAATTTTGAGTTTGAGGAAATCGAATAACGCCGTCAGCTCAAAGTCCGTTTTATAGGACATATAGGATGGTATAATTTTATTGTAAAATTGCAAAATTAGGATGGATTACCTAATAGAAAAGAGGAAAAGAAATGGATAATACTATGATTGATAATATTGTAAGTATCTTGAAAAGTGGAAAAAGCCTTCCATCATCATATCAAGAAGTATTGTTCCCTGTTAATAATAAAGAGTACACTTTGCAATATAAGGATAAAAAGTCAAAAGAACAAATTTTATCTGTGGGCGATGAGCCTCAAGCTGTTCCCTTTCAGATCGAGAAAGAGTTTAATTGTACTGATGGCGAATGGCAAAACCTTCTGATTTGTGGAGACAACTATCAAGCGTTAAAGACCATATACGAGAATAGAGATGAACTTATTCAAGATAAAGTAAAAGGTAAAGTCAAATTGATTTATATTGATCCGCCATTTGCTACAGATAATGATTTTGTTAGCAAAGATGGAGCAAAAGCGTATTCAGATAAAGTTAAAGATGCCGAATTTATAGAATTTCTACGGGAAAGATTGATTCTTGCCAAAGAAATACTGGCATCCGATGGAACAATATATGTTCATTTGGATTCTAAAAAGAGCCACTACATAAAAGTCATCCTTGATGAAATTTTTACTGAATTTGAGTTTGCAGAGATTATGTGGCTGTGTGGACTTATGGGAAGCGGCAACTATTATCCTAAGGCACACGAAGTAATATATTGTTATAAAGCAAAAGGAGCTACCTTTAATCCACCCCATAGACTTGGTTTGTCTACAAGAATTACAAAAGCTCTCCAGAAGGATGAAAACGGTTGGTATTATACTCGCGGACGTGAAGGTACACCTGGCGGTCCTAACGCCAAGCGTTATTTAAAAACGTATGTATGCGACAATCCTGATTTCACCAAGCAACAAGCAATTAACTATGCAAATGAAACAAGGAAGCAGACCGCATGGAGTGTGTGGATTGGAAAAAAGGATTTGGCAAAGGCTTATAATGATTATCCTGTAGGAACATATGCGTATCGTGCTAATAAGAGTGTTGATTATCCTACACAAAAACCCATTGAATTATTGGAAAGAATTATAAATGCATCTTCTAATCCTGGAGATATTGTTATGGACTTTTTTGCGGGTAGTGGAACAACGTTGGTTGCTGCAGAAAAACTGGGGCGTCGGTGGATTGGCTGCGATATAGGCAAACTTTCAATTTACACCATTCAACGTCGATTGCTAACCATGGGAAGACAAGCAGAACCCTTCTGTTTGGTAAATGCCGGTTGTTATAATCTCAATGCGGTTTTTGAATTAGAAAAAGAGAAGTATTACACCTTTGTTTTGGATCTATTCCATATCGACAGAAAGAAATATCGCATCAACGGAATAACTGTTGATGGCAAACGACGCGGCGATTGGGTGAAGGTCTTTACCTTCCAAGATTTTGAAGATAATACCGCTATAGATGTTGGCTATCTCAATGAACTTCATGCACAAATCGGTGGCAAAATTGGAAAACGTTTTTACCTAATTGCCCCAGAAATGAACGTAGACATTATAGGCGATTATTATAAAATTGACGATGTCAAATACTATCTGCTTCGTATACCATATCAAGTTATAGCTGAGCTGCACAAGTTGGAATTCAAAAAATTACAGCAGCCAAACAATAAAGAGAAGGTAAATTCAATTGAAAACTCTGTAGGTTTTTATTTTAATGAAATGCCGGAGGTTAAAACTCATTTAGAATGCGATGATAAAAAAGCTAATATCGTGATAGACAGTGTTGCTTCTCCGTATATAAAGTTGGACAAAAACAACAAAGTAATTGAAGAGATCTTAGCAATGGTCTTGATAGATTCCAGCGATAATAATAATTTTATTATGCAAGATGTTTTCTTTGCTGATGATATAAAAACAGAAAGTGGGTATTTAGTAACTATTGATAAGAGTAGTTTGCTAAGCAAACGAATCAAGGTTATTTACATTGACATTTTTGGTAATGAATTTAAAGAGGTATTGGAGGTGTAACCTTGGAAGGAATCAGAAAAATTGACCTTAAGAACTTGGTTCTCAAAGTAGATATGAACTATGATCATTCAATCATTGACTTGAATGATTGGCAAGACTATTTGGACTGTTTATGTGGGGACAGAGAATATCAAAAGGATGCTATAAAAACGGTTTTGATATACCTTCTTTCTGGCAAATATTCTTCTATAAACGATTTGGTCGTAGAAAACTACAACGCTAATGAGGATATAAAAAATGAATATGTTTCTGTTACACATTATTTGAAAAAATTACAGTTTCCGAATATGTTGTCAGGTGTTGTCGACTTGGCTACGGGAACTGGTAAAAGTTTTGTAATTTTTGGCGTAGCGCATATTATGTTGCTTATAGGTGCAATAAAAAGAGTTCTTGTTTTATGTCCATCGTTAACAATTGAAACTGAATTAAATAAAAAGTTTACTGAGTTATTGTCTCGCGGGGATCTTCAATGTGCAATTCCAGAAGCCCATAAAGGCGGTGCTTTCAGTCTTGTAAATGCTAATCAAACTATTGGAGCGAATAATATATGTGTTGAGAATATTCATGCAGTATATTCAAATACCGGCTCTTCTATTTCTGATAGTTTTTCAGGTAATGGAGATGATACGCTTGTGTTAAGCGATGAAGTTCATCACGCTTATAATTCTTCAAGCGACACTGATGTTAGAAAGTGGAAAGGGTTTATTACAGATTCTCAATACGGCTTTAAATATCATATTGGTTTTACAGGAACCGCATATCGTGATGATGAGTATTTCAATGATGTTCTTTATAGATACTCATTAAGGCAGGCAATAGACGATAAAATTGTAAAAAACATAAACTATGTTGACGAAGATGTAAGCGATAACGATTACGAAAAGTTTCAGAAAATATGTCATAACCATCAAAAAAACAAAATAAAGTATTCGTCAATAAAGCCTATATCCATTATTGTGACCTCGGATATAAACTCGGCTAAAAATCTGTATGAAGATTTTGTGGAGTTTCTTGTCAGTACAACATCCGATGATGAAGATACAATTGAAAAGAAAGTTTTAATTGTAACTTCCCACAAGGATCATAAAGACAATATTTCAAAATTACAAAATGTAGATGACAAAAATGATCCTGTAGAATGGATTATATCTGTATCCATGCTTACCGAAGGTTGGGATGTGAAAAATGTTTTTCAAATCGTCCCTTGGGAAGATAGAGCCTTCAATTCTAAACTTTTAGTATCACAGGTGTTAGGGCGTGGACTAAGAATACCGATTTCCTTTGCAACCCAACCATCTGTGCGAGTTTTTAATCATTCTGCTTGGAGCAAAAATATCAGAAAAATTGTTGACGAGGTATTGGAAAACGAGTCAATAATTTATAGCAGAGTTATAACAGAAGGAGATCGCGCAAAATACAATTTCGAACTTCATAATCTAACTTACGATAAGCAGCTTACTCAACGATCTAATGAAAACTACGATAAGGTTGAGACGTTTGATATTAGCAAGCCGTTAACATTAGTTACGCAGGAAAAGACGATAACAAGAACTTCTACGTATTTGGACACCCAAAATAATATCGAAACGGTCACTTATAGCATAAACAAGGAGACAAAAACTGTAGAGGAAGTTGCAACAGCTATTGTTAATCAATACCGCAGCAGGAAAAATGAAGCCATTATTCGTAATATGAGTAACGAGTTGGTCTTTAATAACGGTGAAACAGAGATGGATAAACTTCCTACATTCAAAGAAATTGTAGCGTTTATTAAAAAGTCAATGCAGGAAGCTAACATCTCTGGCAATGAACTTACCGCAGTTAATATCGAGAAAATCAACGGAAAATTCACAGGCCTTTTAAGAAAGAAGCGGACGTCAGCGGGATTTGAATCCAAAGTCAAAGGACCGATTAGTATGAATACCACTGATATGGAAAGATCTTCTGCCAGATACTCGTCTTTGAGAAATGGAGTTGTTGTTTTTTATACAAACAGCTATGATACTGAAATATCTGCTGACGAAAAAGAAGTTCTTGACCAGTTTAGAGATGATTTTCCTGGAAAACTTTTTAAGCAAAAAAATGTTTTTGATTTCAAAACTCCGTTAAATATAGTTTTTACAACTCGTGATCCGGAATTTAAGTTTGTAGAGGTGCTAACCAAGACATCGGTTGCTCAAAAAATTGATGCTTGGGTAAAGTCGCGAGACGTTGGATTTTATAAGATAAGTTACCTGTTGAAACGTGGCTCGCATCCTAAGGAGTTTAACCCAGATTTCTTTATCAAAGTCGGTAATAGAATTGCTGTAATAGAGACAAAAATGAATAACGATATTACCTTAGAAAATTATTCTAAAATGGTAGATGCAAAAAAGCACTTTGCAACCCTAAACGAAGAATTGCAAAAGATCAATTCGGATATACGGTATTCATTTAATATTCTATCGCCATCCTCGTACCCGGATTTTGAAGCTAAACTAATCGATGGTAGTTATTTCAGTGGTTTTAATAGCGAAATCGAAATTCAATTGCAAGAAACCTATAAAAATAAAAATGACACAACATTTTGATACTTGAAAAATCATAGTATATTGTTATTACAGCTATTGCTGAATAGCATGAAATGAGATTGACAAAAGTGCCACAGAAATGCGGCGCTTTTGCTTTTTATATCAAAAGACGCTGGACTTGTGGAAGGTGTTGTGGTATGTATTTGTGTTGCAAAAAGGAGGTGCAACGCACATGACAACACTTGAAGATTTATACTACGGCAACATCAGTCCACACGAAAGGTATATCAAGAGAGGAACGAGAGTGGATAAGCTTGTTAAGTCGATATGCAAAAACGAGGAAGAACTTAACGCCGGTCTCACGGAAAAGCAGAAAGAAACTTTTGAAAAATTTAAGGAATGCACAAGCGAACTGTACTGCATCACCGAGTGTGAAGCGTTCAGTTCGGGATTTATCCTCGCAACGTGCATAATGGTCGAAGTAATGGAAGGCTTAGGAATGGTGGAAGAAATATAAAAATACCCACTGGAAGCGGCGGTCAGGCACTGAACCTTGCCACGATATACGGTGGGAAATTTTTTGTTTTGCCTTTGTAGGCGTTTGTTTTATCTGAAACGGCCTACGGATCGATAAAACTATTTCTGTTCGGTTGTACGGTGCTTTTTATAAAACGGCATTCTTGGGTTTGCATTATGGCTATTGATGCGGGGCAGGCTTTCGAGCGGGATAGCGTAGAACCGTTCTTTGATAAAATTCCCGTTCATGTTGTCAATGATTTTTGCGGCCTGTTCCGCGTAAGCGCCCGTCACATCAAATTCCGCAAGGCGGACGATCTGAAAACGATGCTTTCCGGCAGCGGTATACAGAATCTCTCCGGATTTCCCGTCACCGTAGGGCGTATAGGCGTAGCTTGCTGACTGCACTTTTTTCTCGCCGTCTTCCTTTACAAGCACCATATCAGTTTGCTTTAAGGAAACGCCGTCGCAAAAGCCCATGTCGCAAAGTTCCTTTGCAAATTTTTCGATTGCCGCTTTGCGTTTTTTCTCAATACTCTTTTCGCCCGACGCACCTTGTTTCAATGCAATTTCCGCATAGGTATTGGGCTTAAAAACGCCGAAACAGTCAAAGCATACGCCGAGAGAAAGAGATAAAATCTGCTTATCCTTAGGTGTGATTTTATCGGCGGCGGTGCGGAAATTGTCACGGTAAATACTTCGCAGCACTTCATCAAACAGAGATACAGACGGGTCTTCAATCAGCTCGTCCGCAACGGTGCCGTCCACCGCGCTTTCGTTTTCTTCTGCCGGGACAATGCCGATGGGATATTCGCAAGCCTTGCCGACAGCGACAAGCTCGGTGACTTTTTTCTCGGCAAATCCGGTTTCTTTTACGATGAGAGCAATGCGCTCATCGGTAGGGATTTCGGGATTGCTGTTATAAATGCCCATGACCTTTCGCAGCTCGGCATATCCGTTTTGCGTCGGCACGGTGCAGGCGTTTTTCGTTGTGCGGATATAATCAAGCTGTCGCTGCACCGCCGCTTTTTTCACATATTGCAAAAGCGGAATGGGATCGGTGGCATCGTAATCAAGGAAAGCAAACCACAGTGTCTCTAAAAAGATTTGTTTAATATCCTCGGCATCGTCCGCAGACAGATTATATCGGGCAACAAAGCGCTCGGCGCGGCTTTGCAGTACCGGCTCGTAAGCGCGGATAAAAGCCTCAAAATATCCTTTATCACCGTTTTTGATTGCCTCAACAAAATATGCGTTCAGATCATCGAACTGCACATCGCTTTTATCACTTTCGGTAAAGGCGGATGCGCGTTCGATTTTTTCTTTGCAGAAATATTTGATATGCAGAATTTCATCGTTGATTTCCCAAAGCCGCAGCTTGTCCGAACGGACAGAGGAAAGAATATCGTTCCATATCGCCGGATCACGCAGCCGACTGTCCGTTATTCCGCAAAGCAGTTTTTCGGTAGCCTTTTTGTATTCTGCGTTCATACGCGCACCCCCTTCCAAAAGAAAAATGAAATTACTTTTTACCCAGTGCCGCTTTTGCCTCGTTGATCAGATTCCGTAAAACCATATCCTGCTCATACCGATTTTGCGCATAATCAAAATCAATCTGCGCTTCCTCGTAATGCCGTTTGGCAAGCTCGATAGCCTTATCGCACACATCTATATCGTATTTGGCGGATGGAAGATTTTTATTGGTTTTGTGCTTTTCATTGCGCAGAGAATCGTATCTCTTTTTCCAAATCGCATAGCCGAAACCGTCCTTTTTCTTTTGCTTCGGCATATTCAGTTTGTTTTTTGCAACGTATGCGCAGGGGACGCCGTACTCCGGATTGACGGTGCTGCAATATAGCTGTTTATGCGCGGTTTGCATAAAGAAGAATCGGTGACAGATTCCGCATTGCCAGGAGTAATGTCCGGCAGCAAGCCCCTCGAACATATCGGTAACATAAAAATTGAGCATACGGTCGAAATGAATTCGGCGGCCGAGCATAGCAGAGCCGTTTTTGTTTTCAAGGACAACCGGCGCCATCCAAACGCCAGGCTCAAGCGTAAAATTGTGCGTAATTTCAGTGGCGTTTAGTTCCTCGATCCATTCCGCCACTTCTTCTTTTCCAAAAAATTCTTTTGTAAAACCGGCAAGGAGAACTTTGTCCCGAAATCCGTTCTCGGTGAGGTTTACAAAATACATCATCGCAACCTTATAAAAATTGAAGGTGTCGGCGCAAAGATAAATGTAGGATTTTATGAATTCGGTAAGAACGATAATTTGGTCATGCATAGCCGTGCCTTCGGGAACAAAA
>ULQP01033438.1_pt1 | contig 16039 bp, 15 predicted proteins | sample 1954571 | NCBI WGS metagenome assembly ULQP01 (sample SAMEA4835657, study PRJEB28245) | human gut metagenome | biome: gut microbiome; material: fecal sample | place: Denmark | collected 2008 | reverse complement strand
CCCGGCCTCTGCCGGTGGAGAGAGTGGCGCTCACCTTCAAACCGTAATCATCGGGGGTGAGGGTGAGGGTTCCGGCCCGGGTGCGGGCCAATGGCGTGCCCTCGTGGTCAACGTTTAGAACTACATCGGTCATATCACAGCTGTCAAAAGCGTGCCGATCGATCATTTCCCGAAACTCTGTCCCCGAATAAGGGTCCTCGTCCAGGACAGTAGGCACGTCAAACACGACAGCATAGCCTTCAATGTGGTGGGCCTCCGCCCGCCGCAGCTCAAAGGTGCGGTATTGCCGGTTATCATCAGTGCATAGCAATGTGTAATCACTCCTTGTGCGACGCCTGTGCCCTCCGGCCCCGGCCCTACCCTCCAGTAAGGCCGGGGCGTCGTGGTAGTATATCAAACAAGCTCAGTTGAGCTTATTTGCCGATATTATGTAACCCCTTTTCCTGTGAAGGGGCTCAGAGTTGGAAAAGGCTAACCCACGCCATTACGCCTCGACAGAGGATTGTGGTCGCTTGGTGGGGGCTTTCTCTTTGTGCCGCAACTGTGAGCAGAACCTCCATGAATAGCTGTGGGTCTGGTTGCTGGTTAATGTAGTCACATAGCTTCTGGATATTCGGCGCTCCGCCTGCCAGCATGTTATAAACCTGGCGAGGGTGTTTACACTGGTTCAACATCTGGTTGAATCTTTCGTTGTTGGTCATGATTGCATTCCTCCTTGCATTTTCGGGCTGAAAGAGGTATAATATATTTACTTTCAGCATAGTTTTCCTTTCGCTTGCCGTCCAGGTTTTGGCTCAGACCTGGGCGGCTTCCTCTTTGTGGGCCTTAAGCCATGCCTCCAGGCAAGCAATGACAGCCTCGACATCCTCGTGAAGTACACGTCTATAAAGCTCGGGATTCTTAATCCTGTTCTCCAGACAGGACTTCTGCCACTGGTAGTCACTCATTGTGGGCATATCCACCACAGGTATAGGCCCCAGCCGCTCATGATGAGCAAGGCCGGTCACAGAGTATTTCACCCCGTCAATTTCCATGTGGCAGTTACAAACTTCGCATGGATCAAGATGCGCCCCGCAGTCTGGGCAAGTGGAGTAGTAGCTCATGATGATTCTCCTTTCAAACGTGGGTTAACTTGTTTCCCGTACAAATATAGGTGCAACTTCTTAACCAAAGTTAACCACGCAGGTTAATCACGGTTAACTTTTTTAATTTTGGTTAAGAAAGAACACTATTTTTTTGTATACGCGCGCGCGTGCGCGTGAGAGAGATCGACAATCTTCGTTTGATAGCCGTCAGGGACCTTGTATTGCTCAATACGAATGCCCCGAACATTCCCCCGCCCCTTTGCGCTATGAGTGACAATTAAACCATCCCGTTGCTGCAACTCGCGGGCCAGCCCGCAGTCCAACTTGTTGCGGAGGTCTCGCAAATCGGAGAAAGGGGGAAACCCCAGGATTTTAGCTCCTGCCTCCTTTAGCTCCGCATAAGACCAGAATCCTCCGCCCGGCCTGTCAGTGATGAGCTGGAGAAAGACCTGCACAAGTGGTTCCTGATCGTAGGGGACGCCCTTTTCTTTGCGCTTGATTATGGTGGTCAGATCCTCGGCTGTCATGGTACTAAAACCTTCCCAGTGAATGCCGCCACGATCCCCGATGGTGTAAGCGATGCTCCGGCCCCGTGGGGCGTTACTGCACTTGATGTGGACCATGACGCACTCATCCTCGTTGTCCGGGTTCCTGGTAAGCTGGAGGATAGAGCGCATGGCCGCCGGGATGTCCACCGATCCAAGAGATCGATTGACAGGAGATCGGTCCCCTGCCTTGCTCATGTGGGCGATAATGGCACAAGCGCAGTCATGCCGTTCGCACACCTCCGCCAGCTGAGCCAGCTTGGGGCGGGTCTCATTGGCACGAAACATATCCACACCAGCGCCCAGAAATGCCTGGAAGGGGTCGAAAATGACCATTTTGGCGTTGATGGTCTGGATGGCGTCCTCCACCTCTGCGCTTGTAAAAGTCAGCCCAGCAGAGTTGGTCAGAAAGTGGCATTTGGTGAGGTCGCCGCCGTCTGCCTCGATCCGGCCACGCAGGACGGGAAGATCGTCCTCCACAGACAGAAGTAGCACATCACCAGGAGCGGTGACAGGGATGCCCAGGAGAGGGGAGCCGGTACTGACCAGAGCGGCGATACCACAGATGAAGGCAGTCTTGCCGCTGCCGTTCTCTCCCTGGATCATGGTCAGCTTGCCTCGCTGGAAATAGGGGGCCATGGTCCATCTCGGCGGAGAGTATGGGACTTCTGCCGCAGATATGAGCCGGGGACCACGTGCTTTCTGCTCGTCCTCATCTAAGCCGCGCCGGACTTCATCGGCATAGTTCTCAAAATCTGCCCGCAAAGCCGCTCCACCTCCCTCCTGTCCCGGAACACCGCCATCTGTTCCTCTATACTGCCGGCGAGACTGTCTGACCAGCACTCCATAGCTGGCTGCCACTGAATGGCCAGCACCTGAGCCGGAGTCAGCCGGTCGATATCGTCCGGCCCCTCCAGAGACAACAGGGCGGTGTGGGCCGTGCGGAAACAGGCGCTCAGCAGCTTGCTGAGACTGTCCTTCCACCCCTCAAAGTCCCGATATGTAGCGGACACCTCTCTCCGATGCTGTACCTTCTGGCACTCTGCCGCTGTGGCAGGGCGGTCGATGGGCAGGCCCAGGGAAAAATCCTCATTCAGCCGCCGTACTGCGTCCAGCGGGGTTAAGCCGAAAAGCCGGGCCACGAAATCCACTACGCTGCCGCCTACCTGGCAGCCGAAACAGTGCCACCCACGTTGCCCGGGGTATAGCTTTAGGCTGGCCGTCCGATCTCCGACATGAAACGGACAGCGGATAAAGCCCGCTCGGTTTGGGTGAAAGCCATAGTGCCGGGCCACAGTGTCCATGTCTAGGCGCTCCCGGACTTCACGGAAAATGTCGCTCAAGGGATCACCCCTCGCCATTCAGCTTTTGCAGCAGTGCCGGCACGTTGACCATGTAGGTGCTACCGCTCTTGACGTGCGGTACAGTGCCGTCCCTGCAACCATTCCGCAGGTAGAACATAGACAGGCCGGTGATCCGGCAGGCGTCCGGGATGCGCTGGAATGGTGCGTCGGGGTTTGCTTGCAGTCTTTTTTTCATGGTCAATTCTCCCCTCTGATCTCAATTTCCTGGTGGTACCTGCTTTCAGGGGTCATTCTGCCCGTAAAAAGCGCGGCACACGTGGCCTTTTTGCGAGGGAACCCTCCGGGGGTATCATCACCCTCGCTGTTTGCTTCGTTGTCTGGATCGGCCACATGGGTGGGGGTTTTTGGCCGTAGATTTGAGATATTACCCTTCCCGGCCAGTGCAGGATTTTTCCCCATGCGGAATGGGTACAAAGTACAGTCCACACAGGAGCATAGCCGGACCTCATTGGCCTGCCCGCCGCAGCAGTCCAGACATTTGAACCGAATAGCCTTTAGTGGTGTCATGTTTTTGCCTCCGTTTCAATAATGTCCAATACATCAACGCCCAAGGCTTGGGCAATTTTACCCAAAGTAGCAGGTCGGACGTTTTCCCCTCTGCGGATTTTTGTGAGTGTTTGCGGCGATGTTCCGTTTCGCAGGTGAGTTATTGGCATTTGCGCTCGTGCAAGGGCTAAATCCAATTTGTAGGAGTCGGCTTTCATTTGTAATGGATACCTCCCTTCCGAAATCGTTCTAAAATCGTTCCAACAATGAAAGTATAGCACCGATATAGGACCGAGTCAAGAGGCTTTCAAAAAATCATTCCATTTTCGTTCCGTCTGTGTTACTATACAAAAGAGGTGATGCAAGTGAAAACAGCAATCGGGTGGAAAATACAGGCGCACAGAAAGTTGAAAGGGTTGACGCAGGCGGAACTTGCTGCTGCATCTGGTCTTTCTGAAATGAGCATAAGACGTTATGAATCAGGAGATAGGCTGCCACCGATATCGGTGGCAAAAAAAATAGCGGAAGCGCTTTCAATACAGGAAAGCCTTTTGACAAAAAACACAGAATTAGATATTGAGAAAATCGGGACTGAAAATACGAGGATAAATTCGGATATAATATTTTTAGAGATTGAGCGAGCCTATTTTCTAAGACTAAATGATTACCTGACAAACATGACAGCAGCCGACAAAGACCTGTTTTTTCGGCTCTCTCTTGCCCAGGCGGAAGAAATGGCCAAGTATTCCAAGGAGCATAAGAAAACCCCTCCGGCGGCCCCAGAAGAGGCCACAGAAGGGGAATGAGGTGATTCTATGCCATCGGTCAGGCGATATGAGACAAAGGACGGGAGAGCCTATTATCTGATTCGAGTCCGTAGGGGACGGGAGAAGTCCGCCCTATCTCGCCGGTGGTATGTGCCGGACGGCTGGAGCCAGAGAGCCATAGACCGGGAGTTGGCAAAGGTGGCCGCAGAGTTCGAGCGTGAGGCCCAGGCCGGGGAGGTCATCAGCCGGGCAGAAAAGCGCCAGAGGGCCGCCCTGGAGGCCGCAGAGGCGGCCAAAATTCAAACCATGCGCCAATACTCGGAACGGGTGTTTATGCCCGCTGTGGCCCTCAGAGCGACGGAGAACACCCGTTCCAGCTACCAGGGCAATTTAAACCGGTGGATATACCCGGCCCTTGGGGACATGAAGCTGCCGGAGATCACCAGCGCCCAGATTTCCGCCCTGCTGCTGGATATGCAGGCCCAAGGGAGAGCCAACGCCACGGCGGTGAAGGTGTACACCATCCTCAAAGGCCTGTTCAAAATGGCGTATCTTGCCGATATGATAGACCGCAACCCGATGGACAAGGTAGAGCGCCCCCGGCCCCGGAAGGACGAACTCAAGCCTGCAGAGGCAGAGGCATACACCCCGGGGGAGGTGCGGGCCATTCTGGAGTGCTTAGAGGGGGAGCCCTTAAAGTGGAGGGCCTTTATCCATCTGCTGATTGATACCGGCGTCAGACGGGGGGAGGCGCTGGGTATCCAGTGGGAAGATGTGGACTTTCAGGACAAGACTGTTTTCATTCACCGGAATTTGTGTTATACTCCAGAGCGGGGTATTTACCTGGACACCCCCAAAAACGGACATAGCCGTGTGGTGGATCTGGGTGGCGATACCCTGGAGCTGTTGAAGCAGCTTCGCGGAGAGCAGCCGGAAGGGGCCGCTTTTGTCTTTACTCAGGACGGCAGCGCAGAGCCGATGCACCCCACCAGCCCGACGCACTATTTCCGCAAGTTTGCCCAGAAAAACGGGATTGCAGGCTTTCATCCCCACAAGCTGCGGCATACCTTCGCCTCAGTAGCCATCACCGCCGGGGCGGATGTGGCCTCTGTGAGTGAGGCCCTGGGCCACAGCGACACCGCCGTCACGCTGCGGATGTACACCCACGCCAATGAGGAAAGCCGCCGCCGTGCATCCCAGATTTTCCGGGACGCCATCAGGAAAGACACACCAAAAGACACACCGACAGCGTAAACTGGTGCATAATAACACCCAAGAAACAACAAAAGGAAACAAAAGGGAAGTCAGAAAACACTTAGAGCTGCAACGGATACAGCGGATAACATACGATAATTTGCAATAGGAAATAAAAAGCAAAACCGACGTGTAAGGAATTGGTAAGGATGAGGTCGGCGGTTCGAATCCGCCCAGCAGCTCCAGAAAAAGACCGCTTTTCTGCTGAAAAGCGGCCTTTTCCCTTGCTATTCATAACAATTTTGGGCAGTTCAAATTTTCGCTTTTGCGTTTGACCACACATTTAGCCACAGACAGAAAAAGATCGGGCCTCCGGAGGCAAACCGCCCCCGGAGGTCCGTTTGTTCAACTTGCCGGATTTGCTCTATTCAGCCGCTCTTTTTTAGCGGCGATCTCCGCTTTCATTTCCTGGATGAGTGTAGTTAGTTTCTCCTCGCACTCCGCCTTCGTTTTGGCGTAGACGTTTCGCGTCATTCGCCCGCCGTTGATTCGCGGGGAATAGCGCCCCTCCCACAGGTGGTCATTGATCTGGCTGACACAGCCGGTGCCCGGTTTGCGCCGCTGTCCCTTGTGGGCCTGGAAGGTGCTGGGCGCCAGTTTTTGGGATGTCTGCCCGTGATCTTTTGGCTTCGCCTTTCCGATCCCCCGGTCGATCTTATCCGCCGCGCTCTGCCGCATGGCGTCGGTGATGTGGGTGTAGGTGTTCAGCGTGGTGGTGCTGGACACATGGCCGATGATGGTGGACAGCGTCTTGATGTCCATTCCGTGCTCCAGGGAGGCGGTGGCGAAGGTGTGCCGTAAATCGTGGAAGCGAAGGTCAGGTAACCCTGCGTCCGCTAGGAATTTCTTCAGCTGGCGGTATGCGGTGCTGGGATTCAGCGGGGCTTCCGGCTGCAGAGGGTTCGGGAAGATCCATGGGGAGTAGGATCGCTTTTTCCGATCCGCCAGCCGCTCCGCTGTTCTGGACGGCAGGAGGATCGTTCGGGTGCCGGCGTAGGTCTTGGTGTCTCCTGCCACCAGACGCCCGCCTTTTTCTTTGCGCAACGTACGGCAGACACGAAGAGTGCCCTTCCGCTCATCGAAGTCGCTCCACATCAGACCGCAGATTTCTCCTAGCCGCAGGCCGGTGGTAAGTTCTGTGTAGAAGAAGTCGCGCCAGACGATGTCCCGGTTGGTCTCCGCCAGAAAACGTTCCATCTGCTCTTCAGTTAGAATGTTCATTGCTCTATGGATGATTTTAGGCGGCTCTGCCCGCATAGCTGGGTTATCCGGAATCATTCTCTGCTCAACTGCTGCCTGAAGGGCCTGATGGAGCGTGGTATGGATGCTGTGGACGGTGGTGGGGGAGAGGCCGGGACTTTGACTGGGGCGCGGTTTGAGTCGGCCATGCTCCAGTAGGGTGTGGTAGAGATCCCGCAGATCCGCTGCCGTGATTTGGGTGAGATTCTTGTGCCCCAGGTAGGGTTTAACGTGCTTCTCCATATCGTTGCGGTATCTCTCCAGCGTGGCGGGCCGGATGGTGAGCGCCACTTGCTCCAGCCACCGGTCCAGCCACTCCGCCAGGGTCAGACGACTTTCCTCGGTCAGATCCACGCCCTGATAGGCGTCGATGTTCTGCCGGAGTTTTGCTGTCAGTTCTTTCTGGGTATCTGCGTAAATGTATCGGAAGATGGGCTCGCCGCTGGCCTTGTGGCCCACCACGATGCGGCCCTCCCAGCGGCCGTCCTCCCGTTTCCGAACCATGCCGTCGCCGGACGGTCTGCGCTTTGCCATATCACTCCGCCTCCTTTTTCATCTTCTGTCTGGCATGTCCTTCCTCTTCATCTTCGAAGGAGTAAGGCTCCAGCTCTCCGGCAATGCCCAGTCCCAGCTGGAGCCCAGCGGTGAAGGCCGCCAGGGAGACCTCCTCCCGCAGTTCAATCTCCAGATCCGCCAGCCGGAGCAGCCATCTCCGGTCCTGACGGGGCAATTTCTCCTGGAGAATTTGCTCGGTCTCCTCCAGTTCCCGCTGGAGCCCCGGAAACTCCGGCTCCCGGAAGAACCGTTGGTGCAGGGCCTTCATGTAGTCGTTCATCGTGCCGCCTCCTCTTCAACGACACAACATACCATAAAAACAGGAAATAGCCAGGGGCACGGCGAATCGTTAAGAGAAAGTTATCATTTGATTTCTGCCAGCGCCTATCTTTGTCAACACCATCGCAAATTCAGCTACGGGCAGGGGTGATTGTTGTCCTTCCCGCCTATAACCATCTCAAACAAAGTTCCATCCCTTGCAACCTGGGGGACCTTATGTTACAATGCATGCAGAATGATATTGACATGCAGGAGGGATCGGTATGCCTGATTCGATTGATCGTTCGATTCGTACAGCGGAGATTTCCTTGCAGATGGAGGGGTTCTTCGTTACGGATACTTGTAAAGCTCTGTGCCGAAGATTACTCTCCGGGGAGATCTCTTTGCGGGAATATCTATCTCTGGTGAGCCCGGATGAGGGGAAGTCCTAATATGTCTTACAAAATTGATTCCGCTTGTGTTGAAACGCACTGCCATCTAGGTCTTTTGCGTGAATGATGATAACACTGGCAAAATCTCATTAAATATATTCTTCCATTTGAGATAAGGCTTGCCCTGTGGTATAATGTATAAAATAAAGTCATCTTTATCAAAATACCAGATTATCATCTGGCAGAGGGTATCGCCTGCGGAGAATGGCTCCCTCTGTCCTCGGGAGGAAACTATGCCGCGGACAAAGCCCATTAACCCAAAAGTGAAATATTATCCGCCCCGGCTGCTGAAGCAGCTGGAGTATATGAAAGACTATCCCTTGACACTGGTGGAGGCCCCCTCTGGTTTCGGGAAGACCACAGTTCTGGAGTATTTCTTTGATACCAGGCTTCCTCAGAGCATCCTGCGGGAGCGATATGAATTTGTACCCCGCCGGGCCAAGGATGGATGGCGGCATCTGTGCGACATGCTCTCCAAAATCGACGATGCCTGCGCCCGGCGACTGCTGACTATTGGCCCGCCGGACGAGGACACGATACCGGAGATTGCCCAGACCCTCCAGACGCTGGAGTGCCTGGAGGACGCTTATCTGTGGCTGGACGACTTTATGAACTGGGAAATTGACCAGCCCGGCGTCTTTTTGGAGGCCCTGTCCCACCACGGCGGGGAGGGGCTTCATATCGTCGTCTCCACCCAGCCGTTGTCCAGGGAGAAAATGGAGGGTTTCTCCGGCGGGAATATCTGGCGGCTGCGGGAGGAGAGTTTCGTCTTTCGCAGTGATGACATCGATGCCTATTTTCGATCTGCCGGCATTTCCCTCACCCAGGGGCAGGTGGAGGAGGCGGGAACGCTGTCCGAGGGCTGGGTCATGGCTCTGAGCCTACAACTCCGCAATTTCGTTACCACCGGGGCTTTCCACCAGGGCGGCATGGACGAACTGATGGAGAAGGTGTTCTGGAGCCGCCTGTCCCTGGCAGAGCAGAACTTCCTGCTGGAGATTTCCATCTTCCCCCAGTTTACCCTGGCCCAGGCGGCGGGCTTCTCCGGACTGGGCCTGGAGGAGACAGAAAAACTGCTGATGGACAGTCGATACTTTGTCCACTACGAACCGGACAGCCGCTATTTCTACCTCCACGCCCAACTGCGCCGGCTGCTGGAGGGCCACTTTGTCAAGCTCAGCGAGGAACGCCAGCGTGAGATTTACCTACGGGGCGGGGAACTGGCAGCCAAGGCAAAGGATCGCCTGCACACACTTCTGTTCTACTATGCCTCCGGGGCGTGGGAACGGATCTATGCCATGCCCCTGACCAGCTATGACATCGCCGATATCGTCGATGAGCACACCCGTCCCATGATCCTGGATCTGGTGGAGAGCGCCCCGCCGGAATTGAAACGGGCCTATCCCAAAGCCCTGATCCCCATGGCTTTTGCCCTGTTCTTCCTGGGAGAAAATGAGAAACTGCTGGCTATGCAGGGAGAGATCGAGGCGCACATCTCCCAAAGCGCCCTGCCCCAGGAGGAGAAGGACGCTCTGCGGGGAGAAATGGAACTGCTGCTCTCCTTCCTGGAGTACAACCGCATCGAGGATATGAGTGCGCGGCATCGCCGGGCGTTGGAGCTGCTGGGCGGGCCGGCCCGGCTCATCAGCGTGAAGAGCACATGGACGTTCGGTTCCCCCTCTGTCCTCTATATGTTCTGGCGAGAGAGCGGGAGGCTGGAAGAGGAACTGGATCAGATGGATCAGTGTATGCCCTGGTACTACCAACTCACCGGGGGACACGGCTCCGGGGCAGAGTACATCATGCGCGCTGAGGCCCATTTCCAGTGGGGGGAATTGGATGAGGCGGAGCAGCTGTGCCACCGGGCGCTGTTCGCCGCCGATTTGAAGCGTCAAAACAGCATCTGCCAGTGCGTGCTGTTCCTGCTGTGCCGCATCGCTGTCCAGCGGGGGGACACAGCCGCTTTGGAGGAGACCCGGCAGGCCATCCGGGACCGGGCAAGACAGAACACCGAGGATCTGTGCCGCTATACCCTGGATCTGGCGGAGGGGTTCTTATCTGTTCTCCTGGGCAGGTGGGCGGACATTCCCACCTGGCTCCTGGAGGGGCAGATCGACCGGCGGCGTCTGGTCATCATGACCCAGCCCTTTGCCTTTATCATCTATGGCCGGGTACTGCTGGAGCGAAAGGATTTCCGTAAACTTTTGGGGAAGTGTGAATACTTTCTGGGCTTGAGTTCTATCTTTCCCAACCTGCTACCCCAGGTATATGCCAGACTCTACATGGCCCAGGCCTTGGACGCCTTGGGCCACCGGGACGAGGCCATCGGGCAGGTGAAAACGGCTCTGGAACTGGCTGTTCCCGACCAGGTGTATATGCCCTTTGTGGAGAACTATCCCGGCATTCGCGCCATCTTCCCCTTGTCTGTGGAATGGGAATCTCCACGCGGAGCGATTGCCCGGCTGTACCGGGACTGGGAGGCGGCCCGGGGTGGGGCGGCTGCAGCCTTTACCCCAAGGGAACGTGACATCCTGCGGTATCTGAAACAGGACCTCACTAACGGTGAGATCGCCCAGAGGCTTTACATCTCCCCCAACACAGTGAGGAACACTGTCAGCGTCATGCTTAAGAAACGGGGGATGGCCTCCCGGGAACAGCTCAAGGCTCTGCCGGAAGAATAGGACTCTGACGCCGATCATGTCGAAAACAGGAAAATAAAAGTACATCGTACCATATCAAAAATTTACTTCACACCCTATGATTTGAATGGAATCATAGGGTGTGTTTTTTTGTGCGCAGGGACACCGCGCCTTTGATGGAATACCCCCAGGTTCAGCGCACTGAAATACTTGAAGGAGGGACCGCCATGGCGCAGAAATGGGAATGGGAGGAAGAAAAAGTCATTACCAGCGTGACCGCGCTGCCCGGCCACCGACTGCGAATCATGCTGCGTACTGGCAGTGTGCTGGAGTTGAACATGGCCAACCGTCTGAACTCCACCCGATACTATCCCCTTCGGGACGAGGCGCTGATGGCGTCGGTCTCCACAGACGGGGAGCGGCTGCTGTTTGGAAAAGGGATAGACCATGATGTGCAGTTCGGCATCCGCTTGGCGGTGCTCATGGCCCTTACCCCACCGGGCCATACGGTCAGCGGCATAGACCCCTTCCAAATGGAACCGGAAACAGGCCCCGCTGCCCGGAGGGCGTTGGGCAACAAGAGAGAAAGAACCGACCATAAATGGGGAGAGAGGACAAACCAGGATGATGGAGATAGAGAATAAGACCGTACATACGCCGCGGGAGAAAGGAAAGAAAATATCAACTCAGCCAGCCGGACGCCGGCTGATAAAGAAAAAAACGCTTGGCTGGGAGGGCATCTGCCGCACCGCAGCCGATACTGTCAAGCCTTGGGCGGGGCGGTTCTTCTTGTTTCCGGCACTGATTTTGTATCTGGAACTGGTGCTCCACTTCTACATGGGGATGGAAATGCGGTATGCGCCAGTCTATTTTGCTTTCAGCTTAGCGGCCGGGTGCCTCTTTTCCGCCCTGATTCTGGTACTTCCCCCACGGGCGGGAGACGTGACAATCCGGGTGGCGGCGGGGCTGGTTACCTTGCTCTACGGCGTGGAACTGGTTGCTAAGTCCATCCTGCAGACCTACTCCCCCTTGAGCATCCTGGGGACGGCCTCCGGGAACCGGCTGACAGACTACGCTAACGTAATTGCAGAGCAGATGGCCGTCATGGTGCCTGTCCTGGTGTTGCTGCTCCTACCTTTTGTGCTGCTCCTGATCTTTTTTGGGCGGATAATAGGCGACCTGCATCCCAACCGGCGACTTGCCGGACTCGCCTTGGCCGCGGCGGCCGCATTCCATCTGCTGGGGGGTGGGATCGTCCATCTCCCCTGGCAGGGGGATCTGACGCCCGGCGCCCTCTACCAGATGGACAGCGCCATTGATGACCAGGTGGAGCAGTTGGGGCTTTGGACCATGCTGCGCCTGGATGTGCAGCACATGATCATCCCACCAAAAAGCAATCTGAGCAACGACTTCAGCGCCATCGAGGGGCTGGGCAGTTCCGACGATGGCGGGGGCCCTGGCGGGGCCGACTCTGCCGGCTCCACCGCACCAGCGGAACCTGAAGAATCTGCCGAGGAGGAGCCGGTGGTCGACACATCCCCCAACGTGATGGACGTGGATCTGGCCGCCCTGGCAGAGTCCACGTCCAGCGATAGTGTGGCTTGGCTGGCAAACTATTTCAACAGCGTCGCCCCCACCAACAAAAACGAGTACACCGGGATGTTCGAGGGGTATAACGTCATCCAGGTCGTGATGGAGGGCTTTTCCGGCTACGCCATCGACCCGGAGCTGACCCCCACCCTCTATAAGCTGGCCCACGAGGGCTTCGTATTCAACAACTACTACACCGCCCTCCACTTCACCAGCACCTCCAACGGGGAGTGCCAGACCCTGTTGGGCCTCTACCCCAAAAACGGAAGCCCCATCACCATGAAGCGCACCGGCGAACTGGGCACCAACGTCTACTTCTCCCTGGCCCAGCAGTTGGGCCGGCTGGGCTACCAGGTTTACGGCTACCACAACAATCAGAATATGTACGGTCGCTACGAATCCCACACCAATCTGGGCTATACATGGAAGCAGTATGTCCCCGGCCGGAACGACGACCCGGACACCCTCACCTGTGAGGAGAATTCCTCCGGCACCGACCGGCTGTGGCCCCAGCGGGACAAGTACATGGTGGAGATGAGTGTGGACGACTATATCAACAGCGATGCCCCCTTCCATGTCTACTATCTCACCGTCAGCGGTCACACCCTCTACGGTTGGAACCGGGTTGCAAACCAGTACAAGGACTTGGTTTCGGAACTGCCCTACAGTGAAACTACCCAGGCATATGTGGCCGCCGCCGCTATCGAGGTGGACCGGGCCCTGGAATATCTGATCCAGCGCCTTGACGAGGCCGGCAAACTGGAGAACACGCTGATCATCGCGACCGGCGACCACATCCCCTACTCTGACGTGGATGTGATTGAGGAGTTGGCGGGCAAGGAGTTCGGCACCTCGGAGGCCCTCTCCGCCATCAACGAGTCATCCATCGACTTTGACGTGTACAAGAACACCCTCATCATGTGGTCGGCCAGCATGGAGGAGCCGGTGGAGGTGGATAAGGTCTGCTGTCAGGTGGACATCCTGCCCACCGTGTCCAACCTCCTGGGGCTGGAGTACGACTCCCGGATGCTTGCGGGCAGTGACATCCTCTCTGACAGCGAGGGGCTGGTGGTGTTCTCCTCCCGGTGCTGGAAAACGGACCGAGGCTTCTACACCCGCTGAAGGCGTCGCCATGACAGCGGAGGAGCAGGCACAGTATGTGGATGCCATGAAGCAGCTGGTGGGCTATAAGTTGGACAGCACCGCCCACATCGTGGAGAACGACTTTTATGATATCGTCTTCGGAGAGGCAGGCTGACCGGAGATGCCGGATATTCCGGACGGACGAGGCCGGTTCTCATCAAACGGCTGGAGGAAGAGGAATAGGAGAGATGAGCTATGAAGCAGACACCCCAAATCAACAGCACCTATATCAGCCCCCGGCTGGCGGCGCGCCTGGCGGAGGCGGAGCACAGCCAGGTGGCCACCGTGGTGGCCCCTATGGGCTACGGGAAATCCACCGCTGTGCGCTGGTGGGTAGAGCGCTATGAGAAGGCCCATCCGGGCACGGTCGTCCTGCGGCAGACCCTCACCGTGGACAGCACGGAGGCCTTCTGGAGGGGCTTCTGCCGGGCCCTGCGCCGGTTCCCCGAGCTGGCCGGGCAGATGGCGGCCCTGGGCTATCCCGGAGATCGGGAAGCTGCCCTCCTTTTGACTGAACTTCTGGAGGACGCCTTGGAGGGGGAGACACAGCCGATCTTCTATATCCTGGATGACATCCACTGCGTCACCGCGCCTGATTTCTCCGAGCTGCTGAGCCTGCTGGCCCAGAGCCTGCCAAGCCAAGTGAAACTGGTCCTCTTGTCTCGGAACCGGATCTTCCGGGAGGCTGACCGATTCCGTCTGGGCGGAAGATTGTGCCAGATCACCATGGAGGATCTGCGGCTGCGCCGGGAGGAGATCATGGACTATGCCCGCCTGTGCGGCTTGACCTTGGAGGCGGAGCGGGCAGAGGAACTGGACCAGGTATCCGAGGGGTGGATCTCCCTGCTGTACCTGTTGTTTCGCTCTTATGTCCAGCAGGGGAGCTGGCAGTTCCAGACACCAGATATTTTCCGGCTGATGGATCAGGTGATGTACCAGCCCCTGGACGAGCGAAAGCAGCGGTTCCTGCTGGTCAACGGCATGGCGGAGTCCTTTACCCGGGAGCAGGCTGGCCATCTTTGGCAGGGGGATGATAGCGACACTCTGCTGGACGCACTGACTCAGGAGAATGCCTTTATCTCCCACGATGCCGAGAGCGGCGTCTACCGCTATCACAATATGCTCCAGGATGTGGTGAACTGGCATTTCCAGGCTATACCGAAGGGGGAGCAGCGGGAACTGCTTGGCCTGCTTGGACAGTGGCAGATGGAGCAGGGTGAGTATATCCAGGCCGCCAATACATTCTATGATGCCGGCGACTGGGAGCGGCTGTTAGAGGCTATTGTTCTGGATCGCAGCAAAAGTTTTGGCGGTGAGCATGGCCCCATACTGACCAAGTGGAGTACACAGTGCCCAGAGCAGCTGCTGCTACGCAGGCCGGACGCCCTGCTAGTGCTGATGTTGAATCTCTACACCTACAATAACATTGATGAGATGATGCGGATCTATGGCCTGTTCCAACGAAGTATGGAGGAGAACCAGACGCTTACCCCCCAGGAGCGCAACAATCTGCTGGGAGAGGCGGAGATCATGCTCAGTTTCCTGGAGTTCAACGACATCTCCGCCATGAGCGCCCACCACCGCCGTGCCTGTGAACTGATGGATCGACCCAGTTACAGCATGGGTAACGAGAGCCCATGGACCTTCGGCTGTCCCTCCATCCTGATGACCTATCACCGGACGGTGGGGACTATGGATCTGGAAAATGAGGAAATGCAGGTGTGCATACCCTATTACAGCCGGGTTACTGAGGATCATGGCGCCGGAGCGGAGTATGTGATGGGTGGCGAGGTTTTCCTCATACGTGGGGAGACGGCCAGCGCCGAGATTGCCTATCACCAGGCCATGGGAGCAGCCGCTTCCAAGGGACAGTTCAGCATCCTGATTACGGCGGCCTTTCTGGTGGCCCGACTGGCCCTGCTGGCAGGGAAAGAGGCGGGAGTGTTTTCTCCCCTGGAACGGCTGTTTCTCCCACTCAAGGAGAACCGCCAGTATGTGTTGATGCCCACTCTGGATATGTGCCGGGGGTGGTTATACGCCCTGTTAGGCCATCCAGAGGAGGCTCCCGCCTGGCTCCTGAAGGAGGACGCCGCTTCGTCGGTTCTAACTCCCGCTCTGCCCATGCTCCAGCTTATCACAAACCAGCTGCTGCTCTCCCAAGGCTCCTACAGCCAAGTGGCTGCCCGGTGGCAGGAGCTTCATGACCTGTGCGGGCAGTTCCACTACCTGCTGTGCGATATCTATTTGCAACTCCAGACAGCGTCGGCCTTGTTTCATCTGGACCGTCTGGAGGAGGCCCAGGCACTATTGAAAAGTGCCTGGGAGACCGCTCTGCCCGACCGGATCTACCTGCCCTTTGCCGAGGTGGACGACTGCCTGGTACCCCGCCTGACAGAGGGGACAGACACCTCTGCCCCGGAGCTGGAGACTCTGCTGGCCCTGTCCGGCCAGTTCCGTTTGGGACGTGATCGGGTTCGGGGCATCCTGTGGGAGGCGCCGGCGCCGTCCGCGGTACACCGGGACTGGGGCCTCTCCCGCCGGGAACTGGAGATTGCCCGGCTGGCGGCACAGCGCAAGAGCAACCAGGAAATTGCCAACGCTCTCTTCCTCTCAGAACGCACGGTGAAAAACCACCTGAACCGGGTATATGACAAGTTAGGTA
>ULQP01004190.1_pt1 | contig 16335 bp, 22 predicted proteins | sample 1954571 | NCBI WGS metagenome assembly ULQP01 (sample SAMEA4835657, study PRJEB28245) | human gut metagenome | biome: gut microbiome; material: fecal sample | place: Denmark | collected 2008 | reverse complement strand
GGACCTGCCGTTGTGATACGTCCAGTAAATAGACTCTTTTTTCCGTTCGACGTGTTTTCGATATTTGAGATGAACGAGGTCAAAAATGTCCTCCCGCTGCTCCTCCGGCAGGAGGCGATACATGGCGATCAGATCGGCCTCCTCGCCCTCCAGCGGCGAGCCGTCGCAGATCAAACCCGCCGTCTTCTGATGGGCGAAGAGGTCGTCGCTCGCTTTTGCGGGGGACGGTTCAATTTCGAGTAAGTAGTCGGCGGACACCTCGAAAATTCGGGCAAGCGAAGCAAGCGCATTATACCCCGGCTTGCTTTTCCCAGTCTCCCAATCGCCGACGTTTCCGGGAGAAACGCCAACTTCTTTCGCAAGCTGGCCTTGGGTAAGGTTCTTTTCAGAGCGTAGTTTTTTTAGTAGGGCACTGAACACAAAAATACCTCCTCGAAATTGCGGGTAATTCACACGCAAAACTATTGACAAACTCGTAAATGCGAGCTATACTAAGTGCGAAAAGTGGTTTATGAATAAAGCAAAATAAATCATAGCACACCCCGACCGAAAAGGAAATAGCAAATCGGCGAACGGTAGAGTAAAAGCGAGCGGCGGAGGCGTTTTTCAGAAGGAGAACGACAACATGAAGAACGACATCGCAGACATCCTGTTCAAGTACACCACTGGCGAGGCCACACTGGAAGAGACGAACGACGCCTTGAAGAAGGCGGAGGCGGGTTTCAACTTGGAACCGGGCCGCAACGAGATCACCCCCGACGAGATGGCCCTCACCACTGTCGGAGATACCCCGGAGGAGGCCAACGGCTTCGGCCTGTTGGACACCGGCACCGGCAGCATGGAGAAAGTCCACGTCACCAACGGCAAGCTGGACGAGGCGATCAATCAGGTCAACCATGACGGCACGACCAATATGCTGGCCTTCGTCATCATCGGCCCCAATCGTTACGAGGTCAAGGGCGACACCCTGACGGACTGCTAAAGCCCACCAACACCTAAGCGACTCTTAGATTTAATTCCGCCGACCGCCGTTCGCTTTTGCTCTACCACAAACGCCGAGAAAAGGAAAGGAGGCAGATCATGAGACGCGGCAAGAAGCCCACCCGCAAGCAGAAGATCCGGCTCGGGCAAGCGGGCCTCGCCCCGGAGAACTGGCTGGTCGTGAAGCAGAAAGCAAACGGCGAGCTAATCATTCTGAACAAGTACCACGACACGATCCGCGTCATCCCGCCACTGGCCGGATGAGCTTTGCAGGAAGGAGCAGCAGCATGAAGGAGCAACCGCACATCTGCCCACTGTGTGGGCGAGCATACGACGAGCCGCCCGCGCTGTCGCGAGTGGACAACCAGACAGACATCTGCCCGAGGTGCGGCATGATGGAGGCACTGGCGGCCATGCCGAGGCGGGAAACGCCACAGGAGCGGACGCGGCGGGCCGTGTACGCCACGGGCAACCGCTGGGCGATTGAGAACTTTGAAGCGACCCACCACTAAGCCGAAACGCCCGGAAGGGCGTCACCGGGAACTGCCCCACCCGGTCTGAAGATGGCAGGGCAGAAAGGAATGACGGCAGCATGAGAAAGATCAAGAAGATCAACGGCTTCCTCGTGGTCAAGTTCAACGACCGCGAGAAGCGCGAGTACGAGGGCACGGCCCTCGGAGAGTACGGCGTGATCGACGCGGAGGTCTACACGGGCAATCTGGACATCGACCGGGGCGCGATGGAGTACGACGACGCGGACACGCTGGAGGTGGCCGTGGAGCTGGCACGGGGGCTGGAGTCCGAGGAGGACATCACGGACGAGCCGCCCACCTACACCGCCGCCGTGGAAACGAATGAGAGCTATACCGAGGAGGCGGTGGAGCCCACCGCCCTGATCGAGGGCTGGACGCGCCGCCTTGCCACGCAGGTCAAGAGCAAGCACTACCCCGACACCGACCCGCGCACCGCCGCGCACGAGCTTTACGGCTTCAAGATGGCGCTGCATCAGATCGGCTTCCTGCCGGAGAGCGAGGTCATCACCGACCCGGACACCTTCGGCGCGGGACGGCTGGACGGCCCTATGCCGCGCAACCCCGAAGAGCTGCTGGCGTTCGTGTGCGACGAACGGTGCAAGAACCGGGCCGGACACACGCAGGAGGAGCTGGACGCCATTTGCGCGAAGTGCCCGCTGGGACAGCTCTACGAGGACGCGGAGGCACAAGACCTACGCATCCGGGAGCGGAGCGAGCGAGCGCTGCGGGAGCACATCGAGGGCGTGAGGCACGCTGAGGACACCCTGACCGCCCTGCTTGGCGGGCATGAGGCGCTGGCCTACCTTGCGGCGCTGCGGGACGGACAGATCCTGCAGGAGAACGAGTGCGAGCACTATGCGGCGCAGATCGCCGAGGCGGGCGCAGCGTGGGAGACGGTGCTGGAGGGCGTGAGCTTTGAAGACCTCTCCCGGCTGCGGCACCTGCCGCGGGAGGTGGACGAACACACCAAGGACGGCGGCGAGCTGTTCAACGGCTTCCAGCACGAGACAGAGCGCATCCCGGCGCATCGGCTGGAGGAGCTCCACCAGCTCGGGACGGCGCTTCTCGGCGAGTGCCCGGAGAACGACTGCACGATCTACCGCAACGTGTTCCGCATGGCGGTCGACGTCGACGGGCAGATGGGCAAGCTGACGGGCCACGCGAGGGAGACGATGCAGCGGGAGTATGATCGGCTGCTCCGGGAGCTGAACCACCTCTACACCATGAACCACGCGGTGAAGAAGTACCGGGAGGCGCAGCATGACAGGACTTGAACTGCTCAAGGCCCCGGAGGCAACGGCGGGCGAGATCGCGGACATCATCTCCGCACCGTGCCCGCCCACCATCCCCGCCCACTGCGACGGCGTGAGCTGCCGGGAATGTTGGCTGACGTGGCTGACGGGCGAGCCGCCCGAAGAGAAAGGGCCGTCCGATGAACAGACGGCCCCGTGCGGAGGGTGCCCCTTACAGGGCAAAAAGCGCGAGCTTATTCAGCTCGGCAGACTTCTCAAAGAGGTCGGGGAATACGTCAACTCCTCTCCTTCTCGTACTTCGCAATCGCGGTAGCTGCAACTACCGCGATCAGCGAGAGAAGGCTCGAGGCGATTTCGGCATCCTCGGAAAACCGCTCCGGGAACCGAGCCTTCACTTCATCGACAACCTCTTTAGAGAATTTCTGCACATCAATCACAGACAACACCCCCTCCCTGGGCAGTGGCCCAGCTCCATTATACACGAGCAGGAGGGCAAAGGAAAGGAGCAGCAGAATGTTCAGCACAGAAGACCTCAAGACCGCGATCGGCGCGACCGTCATCGCACGGCGGAACGCGGCAGCGCGGCTGCGGGAGGCGGGCAACCCCCGCGACCCGTTCCGGGCGCTGCCGGGGATGGAGCAGCAATTCTTTGAAGCGGCGCAGAGCGTGCGCAGCTACGACCTCGTTCTCAACTTACTTGAGAGAGAAGTGAAGCGGGAAGCGCGAAAGCGTGCGGGGCGCACGGCACAAAGCGCGGCGGTGTTCCTTATCACGGCGGGGCTCATCATCCTCGCGACGCTGGGCTTCGCGGCGGCGCTGCTGCTGATGCGCTGCCCCGTCCCCGCCGTGAGCGTCACCGCGTTTATAGGTGTGGCAGTCTCGCTGGGCTGGGCGGTCATTCGGAAGTAAGTCTAAGAACGATGAGAAAGGAGGGCAAGCGATGAGAGGCCCGAAGAAACGGCTGACGCCGTTCGGGAAGATGGTGGTGAAGGCGCTGGCTGACCGGGATATGAGCCGGGCGGAGCTGGCGGCCACAGTGGGCACAAGCCCGCAGTACATGAGCTACATCCTGAACGGGACACGCTCGGGTGAGAAGTACCTCCCGGCGATCATCGCCGCCCTCGCGCTCGACCCGAAGAAGGCGGAGCGGGCGATCGCGGCATGACGCACGGAAGGGAGGGAACGGAGTGCCGGACGTATTCATCACGCTGGAGGAGGCGGCGACCTTTGAAAGCGTCAAGTACAACACGCTCGTCCAAAGGATGAAGCGGAATCCTGAACAATATCGGACGCAAGCACAAGCCCAAGAGGGCGGAGGTAAAGACAGGACGCTAATCTCCACGAGTTCCCTCTCGGCAAAGGCGCGGAAGGCATGGCGAGCCGCGCAGAAGGTGGAAGGGAGTGAGGTCATCATAGACAAGAGAGCACAGGAGGCCGTGCCGTGGTACGTCACCGCCGACCTGAACCAGTACACGGAGGCGAACAAGAAGCGCTTCTATGAGGCGGTAGAGCTGGCGGCGCGGGTGCAGGACTTCATCGACTATGACGGCCCTGACCGCACGGGCTACGCCGAACGGTACGCGCTGGGGCTGGGGATCAGCCCGCAGAGCCTGTACCGCTACATGAAGAACGTGCTGGAGGCGAACGCATGGGCGCTGAAGCTGGAGAAGGAAGACGGCAAGAGCCGGGACTACTTCCGGGCGCTGGCGCTGTGCCGGAAGCCAAAGGAGACGGGTACGTTCCCGAGCTTGACGGACGAGCAGAAGGCGATCATTGAGAACATCTGGTTCGACAAGCGGTTCGCGGCGAACCTCGGCACGATCGAGATGCTCTACGAGCGGTTTGAGCTGGAGGCGGAGCGGCGGGAGTGGGAGGAGTATCCCTCCATCAAGACGGTGGCCCGGTACATCAAGTTCCTCATGGGACAGCGGGGTGCGGAGTCTGCCCGGTTCCTCGCCGCCAATGGGACGCGGGAGTGGAAGAACAAGCGGATGATGAAGGGCAAGCGCGACGCGACGAGCCTTCAAGTCATGGAGTATGTCGTCGGCGACGAGCACACCTTCGACTTTTGGGTGCAGTGGACGGCTCCGAACGGCAAGATCAAGGCCGTGCGTCCGAAGCTGGTTGCGTGGCTGGATATGCGCTCCCGCGCTATCATCGGCGATGTAGCGTGCGTCAACGCCAATTCGCAGACGCTGAAGGAGTCGCTGGTCAAAATGATCTACAGCAATCCGGGCGGCGTTCCCCACATCCTGCACGTCGACAACGGCAAGGATTATACTGCCGAGGTCATGACCGGGCAGAACCGCAAGCAACGCAAACACCGCAAAATCGACCTTGACTTCGCATTTGACTCGGAAACGGTCGGCTTCTATCAGAGCATCGGCATCCAAGAGGTCGGACGCTCGCTGCCGTATCAGCCTTGGGACAAACCGATCGAACGCTTCTTCTCCACGGTCTGCTCGAAATTCTCCAAGTGGTTTGAGAGCTACACGGGCACGCTGACAGGCTCGAAGACCTACGCCAAGCGGCAGAAGGACATCGACCAGATGCTGGAGCGCGGGGAGCTGCTGACGATGGAGGAGTTCTTCGAAGTCTGGACGGAGTGGAAGAACACCAAGTATCACACCCGCAAGCATCGCGGCCTGAGCGACGCGGGCGAGAAATGGGTTACGCCAATCGAGATGTTCGAGAACGGCCCGCGCTATGAAAAGGCAGCTCCACCCCGAGAGTACGCGGCGATGCTGCTGATGAAGGCGGCGACCGCTCGCGTCACAAACCAAGGCATCAACAAGTTCGGCACACTCTACACGGACACGGAGCTCGCCTACTACGTCAATCAGAAAGTCAACATCAAGTGGGACATCGACGATGTCACCAAGCTCTATGTGTACGACATGGAGGGCAAGAAGATCTGTGAGGCGGTGTCCGCCGAGCTGCTCGCCTTCGGCCCGCATTGTTCTCAGGCGGCACTGGAGAAGCATCTGCGAGATCAGAAACGAAACGAGCGAGAGGTCAGGGAGTATCTGGAGGAGCGAGTTCGCCCCTACGAGCTGCGGCTCGAGGACGGCGCAAGGCCCTCGGATGCAGTGGGTATGATCGACCTGACCATCAAGGCCACGCCGAGCCAGAAGCTGGTCTCCCTGCCCAAGGACAGAATGTTCCGGTCGGAACAGGCAAGCAAGACGAGCCGGAAGAAGGCCACGGACGACACCTTCCTCAACGCCAAAGGCGACAAGGCACTCTCTCTTTTGAGAGCGATGAACGAATAATAACGGAGGTACATTATGGAAGTTACAGCAGCAGAGCGCACTGCAATCTACACCAACATCAGCCCCCTCGCGCAGCGCGTGAACAATTACATCCAGACGCAGCACTCGAGCATTGCGGCGGTCGCCAAGGACATCGGCTACAGCCGCACCACCGTCTCCCGGTATCTCACGGGCAAGTATGACAGCAACCCGAACGACCTTGAGAGCAAGCTGACGGATTTCCTCACCCGGCAGACGGGCGAGGCGGTCGACCTGACGACGCCGTTGGCGAAGTCAGAGGGCAAGACGTGGCAGACGCCCGTATTCTTTGAGAGCCGGGACGCGAAGGCCGTGCTCGGTGTATGCCAGAGCTGTCAGGAGTACATTGGCCTCGGCATCGTAGTCGCCCGCAGCGGCTACGGCAAGACCTACGCCCTGCGGCAGTACGCGAAGCTCTCCCGCGTGGCCTACATCGAGTGCGACGACACCATGAGCAGCCGCGACCTTGTGGAGGCGATTGAACGGAGCATCGGGCTTCCAAACGGCTACGGCACGATCTGGCGCAGGGTGAACGGCATCCGGGAGTTCTTCAACACCAACAAGGGATACCTGCTGATCATCGACGAGGCGGACAAGCTGGTGAGCAAGTACACACAGAAGAAAATGGAGATCCTGCGGGCGGTGTTCGATCAGAGCGACGTGGGTCTTGTGATCGCGGGCGAGCCGAAACTGGAGGCACAGATCAAGACCTACCTCGTGCGTATGGCGAACCGGGTGGACTTCTACGCCTCGCTGCGGGGCCTCTCCCCCTCGGAGGTGGAGGGCTATCTCACGGACTTCCAGATCGAGCCGGAGGCGCTGGTGGAGTTGAAAGCGCGGGCGTGCAATATGCAGACCGGGTGCTTCCGACTGCTCGACCGCACGCTCTCTAACGTCCGACGCATCCTCAAGGAGACGGGCGAGGAGACGGTGACGGTGAAGACCATAGCACAGGCTTCGTCCATGATGATGCTTTGAGGAGGGACAGCAAATATGAGAATAGAACGCATCAGCGGAGCGATCCTCATCCTGCTCTCCGGCGTGCTGCTCCTGATGGCAGCCTATGGCGGGACGCCGGAGGATCGGGACGCGACAGCGATCCTCCTGACGCTGCCGATGGGTCTTGTGGCACTGTTCACCGAGATCCCGGAGCGCGGCAAGCGCACCAAGCGAGACTACCGGGCGTAAAGCCCGCAACATTAACAAATTGAAAGGAGCCGCAAACATGGCAAGGAAACGAGTAGTCGAGGCCCCGAGCCTCCATTCATGGGAGGACGTGAACGACGCCCTCCGTCAGATCGCCGAGGCGCAGATCGCGCTGGGCGAGATCCAGAGCGATATGCAGAAGCAAATCTTAGGGGCACAGAAGGTCGCCGAGGAGCAGAGCAAGCCGCTCAACGACAATGTGGCCAAGCTGGAGCGCGAGATCAAGAGCTTCGTCACCGACCACAGGGACGAGATGGGCAAGACGAAGTCGATGGTGCTGACGTTCGGCGAGGTAGGCTTCCGGCTCTCCACATCCGTCTCGCTGCCCCGGGCGAAGGAGAAGCTGGAGGAGATCATCCGCCGTCTCAAGTCCCGCCAGATGACGGACTGCATCGTGGTGGAAGAGAAGGTCAGCAAGGAGGCTCTGAAGAAGTACGGCGAGGACACAGTGAACGCCGTGGGCGCAACGTGGAAACAGAGCGACGTGTTCGGCTATGAGGTGAACATCGCCAAGCTGGAGCAGATCAAGGCGGGCAACTGAGGAAGGGGGCTCACGGAATGACAGCAGCAAGGACTGGGCGCAAACAGCCCTCCATCCGCACGCTGTGGGCGATCGCGAAGTCGCCGGAGCTGCACCTCACGGACGAAGACCTGCACGCGGTTGTCTACCGCGAGACAGGCAAGAAGTCCATGAAGATGCTGACGCAGGGCGAGGTCAACACTGTTGCCCGCGTGCTGCAGAACATGAAGGACAGTGTGAGTCGGAGTGTGCGGGACAAGCGCACGGACACGGGCGGCGACATCCGCACCACCGCGCAGCGCCGGAAGATCTACGCGCTGTGCGAGGCGCTGGGCTGGAATGACGACCCGCGCCGCATTCAAGGCTTTGTCAAGCGCGTGGCCCATGTCGACCGCATCGAATGGCTGAACATGGCGCAATGCGAGAAGGTCATCGAAGGGCTCAAGGCAATCCTCGCACGGCAGCGCCGGAAGGAGGCGGAGCTGTGATAGAGGAACGAGCGATCCTCGCGGCGCTGGAACGCATAGCGCGGATGCAGGACAGCATCCGCAGCGGCATGGACATCTGCAGGGACACGGGGCTTGTGTTCCTGCGGGTCTACTATGAACAACTCCCTCCCAATGTTGCCCGCCGCCTGACAGAGCTACACGCAGAGGACATGGCGGAGATCCCTCGCGCAACCTCCACGGAGGGTACGGCGCAGGATCGGCAGCGCCTTGGCGAGAAGCTGGCGAGCGACGCAGCCACCGCACAGGTCATGCGGGCGGTGAATGTCTACCGCGCAAGGCTCGGCTACGGCCCGCAGGAGGGCGGAGACGGCACGGAAGTAGCGGGAGGTGATATGTAATGCCAAAGGGGAAGAAACGCCTCACGCAGCGGGAGAAGGCCGAGCGTGCGGCGATCAAGAAGCAGCTCCAAGCGGACGGCGTTCTCCCACCTGATAAGCCCCGGCTCAACCGCAAGAAGTTCGCCCGGGAGGTGTGGGAGGATTTCAGCGAGATGGATGTCTACACCGCAGATTTCTACCTCCGCAAGGCGATCATGGCAACGGTGGGGCCGGAGCTGCACGAAGTGACATCGGAGCAGGTTGGCATCCTGAAGCTGATGAAGCTGGCGGTGGAGACCGATCGGTTCATGCAGCAACTCAAAAAAGAGGGGCGCGAGCAATACAGCATCGGGGAGTATGTCGAGAAGGTCTACAACCCGGTCATGAATTTATAGGAGGATTCACATCATGGCAAAATTGACACCAGACGCGACGAGGACGGAGCATGGCCTCGTCATCAACGAGAAGATCATCCCGTGGGGCGCGGTCTGGCCCAAGGACTCCGGCGCGTACAAGAAGGGCGCACAGTACAAGGCCGACCGTCTGCTCTCGGGCGGCACGGGCAAGGTCAAGGGCGTGACCATCCACAACACCAACGACCTGAAGAATGTGGAGGAGGACGCCGAGCAGTACACCCGCGCGACGTGGCCAAACGCCAACATGAACGACGCCCGCGTCCACTACTACGTCGACGACATCAACGCATGGCAGAACCTGAGAGAGGACGAGGTGGGCTGGCACGCGGGCGATGGCCGGAAGGCCACGGGCGGCAACGAGACGACGCTCTCCATTGAGATCATCATGGACGGCTCGGGCAGCAAGGAAGACCGCAAGGCAGAGGAGAACGGTGTGCTGCTGGCGGCACTGCTGCTGAAGAAGCACGGCTTGAGCGTGAACGAGCTGTACACGCACAACCACTGGATGGGCCACCCGGACTCCATCGTGCAGGGAGCGAGGAAGAACTGCCCGCTGTACATCCTGCCCCATTGGGCGCAGTTCAAGCAGAAGGTCGCCGCAAAGCTCACGGAGCTGAACGGCGGCGCGACCACCACGGAGGCGGGCAAGACGGAGATCATGGGCAAGGCCAAGGCGAGCGCGCAGCAGATGGCGCTGTTCGCCCGATCCAAGAACGCGGAGCCGCAGCTCCCGGCGTGCTCGCTGGAGCAGCTGGCGCAGTTCTTCCTTGAAGAGGGCGAGGCCGAGGGCGTGCGCGGCGACGTCGCCTTTGCGCAGAGCCTCCACGAGACGGGCTTTTTCAAGTACGGCGGCATCGTGCTCCCCACGCAGAACAACTACGCGGGCATCGGGGCGCTGAACGGCAACGCCAAAGGACAGGCGGCGACCTTCCCCGACCCGCGCACGGGCGTCCGGGCGCAGATCCAGCACCTGAAAGCATACGCCTCCAAGGAGATGCTCGTGAACGGGTGCGTCGACCCGCGCTTCTCCCTCGTGACACGTGGCTCGGCGCAGTATGTGGAATGGCTGGGCGCAAGCGACAACCCCAACGGCAAGGGCTGGGCCGTACCGGGCAAGGGCTACGGCGGCAAGATCGTCGCTCTGCTGGGGCAGATCATGGCGTTCGAGGTGCCCCAGCCGTCCGCACCGAGCGAGCCGGAGGAGCAGGAGCCGGAGTTCCCGGCGTATCAGTTAGAGGGGCTTGAAACGCTCACGGAGGCTGGCGTCATCAACTCCCCCGAGTTCTGGCGGCAGAAGTTCAGCGAGCAGGTGACGGTCGGCGAGATGTTCGGTATCTTGGGGAAGCTCTTCACAAAAGTGACCGAGTAAGGACGCGGAGGGCGGGACATGGAAGACCTCGTAAAGGAACTGACGATCGACATGGTTCCTGATGGCGACAACCGCATCATCGCGGAGACGATCGGCGTCGAGAACTACTACAAGCTGTGCTCGGTCGTCGGCGGCTCGACCATCTACCTCCAGAAGCCGGAGAGTGTCCTTCGCCCTGTCCGAGACGCTCACATCAAAGCGGAGTTCAACGGCTACAACCACCCCGAGCTCGCCCGCAAGTACGGCGTGACGGAGCGGTGGGTGCGGCAGCTCTGCGGCGAGGGGAAGCTGGAGGGACAGATGAGCCTTCTCGACTACGGCGACGAGCCGGAAAACACTACGTTCTAAGACAACATTTCTAAGAAGCAGTACATATATAAGGTTCCTGAAAGGGACGGTAAAATAAGACTATGAGCATAGCTCATAGTCTTATTTTTATATCCAAAGGAGGACACCAAACATGAGCATGGAGATCATCCAGAGCGCGGCGACCGAGCTGCTGGTCAACGTTGCGCTTGCCGTGCTGGCCCTCGCCGGGGCCTACGCGGTCTACTACATCCGGCTCGGCACATCCAAGCTGAAGGCGCAGACCGCGCAGATCGAGGACGCATCCACCCGCAAGGTGCTGGACGACGCCTTGGAGGACGTTGCGAACCTCGCCACGCTGTCGGTGGGCGCAATGGAGCAGACCACGGCAAAGGCGCTGCGCGAGGCGGTCAAGGGCGGCAAGGCAAGCCGCGAGGAGCTGGTCGCGCTGGGCAAACAGGTCTTTGACGAGGTCAAGGCGTCGATCGCGCCGGAGGCGCAGCGGGTCATCACGAAGAACCTCGGCAGCTTCGACGACTATTTGACGAAGTGCATCGAGGCCGCTGTGCTGGAGATCAAGCAGAACGAGCCGTACATCACCCTCCCGGAGAGTGCGCTCATCGAAGGCGAAGCGGAACGGTAAGGAGGGCGGCACATGGACGTCTCTCAGATCACCGCCCTCATCGGCGCGGCGGCGTCGCTGCTGTGTACCGTCGTCGTCGGGGCGCTCACCTTCTTTATGAAGAAGACGCTCGCCAGTCTTGAAGAGGCGGACAAGCGGAACGCCGAGGACATCAAGACGCTGGACAAGAACCTCAACGACCTGAAGGCAGACCTCCCCCTGATCTATGTGACGCGGGAGGACTACATTCGGGTCATGAACAGGGTCGAGGACAAGCTCGACCAAATCCTCTACGGAGGCAAAGCCAAAGGAAAGGAGGAGTGACCTCATGGCAATCCTTGACGAGCTGACCGAGCAGGAGGTCAGCAAGAACAAAGCAATCCGGGGCTACATCGTCCGAGCCCTCGCAAAAGGCAGTCAGAACGCCTTGCTCGTCCGTCAGATCACAAACGCCCTCGTCGCTGACGGCCTGATCTACTCGCCGGACATTTCAAAGCCGATCGAGTATCTGCAGGAGGCGGGTTATGTGACCTTCACCGACCGATCGGTGAACGCCTACAACGCCTACCGCAAGGACTCCATCATCAAGCTCACCCGCAAGGGCGTCGATCTCGTCGAGGGCACGATCAACGACCCGGGCATCGATGTCTAAGGCGGAGCGACGGAGGACGCGGGTCAGCTCGACGATCGACAAGCTCCCGGACGATATTAAGGGGCAACTCGACGTCCGGCTTGCGGACACCTCCAACACCTATGAAGAACTGGCGGCATGGCTCAAGACTGAAGGCTACGAGATCAGTAAGTCAGCGATCGGGCGCTATGCGATCCGCACCACACAGGCGGCGCAGCGCGTAGCGCAGACCATCCAGCGCACTCAGGCGATCGCTCAAGCGGTGGAGGCCCACCCCGACCTCGACTACACGAAGGCGGCGTCGATGGTGCTCATGGACGGGCTCATGCAGCGAGTCAGCACCGCTGAGGACGACTTTCAGGAAATGCCGCTGGATAAGGCGGGGCGACTCATCGCAAGCCTCGCCCGGAACGCCACCTACGAAAAGCGCGTCCGGCAGGACATGAAGAAAAAAGCTGAGCTTGCCTTCGAGCAGATGGAGACGGAGCTCATGGCGGCAATCAAGCAGCACCCTGAGCTTGCTGGCGAGCTTCACGACGTGCTGGAGCGTGCAAGAGAGAAGGTGCTGGCAGATGGCGAAGATTGACCTGAACGACTACCTCGAAAAGCTCACAGAGCCGGAAGACCGGGAAACGGTCGCAAACCGTGCGTATCAGCGGGAGCTGTTCGAGCAGTACGTCACAAAGGACGGCAACTTTCCCGAGCAGCGGGCGCAGCTCCTTGAGGACTTCAGGGCCGGAAAGGAACTGACCGGGCCGAAGGGACTGCGCCGGAAGCTCGGAGCCTTCGATCTTGAATACTTCGGGCGGGCCTATCTCGCGCACTACTTCGTCCGCCCGTCGCCCAAGTTCCACGGCGAGCTGGACAGGATATGGCGGGAGGGCGTGCTGAAGGGGATGAACCCGGAGCTGGACGCCAAGCGGATCAGCCGCGCGGATGGGTGCCGCCGTGCGATCGAAGCGCCTCGTGGCCATGCCAAGAGCACGACCTTCACCTTCAAGGACGACCTGCACGCCGCCGTCTACGGCTACAAGCACTACATCATCATCCTCTCTGACAGCTCGGAACAGGCCGAGGGCTTCCTCGTCGACATCAAGACGGAGCTGGAGGAGAACGCTGCCCTGAAGGAAGACTTCGGCGAGCTGGAAGGCAAGGTCTGGAAGTCCTCTGTCATCCTACTGGCCAACGGCGTCAAGATTGAGGCAATCGGCTCGGGCAAGAAGATCCGTGGCCGACGTCACAAGCAATGGCGTCCCGACCTTATCGTCTGCGACGATCTGGAGAACGACGAGAACGTCAACACGCCGGAGCAACGCAAGAAGCTCCGCGACTGGTTCTATAAGGCGGTCTCCAAGGCGGGCGACACCTACACCGACATCGTTTACATCGGCACGCTGCTCCACTTCGATGCGCTGCTGGCCAACGTAGCGAAGAACCCGAGCTATAAGTCGGTGCGCTATCAGGGCGTCATCAGCTTCGCCACCAACGGCGAGCTGTGGGACGCATGGGAGTCCATCTTCACTGATCTCTCCAACGACAACCGACAGGAGGATGCGCTGGAGTTCTTCCAAGCGAACCGCGAGGCGATGCTGGAGGGCACGGCGGTCTTATGGGAGGAGAAGCTCTCCTACTACGACCTCATGGTCATCCGCATCTCCGAGGGTGAGGCGTCCTTCAACAGCGAGATCCAGAATGACCCCATCGACCCGGAGAACTGCACCTTCCAAGAAGAGTGGTTTGACTTTTGGGACGACGAGGGCAAGGCGCAGCCAGACTTCTCCGACCCGAAGTTTCTCTTCGTCGGCGCGAACGACCCGTCGCTGGGCAAGAACAAGAAGTCGGACACCAGCTCCATCATCGCACTGGCGAAGGACACGCAGACGGGCTATCTCTATGTTGTGATCGCGGACATTGCCAAGCGCAAGCCGGATCAGATCATTGAGGACGCCCTCGACGCGAGCCGACGCCTCCAGCGGGAGTACAAGCGGCCCTACTACAAGTTCGGCGTGGAGACGGTGCAGTTCCAGTATTACTTCGCCGAGATCATGCGGCAGCGTGCGGCAGCGGTCGGCGAGTATCTCCCTAGCAGCACGCATAACGCCCTCTGGAATTGGGCGGGTGTCTATACTTGGTGTCAAGAGACGTATTCCTCGAATACGTCGCTCCGTGCGCGCCGTGGGTTCACTTCGGCCCGCATCTGGTTCTACAACTCTGCTACGTACTCCGTCTCGTTCGTCGGTTTCCGCCCCGTCCTTGAAATCCTGAACACTGACCCTCTGATCTCTGACAGTGACAGAGATCTCGGAGATAAGAACAGCAATTTCACAATCACCTACACGGTCGATGACGCCGACTCCGGCGACGTCTTGACGGCGACGGAGTCGCTCGATGGGCAAACGACGAAGTCGTTTGCCCCGACGCGAAATTTGGTAAACACCATCTCCGTCGATGTCGATTCCCTGAGCCTCGGCAAGCACACTGTCAAGGTCGTCGTCAGCGATGGGCAGGGCGGCACAGCGACCCGGACGTGGACGTTCACCCGCACCAACTCCGCCCCGACCATTTCCGGCAGCGACGGCAACCTCGGGGATAAGAACCTCGGCTTCACCTACGCCTACACCATCGACGACGCGGACGGCGACACACTGACCGTCGTGGAGGAGCTCAACGACGAGACGATCCGCACGATCAACAACGCGCCCAAGGGCGAGGAGCTGACCGTGACGATCACCTCGGAAAAGCTCTACGCGCTGGGCCTCAATTCGGTCAACACCCTCAAGATCACCGTCACGGACGGCAAGGGCGGCACGGCCTACCGCCGTGTCACCTTCAAGCGCACGAACTCCGCGCCGACGATCTCCGGGCAGGACAAGGCCCTCGGCCTGAAGAACGGGAGCTTCGCGGAGAACTACACCGTGAGCGACGTCGAGGGCGACAACGTGGTCGTCACCGAGTTCGTGGACGATGTGCAGATCCGCAGCTATCAGGCGACGCTGGGACAGCAGGAAACGATCGAGCTGACCCGAGAGAAGTGGCTCTCGCTGACTAACGGACAACACCAGCTCCGCATCGAGGCGGTCGACGGCAACTTCGCTACCAGCGTCCGCGTCTTCTCCTTCAGCAAGAAAGAGACGGTCATCAAGTTTGAGCTGGCCGCGCCGGAAGAGACCGACGCAGCGGCGACCAAAGTGCTTGTGACGCCGACGTGGAAGATCGAGGGCGCGGTCGCCAAGGTGGAGGCGTGCAACAACGGCTTCGACGCCGTTCCCACATGGGAGGACATCACGGCGATGGTGCAGATCAACCGCGTCTACAACTTCACCAACAAGACCAAGACCGCGAGCAAGTGGGGCGTGAATATCCGCTTCACCATCACAAAGAATGAGGGCTTCGAGGGTGAAGTCTCCATCTCGGGCTTCGGAGGTGCGTATGAATAAGGACGTGAAGTATTTGACTCCCAAAAGGTCGGTCAAGGAGATCCACGGCACGGAGCGCCGCGCCGCATCCGCTCAGGCGGTCGCCGAGCTGATGTTTGTCAAGGCGGCACAGGAACAGCAGCTCGACGAGACCACGATCGCCGAGTACCCCGACCTCTTCGTGGAATGGGACGCCAACTGGCGCGGCAAGCAGGGTGACATCGTGCAGGACGAGGGCAACCTTTACCGCTCCATCCATGACGTCACCAACGAGGGCCAGAACACCAAGCCCTCTGCGACGCCCTCCATGTGGACGCGCATCGGCAACCCGCTCGACGAGTTCCCCGAGTGGGTGCAGCCCATCGGCGCACACGATGCTTACGCCAAGGGCGACAAGGCTTCTCACAACGGCAAGAACTGGGTGAGCACCGCTGACAACAACGTGTGGGAACCCGGCGTCTATGGGTGGGAAGAAGCCACTCAGGCGACCGCTGTGGCCGCCGACGAGGGCGACGGCGAGTAACTACTACCCCTTGGGCTTAGACGGCGCAGGAGGGGCGGCAAAACCGCTCCTCCGAGCGCCAAAAAAGCCCGCTCCTTTGCATGGGCGGCTCCCGGCTTTTTCGGGGGCCGTCGATGCATTTGAGCGAGCTCGGAAATGCTTCTTAGAATGGCGCTATTTTTTCTCAATTATCCTGTCCGAATTTCTCAAAAATCGTGTCGCGCTACAGAAGCCATCTATGAGCTGGACGGCTATATGGATTTTGAGAAATACGGTCAGGACTGCATGGAAAACGACTGCGTGACGCAAACAGAGTTCGGCCTGCTGCGCCGCTTGGACCCGCCCTTCCCGGAGCAGCGGCAGGGACAGAGGATGATGTAAGCAAAAGCGGCTCGATCCATTTGGATCAAGCCGCTTGATAGGCAGACAAACTGGAAATCGTGATGCAGAAAGTCTTTAACAAG
>ULQP01031565.1_pt1 | contig 16929 bp, 9 predicted proteins | sample 1954571 | NCBI WGS metagenome assembly ULQP01 (sample SAMEA4835657, study PRJEB28245) | human gut metagenome | biome: gut microbiome; material: fecal sample | place: Denmark | collected 2008 | reverse complement strand
GCGAATCATTTGAAAACGGAGCTGTTGTCGGCCCTGTTATGGTAATGACAGAGGATAGCCGTTTAACGGATATTGAAGTGCCGGACAATTATAAGGCGACTCCCATAGAGGTTAAAAGCGTTGAATTTAAAAAAGCACAAGCCGGAATGTATAACTTTTCAGTGAATTCCGCAAAAATAGGGTACGACCTCAGCATCAGCAAGGACGTAATGGGTGAGGATGAAAAGAAATTTGAACTTAACGCCAAAGAATGGACATACGTTGAACAGGCTGAGGGAAGCGAAGGAAACTCAGGGTATGTTAAACTGATAATGCAGCCTACGCTTCCGATCGCCCCGTGCGACAGCAAGGGATTCCTTGTGTACCTCAAAACCGATGCGGCAAACACATTTTCGCTGGAGCTTGACTATGAGAGCCGCGAACGCAACGGGAAACAGTTTACCCCCGAATTGCACTTAAAACCCGGCGCTTCGGTAAGCGTTATGGCAACATCGGCTGCCGGATGGACGGAAAAAACTGTTGCCGAGGGAAAAACGGGCAACAGCACGATATACGGCAAAATTACGTTTGACGCCGCCTTTGAAGGATATATTAAAATTCCTTATTCTGCGCTTAACACCGATGTTAACTGGACACCTAACACCGTTGCCGAAGACGGTTCGATTGACAGAATAACTAATGTGGTATTCCGCTTTAAGGGCATAGGTGGAAAGGTTGAAAACGGGCTTTACGGCGGCGTGACGGCAGGGCTTATGGGTTATGTTACCGCAGACAGTCCGTCTTCAGACCGTAGCATTAACAAACCTGTTTATAAGCAGGGCGATGTTAATAACGACTGGGCTGTGAATTCCGCAGACTTAATTGAGCTGAGAAAGTATCTTCTCGGAGCTGACGCGGAAATAAATATCGGTGATGCTAATGTTGACAGGGACGAAAATTCACAGGTTAACATTGTTGACCTTATAAGGCTTAAAAAAATTATTTCGGAAGTGCAATAACCAAAGCACGGCGGGGCGGCAGTGCCGCCGCCCCGCTTTTCAACAATCAGAAATACCGTAATGATATTCCTCTATGGGAAGTGGGCATAGCCGGACGAGAATAATCCGAACCCGTTTTTTGAGCGCGGATTTCTCGCTTGCCTAAGATATTTTATGCAGATTTCCGACAGTGAAATAAAGGAGAAATACAGATGAAATTATCAGCTTTATTCAGCGATCATATGGTGCTTCAGCGCGGCAAACCCATTAACATTTGGGGGCAGGGTGAAGGAAAGGTGTGCCTGCGGTTTGGAGGCAGCCGATATTATACGGTATGTGACGGCGGCAAATGGTCGGTTGTTATTCCTCCCATGCCTGCGGGCGGACCTTACGAACTTATTATAAGCGACGAATCCTCTTCCGTTACACTAAGGGACGTTATGATAGGCGAGGTCTGGCTGGCGGCGGGTCAGTCTAATATGGAGCATTCGCTGTTTTCCGCTGTCGGCGGTCTTGAGGCGGCAAAAAAAATGGATAATCCGAATGTCAGACTGTTTACCGTTCCGCGCCGCACCGAACCGGGTTTTAACGGTTACAGGTGGCATTTTGAGAGCGTTAAAGCCGATGATGAACCGTGGCGGTGCTGCACCGAACAGGCGGCGCTTCATTTCAGCGCGGTTGGCGGTTTGTTCGGAGAGCTTCTGCAAAAATCGGAAAATATCGCGGTGGGAATTATAAGCTGCAATTTCGGCGGAACAAGAATAGAGGCATATATAGACGAAAGAAGAATTTTTTCAAATCCAAAGCTTAAAAGATTCAGCGATTTTTGCAATGATACGCTGGAACGGCTCGATACGGAGGAATACAACGCGCAGTGTGATGCATTTTACAAAAAAATGTCCGATGAGTGCAGAGCCTGCGACGCTTTGGAACTTTTTAAAAAGTTGGGATTACACGATTTTGCACGCTGCAGCCCCATTAAATGGCCCGAAGTGCCGCAGCCGGGTCCGCGTTGGGAAAACTGGCCGGGCGTGCTTTACAGAAATATGGTAAAAAGTATAATACCGTTTTCGCTCGGCGGTGTGCTTTGGTATCAGGGCGAGAGCAACACCTACGCCTACGGAGAATACTTTGAGCTGTTTAAAGAAATGGTTGAAAACTGGCGTGAGGACTGGCACGATGAACTGCCGTTCTTCACCGTCCAGATAGCGCCGTTCAGATACCCTGTCCCGCAAAGTGCTCCGAAGCTTGTTGAGCAGCAGCTGAGAGCCGCAAGGGAAATTAAAGGCGTTTATCTTGTGTCTACAACCGATGTGGGAGAGGCAGACAATATTCACCCTTCAAACAAGCAGGTTATAGCGGAACGACTTTTCAACGCTGTTGGGAGCGTTATGTTCGGGGGTGAGAATGAGTATTCGGGACCGGTTGCAATTGAAGCATACAGGGTTACCGATAAGATTACCGTTAAATTTGCTCATGCCGACGGCGGACTTGCTGCCGACGGAAAAATTGAGGAGCTTTATGTTATGAACGGCGACGGCGGCGCGATTTCGGCGAATTATGAAATTTGCGGCAATACGCTTACGGTTTGGGCGGACGGTGTTCAGTCGCCATCGGGCGTACAGATGGGATTTTCAAACTTCTGCAAGATAACACTTAAAAATGAGGTCGGCTATGCGGCGGTGCCGTTCAGGTTTTGGGGGCTTTAAACCGATGAAAAGAATATTTCTTTCCGATTACGGACTTTTGCCCGATACGGGTAAGGATTTGCTTCCTGCACTTAAAAAAGCAATTGAAGAAGCCGGCGAAACTCCGGATTACTCCGAAATAATATTTGAAAACGGCACTTATGATATTTACACCGACAATCTTACGTCCCTTGACATTCACGTTTCAAACACCCACTCCGAGGAGGAGGGAACAAACATTACCCGAAACTTTGCGATTTTGTTTAACGGCTGCCGTAACATTGTTCTTAACGGTAACGGTTCCGTTTTGAGGTTTCACGGTAAAATGACCCTTATGGGAATAATTGAAAGTGAAAACATCATAATTAAAAACCTTGAGTTTTCTGCCGTGCATCCGCCGCTTACCGAAATGAAGGTTATTTCGGTGGGCAAAGGCTATATGGACTGCCGTGTTCACCCGGACAGCCTTTACCGTATTAAAAACCGAAAAATAGAATGGTACGGGAGCAATTTTGCATTTTCTGCGGGTGTTTCCCAGCTTTTTGACCCATACACCGGCATTACTCTGCGTCACTTCGGCCCTATGCAGGACGAAAACGCCGTTTGGGAGGAGCTGTCGGAAGGAGTTTTAAGGGTGCATTATACCGAAAAAAACGATGCCGACCCGTATGGGGCAAAGGTGGGTTATGTATTTCAAATGCGTGACCCGTTTCGTGATGAATGCGGTATGCTTTTATCCGGCGCGAATAGCGTAACGGTAAAAAACACCATTATACACTTTATGCACTGTATGGGATTTTTGGCGCAGAACAGCGGTAATATAACGGTTGACGGCTTAAGTGTTCTGCCCGAGCGCGGAAGAACCGCCGCTGCCGCTTCGGATATTTTGCATTTTTCGGGTTGTCGGGGAAAGGTGAGCATAAAAAACGGCTGTTTCAAAGGCGCGCACGACGACGCTGTAAATATTCACGGAACACATCTTATAATAACCGAACGGAATGTTGCGGATAATTTACTTACTCTCAGATTTATGCATCCGCAGACTTTCGGAATAGGCGGATTTAAGACGGGCGACCGCATTGCGGCTGTAAATCCCGATACGTTGCTTTACGAGGGCGAGGCGGAGGTTACGGAAGTGACGGAACTTTCGGCACGCGAAATACGTCTTGGTATAAAGGGGGATATACTGCCCTTTAAAAATGGCTTTGCCGTTGAAAATATTTCGGCAACGCCTGAGGCTGAAATAGAAAACAATTATTTTGAACGTATACCTACCAGAGGAATATTGGTTACTTCGGGCAGAAAAGTAAAAATAGAAAATAACATTTTTAACCGAGTTAAGGGCTGCGGTATTCTTATAGCGGATGATGCAAAGTCCTGGTATGAATCTGGCAGGGTGAGCGATGTTACCGTGAAAAATAACGTATATCGAAATTCTGGCGGTCCCTTTGTAAGGGTGGCGCCTGAAAACACTGAATACGGCGGTGCTGTTCATAAAAACATCAGTATTACCGATAATGAAATATATTTTCCGAAAAACGGCAATGAGGTATTTTCGCGCGTCAATCCATGGACGGTAAAGCAAAACAACGTCATTTTTGAAGCCCGCTGTGCCGATAACATAAAATTTAAAGGCAACCGCATCTTCGGTGATGAGGACGAATGTGTACTTCGCTTTGAAAAATGCGATTTTGCCGATATATCCGATAACGCCTTTTTGGGAAAAACGATAATTGAAAAAACAAACGGTGAGGGAAATCAGTGAACGAAAAGATGAAAAGAAAAGCAAAGCTTGCGCTTGCCGTTGCCGCTGTCCTGTGCATTGTTCCGCAATGCTGTGCCGCGGCATACGGGGGTAACGTCATTTCCGACCCGTTTTCGTGCGAAAGACCCGCATACGATGTTAATGTTGACGGAGAATTCAATATACTTGACCTTGTAAGGCTTAAAAAGTATATTGCGGGTGCAAAAGTCACGGTGGATATGAGCGTTTTTGCATATGAATGGAAAAACAGCCCAATAACCGACTGGAATATATTTGCTCCGAATTATGACACCGTTTCCCAATCGCTTGTAAACCCCGTGCCGTCGGTTGCCGCAAACGGTATACGCGTAACTCCGAAAAACAGCGGCACACTTGAAACCGCGGTTAACGGTGATATTTATATTGCGGGGCGCAAGGTATACGCCGCGGCGCAGCTGAATACTCCGATATGCGTTTCCGAAGGCGACGGCATAATTTTTTATCTCAGAACGGACGCAGCCGAAACATTATTGCCTATGTTCCCGGTAAGCGATCCGAAAATTCTCTCCTATAAACCCGATATGGCACTGAAGGTTGGGGCGGAATACTTTTATATGCCGCCGGGAGGCGACTGGACTGCGGCGACAGCTACCGAAAGCGGTTGTTCCTCAAGCTCCGCATATTTCGGACTTATCAGTTTTGATAAGGCGTTTGAGGGTTATATTAAAATTCCGTTTAAATCCCTCTCTAACGATGCGGCGGCAGTGGCTGCACTTGACGGAGAAAATTATATTGAGAGAATCATTTGCACCGTTAAAGGTCTTGGCGGAAAATACGGGAATGTTGTTTTCGGCCCGTTTTTTGTATACCGCGATTGCACGTCCGCCGACGGTTATGCCGCGGCTGTCGCAGCGGTCAGGAAAGCATTGCTTAAGAGTAAATAAGGAGGCATAAAATGAAAAGAGCAATATCCGTTGTAATTTGTGTTTTGTTGTTGCTAAACGGGATGATACTGTCCGGCGCGCAGGAAATAAAAGCGGTAAATGCCGTGCCGATAAATAATTATACGGTAAAACGCACCGGTTTGATCGGCGGCTCGGTATTTCCGCTTAAGGGTTACAGCCTTTGCGGGGAAACGGCTGACAGACAGCTGGCATGGAATGTAAATGCCGAAAATCTTTCGCTTGCCAACACTGCGGCACTGTCATTTTGTTCAATGAACCAGCCCCTTGTCGGAAGTGTGGGAATATTGTTCTACCTGTCTGTTCCGGCAAAAAACACGGTTGCTTTTACGCTTGAACTTAAAAAGCCCGACGATACTGCACGTTGGAGGTTCAGCTATTCGCCGGAGCTTTCTCCTGCGGTGGGGGCGGAATATATGATTTTAAGGGACGGCGGCACCGCCTGGGAGAGCGGAAGCTTTATAAGCACAGCCTCCGGCTCGGCTTATAAGGGCGGAATACAGCTTGACAGCGCCTTTTCGGGGTTTGTCAAGATTCCGTATTCCTCGCTTAAAAACGATTCCGGGTTTAAATTTGCCCCCGAACTCGATACTCTCGAACAGATGCCGTTCCGCTTTTCAAATGTGGGCGGCGATTACGGAGCGGTTACCGTGGCACCGATATTGCTGATAAGTGAAGACGGCACCGCACCCGAGGTGGCACTGCCCGATGAATACAAGGTATGCGAGCCTGTACGGGCTTACGCGTTTAACAATTATAAGATTAACAGCGGAAATCTTTTGCATAACAAGGTTTATCTCACCGACAGCGGAAGCGTTACCGCCGAGGAACTTTATACAAATACGGCTACGGCACCGAGGGTGAGTCAGCTGTGCTACACAGGTATGAACGAACCACTTGACGGAACTGACGGCATAATGCTTTACCTAAAACTGCCTGCCGAAAACAGAATAACCCTGAGCTTTACGCTTAACGACCCCGGCGAGCGCTGGAAACACAGCTATCCTGCCCAGATGCTCCTCTGCGGCGGAACCGAATACTGCATTCTGCCTGACAATGCCGCCGAATGGCAGACGCGCACCGTTCAAAATGCGGACAATGGTTCTAAGTACCGCGGAAAGCTTGTTTTCGATACCGCTTTTTCCGGGTATGTAATAATACCGTACCAAAACTTTGAAAATGACAGCGGTTTTAAACTTCTTGCAGAAAAGGACACAATATTTGACCTTAACATAACGTTATCGCAGATGAGCGCATCCTACGGCACGGTTACCGCATGGGGCGGACTGAAGTCGGCAGGGGACACGACGGGAAACAAGGTTTCGGTTTACGGGCGCGGAAATGTTTTATGCGCGGAATCCGACGGCGGAAAAACAGATATTTCACGCAGTGTTGCCGCCTGCGGAGAGCGTGTTACCGTAACGGTTTCTCCGAATGACGGCAATCGGCTTGCGGCAACCGGACTTAAAGCCGTTTACAACGATATAACGGGGGAAAAGCGCAGTCTTATAGTTGAAAAAGGAGATACGGAGATAATAGGTGCAGGCAGCGGCAGAATCTTTTACTTTTTAATGCCTGAGGCAGAGCAGGTGACCGTAACCGCCGAATACACCGAATACGGAAATGCCGAGCCCGATTTGTTTGAGCCTGTTGCAATGGGCGCCGATTCGATTAAATTCGGTATGCGGCTTTACTCTTCAAATCTCAGTATATCACACACGGGCTTTCTTCTGAGCAATAAGGAATCAGCCGTTTCACACGACGGAATAACCGACGGTATAATCGATATTCCGTGTTCCGAGCCGGCAGACGAAACAGCGGCTGAGGACGAACGGTTTAAATATTACGATTATTCCCTGACGGTTGACGGCATAATCGATCACGAAACACGTTATACGGTGCGCGGTTATGCGGCATATTACAGTGACGGGAAGCTTAATTATATTTATACGAACACACTTACGGTATCTCTCGGAGAATTAAGCGAGAAAACATTTTCGGAAATGGAAAGCTTTGGGGAGATAACCGAGGCTAAAAGCTACTATTGCAACGTTAAAACCGCCGAAAGCGAGGTAACACAGCTTTCAAACACAAAAGCACTTAATATATCGTCAGAAAACGGACAGCACTGTGATAATGATAAAACGCAGGATTCGCCGTACTGGTCGTCCGCCTCATACAATCCGTTCTCCCTTAACGGAATTACGGATATTATGATTTATGTCAGTGTTCCGGAAGATTATGACAACAGTATGTATATAACCTTTACGGATTCACTCGGAAACGGATATAAGCTGTGGGGCGACAGACCCTACGCAATATTAAACCGCGGCGAAAGCGTCTGGAAAGAAAAAAGAACCGAAGAGGGGAAAAACAGAACATTCGGCATTATCGAACTGCCTGCCGGCTTTAAGGGCTTTGTGAAAATTCCGTTAACATCTCTTTATATTGCCGGAAAGCTCAACGGGAGCAGCCGACTGTGCAGGATAACATACAGATTTTCATATATAGGCGATGAAACCGCGTCTGTTACGGCAGGTCCCGTATTCGGTCTTTACGGCAGGGGAAGAAAGCCCGAAAGGTCTATTGTGGCGGCTGATCTGCCGCAGGCAACGGCAGAGGCAAGCGTATACACGGATAGAAATCAAATGTTTGCAAACAGCGGGATATTCTATTGGGAAAAAACCGATAATGCCGAGAGCTATCTTATAACCGCATACAAAAGGGAGGGCGGATATAAAAAGGTTTCGTCCTACCGCGTTTATTCAAACAGCGGTGCTGTAACGGGACTTACAGCCGATACCGAGTATTATGTGCAGATATCGGCGTGCGATTCAAAGGAAAAGGTAATATCACACTATGCTCCGTTTGCGGTTACTACGGCGCTCGTTGATCCCCCGGAAACATCGCAGAAAACTGCCGAAAGCTTTGCGGTTCCCGCAGTTTCCTCGAATTCGGCGGACATAAGCTATAAAACGCTGTCGGCGGAAAATTCCTCATTGCTTGATGCCAATCCTAACAGGGGACTAAGGGGCTGTATGGAGTTTTACCGTTTTAATCTGAGCGATGACGAACTTAATTCCAAGCTTAACAGATATATAAATTCAAGCAAATTTACATCCTCCGACTGCTCGGTGTATGTATGCTATCTGTATCCCGGTGATTACCGCGGCAGCAGACTTGACGACACGTTTTTTGAAACGGTACAGAAAATCCTTGATTTTTGCCGTCAAAAGCAGATACAGTTGTTATTAAGATTTGCATATTACGATGTTAATATTTTTAACGACAGAACACCCACCACTGACGAAATACTTATGCATATGGATCAGATAGCGGAAAACGGCATACTTGCGCGGAATTCCGATGTTTTGCATACATTGCAGGTCGGATTTGTGGGTCAATTCGGCGAATGGCACTCGGAAAATGAGCCGGCTGATCGCTCGGCTGTGCTGTCACGATTTGTTGAACGGCTTTTGCCGAACGGCGTATACTCGCAGCTTCGTATGCAGAATTATAAACAGTATCTTCCCGATAATGCCGACAGAAAACGTTTCGGGATACATCTCGACAGTTATTTCGGCATAATGGACAGCAGTGATTTGGGAGGAGGCAGTTTCAGCTACGGCAACAGCGAATGGGACGAGTGCGCTGCCGAGGCTGTGTACGCTCCGAATGATGCGGAGGTGTATTATTGGGATCAGTTTAATTCTATCGGCATTTACTGCGAAGGATATGCGGCGGCGATAGGTGCAAAACAGCTTTGCCTTACCACTTTAAGCGGGCTGAACGGGTATTTTGATTCGGGTATTTATTCGGAAAGCTGTATGTCGCAGTGGAAAAAGTTGCCCGTAACACCCGAATGGCTTTCCTTTAACAATCTGCCTTATAGTGAGGGCTGGTTTAAAAACAGCAGCGGCGGCAGGGTTTCAAGAAATATCTTTGAGTATATACGTGATTTTCTGGGCTATCGGTTGAGCGCAGACCGCATAACGGTGTCCATCGGTGAGAAAACGGCAAATGTAACCTTAACACTTAAAAATTACGGGTTGTCGGCTGCGTTCAATCTGGAAAGCGAATTGGTTATACTTGACGGAGATAATAATATCGTGAGCAGAACTTCTGTCGGCAAACCGTCGGAATGGTACGGCACGAATACGGTGACCTGCACGCCCGACATTCCCGCCGTACCCGGCAATTACAAAATTGTACTTTGCATAAAATCAAAATCGGGGGCGTTTGCGCGGCTTGATAACAACATTCCGTTCGAGAACGGCTGTAACATACTTTGCAGATATACGAAAGAGTGATATTTATGAAAGCAACCTGTATATTAGGCGGCGATATGCCCGATCCTACCGTGCTGAGGGTCGGAAAATATTTTTACCTTACATGCTCATCTCTTAATTACAGTCCGGGGCTTATAATAAGGCGTTCTTCCGATCTTATTAATTGGGAAACGGTATGCTCGGTTTTCAGTGAGGATTTGGGTGACGTATGGGCGCCTGAGCTGGCGCGGCACAACGGCAAATTTTATATCTATTTCCCAACAAATAAAAACGGCCGCATTCGGGTGTTTGTAACCTGCTCGGACAGAATAAACGGAGGTTGGAGTACCCCCGTTCCCGTGGGAGCGGAATATCTGATAGACCCGGGATTTATAAGCGACGGCAAAAATTGCTGGCTTTATTTTAACGACGGATACTGTGCAAAGCTCACTGCCGATTGTATGAGGCTTGCGGAAAAACCGCATAAAGTATGGCAACCGTGGCAGTTTCCGTCCGATTGGGAAACAGAGGGAATTTGCGCCGAATCGCCTAAGCTGTTCAGAAAAAACGGTTTTTATTATTTAATTGCCGCCGAGGGGGGAACGGCAGGTCCGCCGACCTCGCATATGGCGGTGTGCTTTCGCTCGCTGTCGCCTCTGGGTCCGTGGGAAGCATCTCCCCGCAATCCCGTAATTCATACATACTCGGCAGATGAGGAATGGTGGTCCGTAGGTCATGCCACATATTTTGAGGATGCCGACGGGAAGGGATATTTTATTTACCACGGATATAAAAAATCAAACCGTAATATGGGCAGACAGATACTTGTTTGCAGGGCTGAATGGACAGACGACGGCTTTCCGATTGCCGCCGACAGCGACCTTCCCGAACCGCCGCGTCAGCCCTTTGTCGATAATTTCAACAAGAACACCTTGGGTCTTGAATGGGGTTTTTATAAGGGTTCGGATAAAAATCGATTCGGTCTTTTTAACGGACTTGTTTTAAAGTCGTGCGGGAGCTGCGCCGCCGAAAGCCGACCCTTGACCGTTAATACAAGATTTGAAAATTCCGTTACCGAATGTCGTATAAGCTCGGTGTCCGAGAGCGCGGCTGCGGGTTTGGTGCTTTTTTACAGCGAAAAGGCAAGCCTCGGAATTTATTTGAGAGGGCGGGAACTGTTTGCGGAATACCTCGGAAAAGAATATCTTATCGGCAAAATTTCTGACGACGCGGTAAACTTCAGAATAACAAAGAGGGAAAACCGTGCGGTAGCGGCGCATTCCGAGGACGGCAAAATTTACACGGAGTTCCCATGTGTATTTGATGTATCGGAAATAGAGCACAACAAATACAAAGGGTATTTGTCGCTTCGTTCGGGAATTACCTGCTTCGGAAACGGAGATGCGGTTTTCACTGGGTTTTCATACCGCTGTCTTTAAAATCGGAACAGAAAGGAACTTGTTATGTCACAGGTAAGCGAGTTTATATTAAAGAATTTCAAGTACACAATACGCCGCGAAAAGCAGGATGTCGGAAATCTTATAGGGCTGCCGTATCCGTATACCACCCCTTGTGCGGACGAGTGCTTTACCGAAATGTATTACTGGGATACATATTTTACAAATGTCGGTCTTTTGGCTATGGGAAACATCAGTCAGGCAAAAAACAACACGGACAATATTCGCTTTTTGATAAACAAGTACGGCTATATGCCAAACGGCAACCGCACCTTCTTCCTCGGGGCAACACAGCCTCCGTTTTACTTTAAAATGGTCGAGGAGATTTTTGAACAAACGGGTGACAGAATCTGGCTTTCGGAAAGCTGTGCGGCAATAGCAAAGGAATACGAATACTGGCAAACTCACAGATCATCGCCGAACGGGCTTAATATATACGGAAATCACGCAGGTTACTCAAGCGATGTTATCGAAAGAAAGTATAACTATTTTAAAAGCCGCTTTAAGGGTTACGAAGCCGAAAGCGAGGAAGAAAAATCCCTTTGCGCCCATACGATAACCGCGCTCACGGAAAGCGGATGGGACTGCTCCTCGCGTTTTGAAATTTTCGGCGAATTTTATAACCCGATAGACCTCAATTCTTTGCTATACGGTCTTGAAAAAACTATGGAAAAATTTTCGGTTATCCTGGGCAGCGGTGAGGCTGATGTGTGGAGAAAGCGAGCTGCCGAAAGAAAAGAAAAAATCCTAAAGTATATGTTTGATGAAGAAAACAGCGTGTTTCTTGATTGGAATTACGGGGAAAACAGGTTCAGTCCCGTGTTTTCCGTTGCTTCGCTTTATCCGTTTTTTATGGGGATTTCGGAGCAATGCGAGAAAACCGTTGCGTGGTTTAAGGAAAAAATACTTACGGAATACGGTGCCGCGGCATGTGAAAGAAAAACTTATTCTTACGACCTGCAATGGGACTATCCGTATATCTGGGCGCCGCTTCAGTATATTTCATATATGACCTTAAAAAAATGCGGATACAATGCTTTGGCAGAAAAAACGGCAATGGCATATATGAAGCTTATTGACGGTAATTTTACCGAAACCGGGACTCTTTGGGAAAAGTACAGCGGTATTGACGGCAGGGTTGCAAACGCAGATTATAATGCCCCTAAAATGATGGGCTGGACTGCCGGAGTTTATATGTTTTTAAGGAGAGAGCTATATGAATAGTCAGGTGTTTTTTAATAAAGATAAGGCAACACTTACCTGTATGGTGCAGGCGGACGATCCGAGCAGAATAAAGGAACTTATGGATAAATCCGCGCCCGAGGGAGCGGAGGCGTTCGGAATACAGCTTGAACAGCTTGGGGATGCCTGCAAAAATCGGGAAGTTTACAGGGATATTTTTTCACACGCAAACGGAAGACCGCTTTATGTTACAAATTACCGAACTGAAAAAAACACCGAAAAAACAGACGAAGAGCTGGCACAGGGTTTGCTTGAGGCGGCGGATTGCGGCGCGGACTTATGCGACATGATGGGCGATTATTTTGATAGACAGCCGGACGAAATGACATATAACGAAACCGCCGTGGCGAAACAAAGGGATTTGATAGATAAACTGCATAAGCGCGGCGCAAAAGTGCTTATGTCAACGCACATTAAGGTTTTCACCCCTGCCGACGAGGTGCTCAAAATTGCGCTTTCACACCAAAGCCGCGGCGCGGACATTTCAAAAATAGTTGTGGGCGCGGAGAATACGGAGCAACAGATTGAAAATTTAAAAATTATAAATCTTCTTAAGGAAAAACTTGATATTCCTTTTCTTTTTCTTTCGGTCGGTGAATGCGGCATATTAAGAAGAATAGGCGGAGAATTCGGATGCTGTATGTATTTGTGCGTGTATGAGCAGGATGCTTTTTCAACGCCGCAGCAGCCGCTGCTTAAAAAAATAAAACTGATAAGAGATAATATGAACTAAAGGAGCGAAAAAATATGAATTTTGCGAAAAAAACGGCACTTATTACGGGTGCGGCTACGGGTATCGGAAGGGCAAGCGCGGTTAAATTCGCACAAAACGGCGCTGATGTTGTTATAGTGGATATTAACGCCGACAAGCTTGAAAGCGTAAAAAAGGAAATAGAAAAATATACGGGTAATGTTATTGCTTTAAAATGCGATATAAGCAACGAAAGTCAGGTTTACGAAACGGTAAAAAAGGCAGCGGACGTTTTCGGAAAAGTAGATATTCTTGTCAACAATGCGGCGCTTTGGAGAGATTGCTCTTCTGTGGCTGATACCTCGACGGAAACGTGGCATAAGTATTTTGATGTAAATGTTTTCGGAACATTGTATTGCATTAAGGCGGTGCTTCCGAAGATGATTGAAAACGGTTACGGCAAAATTGTAAATGTTTCCTCGATAGCCGGTGTTTACGGCAAGGCAGATATGGCGCATTATTCGGCGACAAAGGGCGCGGTTATTTCACTTACAAAAGCCCTTGCCAAAGAAGTGATAGGCAGCGGGGTGTGTGTAAACTGTCTATCCCCGGGTACGGTCAGCCCGGCTGAAAATCCCGATATGGATTATTATGAAGCGGATGAACGCTCCTATGCGGGAAGAACGGGTACGGATAATGAAAATGCAAGCCTTATATGTTTTCTCGCAAGCGACGACGCGAAATATATTGTGGGTCAAAATATACAGATAGACGGTTGCAGAAAGATACTTTAACAAGTACTTTGAAAGGAGAAACGGTAAAAATCATTTCTGAAATGATTTTTATTATATATGCAAATGACTTATGAACGTTTTAAATGGAAAACAGAGGGTAAGGCGCTGCCGCAAAATATTGTCACTTCAGGTTCGTGCCGTTTTACGGTTTTAACTGAGCGGCTTATCCGCATTGAATACGATAGCGCTCAAAGGTTTACCGATGAAGCTTCACAGGTTGGTTTTTATAGAAATTTTCCCGAAAGCAGTTTTACGGTATCGGAGAGCGACGGCGTAACAGAAATAAAGAATGAATATTTAACTCTTAAATATAAAACAGGTTCGTGTCTTACAAAAGAAACTCTGTCGGTAGAATTAAGGCAAGCACCGTCAACAAAGTGGAATTTCGGGGAAGAAATCAGGCAATTAAAGGGGACAGCCTGCACCTTGGACGGAATTAACGGAGCCTTGGAACTGGAGGACGGGGTTTGCTCAAGAGGCGGTATAACCGTTCTTGACGACAGCCGTTCCCTTTTACTTACTGAAGACGGTTGGTTTAAAAACAGAGAAGCCGAAGAAACCGACTGCTATGTATTTGCCTACGGTCACGATTACAAGGGCTGTATTGCGGATTTTTACCGATTGACGGGAATTCCGCCGTTGCTTCCTGCATATGCGCTCGGAAATTGGTGGAGCAGATATCACCGATATACCCAACGGGAATATTGTGATTTGATAGAGCGCTTTCAAAAGGAGAAAATACCGTTTTCCGTTGCTGTTGTGGATATGGATTGGCATACCCTGAATACCCCAAAAGAGGCATACATAGACGACCCGCGATTCATAAAGGGCTGGACCGGCTATTCATGGAATAAAGAGCTGTTCCCGAATTATAAAGAATTTTTGCGTTTTTTAAAAGAGCACGGCCTAAAAATCGCGCTTAATCTGCACCCTTCAAACGGTATAGGTTGCCACGAGGATATGTACGAAAAAATGGCACTTGCGTGCGGAGTTGATCATAAAACCAAAAAGCTCATAAAATTTGATGTTTTAAACCCCGAATTTATGGAGAAATACTTTGATATTCTCTTGCATCCGTATGAAAAGGACGGGGTGGACTTCTGGTGGATGGATTGGCAGCAGGGCGACGATTACTGGTGGGTACACGATGATGAACACCCGAGGAATGAGCTTGAAACAATGTCTCCGCTGTGGCTTATAAATCATCTGCATATACTCGATATAATGAGAAACGGCAAACGCCCTATGTTTTTCTCGCGTTACAGCGGACCCGGCTCGCACAGGTATCCCGTAGGCTTTTCAGGAGATACCATTGTCACATGGGAATCTCTTGATTTTCAGCCGTATTTTACGGCGACCGCATCGAACATCGGTTACGGCTGGTGGAGCCACGATATAGGCGGCCATATGAACGGATACAGAGATGACGAGCTCCAGGTGCGCTGGCTGCAGTTCGGAGTATTTTCCCCGATAAACCGACTGCATTCGAGCAATCATTGGTTTACAGGTAAAGAGCCATGGAATCTTAACGATTTATGCAAAGGTATTTCGGAGGACTGGCTGAGATTACGACACAAGCTGTTTCCGTACATCTATACAATGAATTACTGCGTTCATAAAGATTTAGAGCCTTTAATCAGGCCGTTGTACTATACTTATCCCGATTGCAACGAGGCGTATTCATTTAAAAATCAATATTGGTTCGGTAGCGAACTACTTGTGGCGCCCATAACATCCGGTACAGATTCTTCAACAATGATGTCCTCGGTTGACATATGGTTTCCAAAGGGAAAATGGATAGACTTTTTCACGGGGCTTATTTACAGTGGCGAAAAAACGGTTAAGGTGCATCGCGATTTATCGGAATATTCTGTTTTCGCAAAGGCCGGAGCTATTGTTCCGACTGAAAATTATAGCGGTGATAACACGCTCGGAAACAAGACCGATATGACGGTATATGTGTTTCCGGGAGCTGATAACAGCTTTGTATTATACGAAGATTCCGGGGACGGAAACGGATATAAAAACGGAGAGTACGCAACCACAGAATTTTCGCTGAACTGGGGTGAAACGGCTGTTTTCACTATTCATTCGGCACAGGGGGAAACCTCTCTTATACCTGAAAACAGAAACTGGACCGTTTTGTTCAGAGGTTTTTCCGAAAGCATAGCAGTTAAGACTTTTGTAAACGGCAAAGAAACCGAATGCAAATTGAGCTTTGATAAAAAAACAAACACCGCAAGCGTTTCACTCGAGAATATACCGACTCGCGCGGAGATTGTTTTTGAAATTTCAGGCGAAAATTCGCTTGAAACGGATAATTCTTCCGCTAAGGACAGAATTTTTGACATACTTATGCATTCACAGATGAGCTATGCGGTAAAAGGCGCGGTGTGGCAGGCAGTGGAAAGAAATGAAAAGAATATATATAATTTCTGCCCCGAGCAAGAGCATAAGGCATTACTGGGTGCTGTTGATGAAATGCTTAATTTATAGATTTACACTTTGCTGTATCGGCGGTAAGCGTCCGCAACGTGTAAATAGGATTTAAAAAGAAAATACGTATTTATTTGAATGTTAGGAGAATACATATGAAAGCAATACTCGTAAATGACGACAGATCATTAAGATGGGATAATGTACCCAACCCGATTTTGGGCGAGGAAGACTGCCTTATAAAAATTGAGGCGGCGGCGCTTAACCGCGCAGACTTAATACAGCGTGAGGGCGATTATCCGCCACCGCCCGGCTGCCCCGACTGGATGGGACTTGAAATAGCCGGCACAATAGTAGAAATAGCCGATGGCGCAAAGGAAAAATCCAACTGGAAAATAGGCGATAAGGTTTGCGCGCTGTTAGGTGGCGGCGGTTACGCCGAATACGCAAACGTTAAGTACGATATGCTTATGCCCGTACCCGAAAACTGCACTATGGTTGAGGCGGCGGCAATGCCCGAAGCATTCGCCACGGCATATTTAAACCTGTTTATAGAGGGTAAAATAAAGGCGGGAAATACCCTTTTGATGAACGCTGGAGCGAGCGGTCTTGCCAGCGTTATAATACCCATGGCAAAGGCTTTCGGCGTAAGGGTTATAACAACTGTATT
>ULQP01065787.1_pt1 | contig 17201 bp, 19 predicted proteins | sample 1954571 | NCBI WGS metagenome assembly ULQP01 (sample SAMEA4835657, study PRJEB28245) | human gut metagenome | biome: gut microbiome; material: fecal sample | place: Denmark | collected 2008 | reverse complement strand
ATTAGACGCGCTTATAAATCTCAATTTTTATGTAAGTTTGCTGAGTAATAACCTTTGAACACTATTAAACAGAAGATCATGAAAGAATTTGAAGAAGCACTAGTTTGCAAATGTAAGAATGAGAGAATACCTGAAGAATTCAATTACTTCGGAAAAGTCATTGGCGAATGGGACCTCGACTGGAACGACCGACTCAATACCTCCACCCCACGTCGTGTGAAAGGCGAATGGATATTCTCATGGGTACTCGACGGTATGGCCGTACAAGACGTTTTCATTGTCCCTTCAAGAGCAGAGCGGCTCACTGATATTCAGCCCGATGCCGCCTACGGAACCACCATCCGCCTGTTCAACATCGAAAGACAAGTTTGGGAAATATTCTATGGATGCCCCGAAGAATGTGCACGTCTCGAAGCACGCAAGGAAGGTGACGAAATCATCCTCACTGAAATAACCTCAAAAGCTATGAAATGGATTTTCTCCGATATCACCGATAATTCATTCACCTGGCGAAGCATTGCCAAAAGCCCCGCCGGAGATTGGATTACACTCGCAAGAGTCTACGCTACCCGCAAAAAGAAATAAAAACAGCAATCTTTCATAATAACAAATGGCATGCAAATTAAAATTATTTATTCAATCTGCATGCCATTCATTATTTCTCATACTTTAGTTCTGCGCCCGGTACTCGTTCGGAGAAGTTCCTACGCACTTCTTGAAAAGACGGGTGAAATGCTGCGGATACTTAAATCCCATTTCATAAGCTATTTCGCTGATAGAACGGCTGGTGTCGAGCACCTTTTCCTTCGCCATGTCAATCAACATCAACTGTATATGTTCCTGAGCCGATTTGCCTGTTTCCTTTTTAATCAAGTCGCCCAGGTAATTTGCGGAAAGATGTAACTGGTCTGCACAATATTGCACAGACGGCAACCCAATCTCTTGTGGCTTATCCGACAGGAAATAGTCGTTCAATATCTTCTCGAACTTCGACAATGTATCTTTATTTACATTCTCGCGGGTAATAAACTGACGGTCATAGAAGCGCAAGCAGTAGTTGAGCAACAGTTCGATATTGGAAACAATCAGCATCCGGCTGTGTTTATCGATCCCCCTGGACAGTTCCAGTTCTATATTCTTCAGGCAATCGATTACAATTTGCCGCTCCTGTTCCGACAAGTGGAGAGCCTCATATACTTCATAGGAGAAGAAATTATAATTCTTTATATTGCGTCCGAGTGTCGTCCCCCGAATCAAATCCGGATGAAACAGCAACGCCCACCCTTTCGGCTTTATCACCTCTCCGTCATTCGACACACCAACCACCTGGCCTGGCCCCGTGAAAACCATCGTACCTTCCTGGTAATCATAATAATTACGCCCGTATTGCAAGTCGCCGCATTTTACCTCTTTCAGGAAGACTGCATAAAAGCCGTAACTCATCCGGGCACGTTTTATGCCCGCTACTTTCGAGAAGTCGATCACGCTAACCAGCGGGTGCAACGTTTCCTGCCCTATCAGGTCATTATACTGGCAGATATGATCCATTTTTTCTATTTCAGCCATAGTCTTTCCTTTTAAATGTTTCAGTACAAAGTTAATAGATTTTTGTTATATCAGTCAAACTTCGACTATTTTACAGCTTCCGTATATTCCTCATCAGTCACTTCGCCAAGCCATTCCGCACTGTTTTCGCTTACCTTCGGAGTGATACCGATATGCGTAAAACGGCTGTCGGGTGCAGCACCATGCCAGTGGACGGTATTGGCCGGAATATTTAGCACATCGCCCGGTTGCAGGCGTTGGGCCGGTTTGCCTCTTTCCTGGTAATAGCCGACTCCTTCAGTACAAAGCAGGATTTGTCCTACTGCGTGGGAATGCCAGTTGTTGCGGGTGCCGGGGGCGAAAGTTACATTATAAATGTTACAATCATATTCCGGTTGTGTGGAAAGCATCTTCAGCCAGGCATCGCCGCTGAAGTTAGCAGTAATAGGATTGCCCAGTCCCAATACCGGTTCTTTTACCTGAGTTTTATCTTCCATTATTTCTACTGTTTGATTATTTCCGTTATTGTTCTTACTGTTGCACACATTCACTGCAAAGAGTGCCATGCAAATCAGGATAATTACTGAATTATTTTTCATACGCTTCCTTATTTAATGGTATTTTATCATCTTCCTTTCGATGCTGCAAAAATAAGGAAACAGTGACAACCAGACTGTAGATGGATTACAGATATTTATACCCAAATTACGGATTACCATTGGGATAGTAACACACGTCGACAGATTATTCTACCATCCCCTTGTCGATACCAAACTTCTCATCCGTCTGACATTTTCCGGCAGGTTCCACATGGACTAGAATATCATATACATTATCTATCGAGTTTTCGATACTTTTCTCTACGGCATCGGCTATTTCATGAGCTTGCATAAGAGTCATCTGTGGATCCACTTCTATGTCAAGGGTAATATTATACAGGTTTCCTATCATCCTCGACCTGACCCGGTGAGGATTGCCTGCACCGGGCACTTTCTCCACGGCTTCGAATATCTTATTATATATATTGACATCTTTCACGCCGTCCATCAGTTCGACATTGGAATCCATAAAGATACTGATGGAAGATTTTATGATGAAAAGACTTATTATCAACCCGGTAATTGAATCGAGTATCGGCAGTTTAAATATAAAAGTAAATATCAACCCCAATAAAACCCCGGATGAAATAATAACATCATTACGCATATTGACAGCATTTGCCGTCAGCATAGAACTATTGATTTTCTTCCCTTGCTTATACTGATATAACGCCAGCAGAAGTTTGCCGGCAATAGAAAAGACAGTAACATATATAGCAATAGCAGACGGTATCTCTTTTGCCTCGTCCGAAAAAATACTTTCAACAGACGACAACAGCATCTGTACACCGGCATAAAATATCACGAGCGACAGAATCTTCGTTGCAATACTCTCCGCTTTCTCATAGCCGAACACATACTTTTTAGAAGGTGGCCGACTCATAATACGCGCCGTAAAAATCATCACAACAGAAATAATTACATCTGTCGCCGAATCGATGCCGTCCCCCAATACGGCCAAACTGCCAGCCAATAAACCTACAATAATTTTCGATACGGAAAGTACAGCGTTACCAATCGTGCTTATCCATGAAGTCCTTATCAATATTTTCTCCCGTGACATATCTTTGCCTTATTAAGTAAATAGATTTTACAAACAGGGGATAAATATAAGCATAATATATCTGCCCGCACAGCCAAACGATACAACTATTTTCCCTTATTGGTTTTAATTTACCCTAATTTTTAATACGCCCTGTTTCCCAGCTACTTATCAAGCATAAAACTTTATAAAAGCCCATTCCAACATTCTTTACTTTTACATAGTTATTGTATTTTTTTATATCATTATATAAGATAAAAGATTTAAACAAAATCAGCTATAAAACAAATCGAAATATGGAATATAAATAAATAGTTATCAATATATTACAATAAAAACAAATGACTAAAATAATCGATCGTTTATTTTAGTCTGTGCAAAGGTATGAATTATTTTTATATCCACAAGACATATATTTTTTTATAAAAATTGATTTTCAAAGTATTAAATATTTTTTAACATGAGGTTAAAAAACACATAATGATGACTAGAAAAAACGATCGTTTTTTCTAGTCATTTTTCGTTAGCACACACATGTGACTGACGAACTTTGTCGTGTCCAATAACTAGTATTAATGTAATGGCTTACCTACTTATTACTTTATCGTTATTCATATCAATAATCCTTTCAAGGCTTATTATTCCGCGTATTCTGGTAGTTGCACACCGAAAAAAACTGTTCGATATACCTGATGAACGAAAAGTCCATAGTGGAGTAATTCCCCGATTGGGTGGTGTTTCATTTGTTCCCACCATCCTGTTTTCGTTAGCCTTTGTCACCGGATTAAGGTATATTGTCGGGCTTGAAATAGCCATTGACAAGCTTAATTTCATAATTCCCGAATTTTACTTCATGGTCTGTGGTCTGATGTTATTGTATTTATCAGGTATAAAAGACGATTTGGTAGGACTACGCTATCGAAGCAAATTCATCATACAGACCATAGTCGCCTGCTTCATTCCTCTGTCAGGCCTGTGGATCAACAACCTGTACGGCCTTTTCGGTATCCACGAACTTACACCCTGGCTAGGCATCCCCTTCACTATCTTCCTAACCGTTTTCATTGTCAATGCCATTAATCTGATAGACGGTATTGACGGTCTGGCATCAGGGCTAAGTAGCATATCGTTGCTCGCACTCGGTAGCCTGTACATCTATTACGAACAATGGGTCTATGCCATGTTTGCTTTTTCCACATTGGGGGTGTTACTTCCTTTCTTCTATTATAATGTATTCGGACAGGCCGACCGTTGCAAAAAAATATTCATGGGCGATACCGGTAGCCTGACATTAGGCTACATACTTGCCTTTTTAGCCATCGCTTATACCAACAACAATTCCGAAAGAGCTCCTTATACCGAAGGAGCCATCGTCGTTGCCTTTTCAACATTGATTGTTCCCATATTCGATGTGTTCCGGGTCATATTGGTACGTGCCCGAAATCATAAAGGGTTATTCAATGCAGACAGAAACCATATACATCATAAATTTTTGGATATGGGCTTCAGTCCGCGCAAAGCAATGATCAGCATATTGGCGATGGCATTATCTTTCAGTGTCATCAATATGACATTAATATCCTATGTAAATAACAATGTTTTGTTTATAATGGATATTGTTGTTTGGGTTGGGTTGAATTTGTGGTTTGATCGGATTAGGGACAGGAAGCAAAAACTGAAGAAAAGAATTTAAGCCACCAGAAATTAGTTCGGATAGTAGAAAAACCGAAAAGGTTATGTTGAATGAAATTAGGTGGACATTTATGCGCAAGTTTGGTATACATTATTTATCTTTGCGTCAAGTGAAAAATATAATGCCATAAAATTTATGAGAACGGATGTGTTAAATCGAATAAAAGAGACCTTGCGTAAGGTCGTACCGACTGGAGGGCATGCTTTTTTGTATGGCTCGCAAGCAAGAAACGAGGCACGTCCGGATTCGGATTGGGATATATTGATCTTGTTGGACAAACCGAAAATCGAGGCGGAGGATTATGACAATGTATCTTATCTTTTGGTGGAGCTAGGCTGGTCGTTAAACGAGTGCGTCAGCCCGGTACTTTACACCTTGAAAGATTGGATGAAATACCACTTCTCCCCCTTTGTTCACAACGTAAAAGATGAGGGAATACGATTGCTATGAGTTTATCGTGAGGATGTGTTGTCCTTGTTGGAATCACACGTAAACTATTAGCCAAACTTGAAAGCTTAAATGTTCGCCCATAATAAACACATAAGGGGAAATATGGTAAGCTGTCAAATACACCATTGATAGAACGTTATATCTTCGCTGAAACAAAATAAAAAGGCTCTGCCTTACGGAGAATCTCTCAAGCAACTGCATCAAGATGTTATTACCTATTTTACTCATTAATACTCAAATGTAGCATTTTATGATATTGGGTAAGAGACAATATAGACAAGCGTTAATTATCAAGTTGTTGACATTTTGATACGGTAGCCTTGGAGAATCTTTCCAGCCGTTTTGTGTCAAACACAAAGCTCCTTATAACCTCTTTCAAAGACACACTTATGTGCCCACTCAAAGAGGAATGCCATAAATTGAGTACTACACTTGACTTTAGATTCCTGATAATGAATACAGAATCAAGAACTGCAAAAAGCTTATTAAACGTAAAAGTTGCACTTTTATTCTATTTCCTAAATCTGGTTCTTCAATTTTTCTCACGTAGAATGTTTCTGGACTATTTGGGAGCTGAGATATTAGGACTAAATACTACAGCACAAAATTTATTAGGATTTCTTAATCTTGCAGAATTAGGTGTTGGGAGTGCTGTAGCTTATAATCTTTATAAACCGTTGTATGATAAAGATCAAAATGCTATTAATTCCATTGTTTCTATACAAGGATGGCTCTATCGTCGGATAGCTTTAGGAATTATAATAGGTGCAGGTGTACTGATGTGTTTCTTCCCGTTAATATTTTCTAAAGCTCAAGTTCCAGTCTGGTATACTTACGGTTCGTTTATCACTTTGTTAATGGCAACTTTGTTAGGCTATTTTGTCAATTATCGTCAAATAGTACTATCAGCAGATCAAAAAGAGTATAAGATAACATTGAGTATACAAGGTGTGAAGATAGTTAAAATAATATTTCAATTACTTGCTATACGTTTTTGTTCATATGGATATGTATGGTGGATGGGAATTGAAATAGTAATGGGCATTGCGACATCTTATGTACTAGATTATACTATTCGTAAAGAGTATCCTTGGTTAAAACCAAGAGTATTTGAGGGGAAAAAATTGCGAGAACAATATTCGGGAGTCATTACTAAAACCAAACAAATATTTTTTCACAAAATAGGCGGTTTTGTTTTGACACAAACGAGTCCATTGATAATTTATGCTTATACATCATTAACTATGGTTGCTGTTTATGGTAATTATATGTTGATTGTAACCGGAGTTACTTTATTGGTCAATGCTTTATTGAACAGTATTAATGCCGGGGTTGGTAATCTTGTGGCGGAAGGCAATAAGCAAAATATAAAATCTGTATTTTGGGAACTGACCTCATTGCGTATGTGGATTGCTTCTGTTATTTGCTTCGGTATGTATATGTTGGGTGATTCGTTTATAACTTTATGGGTCGGAAAAGAATATATTTTACCACAAACGGCATTCATTGTTTTGATACTAACTACTTTTATTACACTGTCACGAACTAATGATGCATTTTTATTTGCTTATGGTCTTTATCAAGATATATGGGCTCCGATGATAGAGGCTACACTCAATTTGGGGCTATCTATATTATTAGGTTATTATTGGGGATTAACAGGGATTCTTTCAGGGGTATTGATCAGTCAGTTGGTAATTGTATATAGTTGGAAACCTTATTTTCTTTATAAAAAAGGTTTTAAAGAGGATGTAATGGAATATGTTTTGCGTTATTTGAAATATTTATGCATGCTGTCTCTTTCTTTTTATACAGCACAAATATTGGTGCGAGATTTTCAATTAACGTATAATACATATTGGCTGTGGTCTATTAATGCTTGCATATCTCTTTCTATTTATTCATTTATAAGCTTATCATTACTATTCTTAGGAGATAATTCTTCACGAAAGTTCATAATACGTTTTTACAAAATTATAAATAATGGATATTGATAAAATTATTTTCGTTCATTCTCCGCATGATAATGTAATAGGAGGACTACCGATAATAGATGATAGAAATAAATTTCTACTTGCAAAATTCACAAGGAATTTAGTGGATATTCCTGTAAAAGAAGAAGCGCGTATTGATAATAAAGTATATCGTTATGCTTATTATATAAAATCAATATTCAAAAATCACAATGTAAGCATATATCAGAGAATTTGCCAAGAAATAGATGATCCGGCTAATATGGTGCTTTTCATTTCGCATTCGACATATGGAACAATAATAAAAGCATTGAAGAAAAAGTATCCGACTTTAAAGATAGTCTGCTTTTTTCATAATGTAGAAATAACAATGGCTTATAATCGCTTGAAGTTTAAATTTCAGAAAAGTCATTTGTATGAATGTGTGCGTTATTATGTGAGTGAAATTTATTCTATCAAATATTCAGATGTACTATTAGTACTTAATAACCGAGATAAACAATTGTTGCATAAATTATATGGAAATACAAAGGATGTTTTTTTACTCCCAACTTCTTTGAAAGACAGATGCTCTGATATAAAATTATTTCTGAAAAAGAAAAAATTAAATCTTTTGTTTGTTGGTACTTATTTTTGGGGGAATATACCTGGTATTCTTGATTTCATAAAAGAGGTGATGCCACAAATAGATGCACATCTTTATGTCGTTGGAAATAGAATGGAATGTTTGATCCATCATCTTCCTTTATCATATTCTTCTAATGTACAAATCATAGGAAAAGTAAGTGATGAAGTTCTTGATGAATATTATAAAGATTCTGACATATTTATTGCTCCAATAAATTCAGGTGGAGGAATGAAAACAAAGGTAGCAGAGGCGATGATGTTTGGTTTACCGGTAATTGGGACTTCGGAGGCTTTTTGTGGATATGATATTGATATATCATCTATTGGTTATTGCGCCGACTCCTCAAAGGATTTTATACAACATATAGAGGATTTTAACAGGGATAGACATTTATTACTTGAGAAATCTCAGAATGCGAGGTCATTATTTGAAAAGAAATTTTCAATAACGGCATCTTTAGTTAATATAAAAACAATTTTGGATTCAAAATAAGGATTATGAAAAATATAGCGGTAATTCTAGCAGGTGGATCAGGACATCGGTTAGGAGAAAATATTCCTAAACAATTTCTAAAAATAGCAGGTAAAAAAGTGATAGAACATACCATTGATGTTTTTCAGAATCATCCATTAATAGATGAGATTGTGGTAGTGGTTCATCCTGATTATGTAAGAGATGTGGAAGATATTTCCATAAATAATTCTTTTAATAAACTAAAGAAAATATTATTAGGAGGGAAAGAAAGATATAATTCCAGTTTGGCGGCTATTAATGCGTATGATGAGGAAGTGAATTTTTTGTTTCATGATTCTGTTCGTCCACTGGTAAATGAACGTATAATCAATGATTGTATTCGTGCGTTGCAGACTTACAATGCCGTTGATGTGGCAATTCCTACCACAGATACGATAATTCAAGTAGATGATGACAATGAGATAGTAAAAATACCTTCGCGTTCCCTGTTGCGTAACGGACAGACTCCGCAAGCCTTTAAACGTTCTGTGATCAAATCGGCTTATGAGAAAGCCTTGATCGATCCTCATTTCAAAACCACGGATGATTGTGGAGTGGTATTGAAATATTTGCCGGATGAACCTATTTATGTGGTCGACGGCGAGCAGTTTAATATGAAACTGACTTATAAAGAGGATATATTTCTGCTTGACAAACTGTTTCAATTGCGTAGTATCACGAATCAGTCCGCTTTGTTATCAAAGTCTGCTGTTGAGAATTTGCGGGGAAAGGTTATGGTGGTTTTAGGAGGTACTTATGGTATTGGAAAGGAAGTCTGTGAGATTTGCCGCGAATATGAAGTGATTCTTTATGCATACAGCCGTTCCAACGGAGTAGATGTCTCTGATGCCCAAAGTGTACAAAAGGTATTGGCTGAAGTGTACGCCAAAGAAGGACGCATTGATTGGATAGTCAATACTGCGGGTATTTTGGATAAACAACCGTTGGCAAATATGGATTATGCAGCAGTACACAGGAGTATTGATGTCAATTATTTGGGTAGTGTGATTGTGGCTAAAGAGTCCTTCCCTTATTTGAAAGAGAGCAAAGGTGCGTTACTACTTTATACTTCCAGTTCTTATACACGTGGAAGAGCATTATATAGTCTATATTCCTCTTCTAAAGCTGCGATTGTAAACTTCGTTCAGGCTTTGAGTGAAGAATGGTTTGAACACGAAATACGTGTGAATTGCATAAATCCGGAACGTACGAAAACCCCTATGCGCATTCAAAATTTTGGAAACGAACCGAAACATACATTGTTGGACCCTAAGGTTGTTGCAGCAATATCGGTTAATACTTTGTTATCTGGAATGACAGGAGAAGTTGTGGATGTAAAAAGATAGATAATAATGATGATATTTTTTAAGCATTTGTTGGGGTATTTTATCCTTATCATATCTTATTTTTTCCCTCGTATATCTTCTGTTTGGGTTTTTGGCGGAGGAAATAATGCAAAATACTTGTATTATGAACTAAATAAGAAAAAAGGTGATTTTGCTTTTATATGGATTTCAAAGTCCAAGGCAGAAGTTTTTCGAATGCGATCTTTAGGATATAGTTCTTTTTATATTTGGAGTTTGCAAGGGGTATTTTATTCTTTGATAGCTAGAATTTATGTTTATACATTCTCTGTTTCAGACATAAATCCTTGGACTATAGGAAGAGCTAAACGAGTGAATTTGTGGCATGGTGTTGGCATAAAGAATATTGAGTTCAAATGTAAAATAGGCCCACTGGCTAAAAAGTATAATCCAAATAGTCTTAAATCTCGTTTTTTATACCCTCATTTGTTTTTTAGACCCCATTTGTTTTTGTCTACATCTCCACTAATGACAAAACATTTTTCAGAATGTTTTCGTATACCAGAAAAAAGGTGTATAGAAGCTATGTATCCGAGAAATGAAATTTTATTATGGTCACATCAGGAAATAAAGAAATTTCTTAAGAAACATAGAAATTATCAAGAGTTGAAGATAATAGAAGATTGTTCAAATTATTCTTATGTATATATTTATATGCCTACTTGGCGCGAAAATAAACAGAATATATTGGAATTTATTGATCTTATGAAATTAAATGATTGTTGCGCACACAATGATGTTTTGTTTTTATTTAAGTTACATCCAAATACAGAAATGGTTTCTAATTTATCAGATGATTATTCTAATTTGCGAGTTATAGATTCTTCTTGTGATGTATATCCCATTTTACCTTTTACAAATGTTTTAATAACAGATTATTCTTCTATTTATTATGATTATATGTTAATCCCTAATGCACAGATTTTGTTATATCCTTTTGATGAAGAAGAGTATTGTTCTTTGAATAGAGATTTGGCTTTTGATTATAAAGAATTCACTCCAGGAATACGTGTATATACTTTTAAAGATTTATTGGCTGTTATCGAAACTAAAAAGGAACTTAAACTAAAAGAAATGGATAAAATTAAAAATCTTTTTTGGAAAGGTAAAAATGAATCTATTATGGAACGAATACTAAGATTGTAGTACCTAAGAAATCATGAAGACTTATATAATCAACCTGAAAGACGCCGTTTCGCGCAGAGAATATATGCGTAAACAGTTGCAACTTCTTCCTCCTTCCTTATCTGTTGAATTTGTAGAAGCAGTGGATGGTAGAATCATGTCGTCACAAGAACGTGAAAATAAATTTGACACAGAAAAGTTTCGTTTACGATATACAAAGGAAGTGCGTCCGGGTGAGATTGGCTGTACCCTTAGCCATCAGATGTGCTATGAGAAGTTAATGCATTCTGAGGAGAAATACGCGTTGATATTGGAAGATGATATTGTCGTTCGTCCGAATGTAGATTCGGTTTTTCCCTGCATAGAAGAATTGATACAGACGGATAAACCTCTGGTTATTTTGTTATCGGGCTGGTATTGGTTTGGGGAAACAAAAAAAATAGATACACATTATCATGTTGCTAATGTGTATGATGCTTTTCTAACTCATGCCTACATCATTAATCGGGCTGCTGCTGCTTTATTGATAGAGCCGCGTCCGTTTATCACTGCCGATGATTGGTTTTATATACGTAAGAAAGGTGTGAAAATTTGCGCCTTACTTCCACATCTTATCGATCAGGATTGGAGTGGTACGAATCCAACTTCTATTAATGAAGTGAAAAGAGTAACCTGCAAGGGAATGTGGAAAAGAAAGTTCCAAATACGTTTACATTCTTTATATTTGAAGGTCTTGAAGTTGGTAAATCATTTTGAAAAGGCGTGAATGGATGAAACTAAATGAAAAACAACCGAAAGTAAGTGTGATAGTTCCTATTTACAATGTTGAGCAGTATATTGAGAAATGTGTACGTTCTTTGATGGAGCAGACATTGGTGAATATAGAATTCATATTTGTAAATGATTGTACTCCTGATGACAGTATGACGGTATTACGGCGTGTATTGAAGGACTACCCTGCCCGTGAATCACAAGTGACGATTTTGGAACATAAAGAAAACCGGGGAGTGGCTGCTGTTAGAAAAAAGGGAATGGAAGTAGCTATCGGAGAATATATAATACATTGCGATAGTGATGACTGGGTGGAAAAAAATATGTATGAAAAGTTATTGGAAAAGGCAATAGAGACAGAAGCAGACATAATAGGCTGTGATTTCTATAATGATTATGTCGGGCGTTCTGTTGTGCAAAAGCAATCATTTGTGTCAGATTCCGAAGAGTGTGTCAGAAAGATGTTAAGAGGAGAATTGTATTGTTCTACTTGGAATAAACTTATTTCAAGGAAGCTATGGGAACGGTCCAATATCTCTTTCAAAGAGGGAATCAATATGTGGGAAGATGTATCTGTGATAATCCCTTTATGCTTTGGGGCAAATAAAATAGCCTATGTTCCTGAACCATTGTATCATTATGGTCATTATAATGAAACTTCTTACATTTATAGCATGAGCGAAAAATCACTCATGAATATGATAGAAGTTATTGCTATGTTGGATAAATTTTTTCAATGTCAACATTATTTTGAGACATTTGAAAAAGATTTTCGCTTTATGAAACTCACAGTAAAACTAAATTTATTGTTGGGAAGTAAAGGGGAGCAGCAAAGAATGTGGAATAGGCTTTATCCGGAAGCGAATAGTGTTATTAATGAATATCACGTAATTTCTTTTTATTGGAGAGTGGGATTACAGTTGGCTACTTGGGGTTGTTTGTTTCTTTTCAATATACTTGCTAGAATTGGGAAAATATTGCGTTCAATGCGATGTAAATAAGGTGGTAGAGTGAGAAATTTGCTGCTGTTTGTTTTATTATTTTGCTATACGTTTGCCTTTTATATAGGTGAATTTTCTATTTCTTTATTAATGGCTGTTCCTTTATATGGGTATGGTATGGTTGATAGAGGATATAAGCATGATTTGTTGACTGTTTTCAATAATCATTATATCAAACGTGTTTTTAAAAGTTGGTGGATACTAACTGTTTTGAGTCTGTTTTTTCCGGCTCTTTTTTTAACATTCGATTTATCATTATTTCGTGTAGTAATAATGCAATTCTTTCATTTATTAGCTACTATTCCAGTATTTGCGTATTTGAAGAATAAAAGATATACGAATGAACAGGTCTTGACCATGTTTGTTTTGATTTTTGTCGTACAGACTATTATTCAGTGTATCGTTGTTTCAAATGAGACATTAGGTGAGTGGATTTTATATTTTAATCATTTCCAACCAGAAAAAGTGTTGGGAGCAGGTAGTAATATTCGTGGAAAAGCTCTGTCGGCGGCTACTACTTATCACTTATCTTTGGTATATGGAGTCGGATTTATTATTTATATAAAAGAATTTCTAAGTCAGAAGATTTCTTTATTGAATGTTCTGATAGGTATACTTATTTTTGTTGGAATATTTTTTGCTGGTCGAACGGGATTTGTTGGAGTAATTATAGGGTTGATAGCATTTGGATTATCTAAAGAAATAGGGATTTTTCGGAAAATAAAGTTTGTATGCTTATTACTTTTGCTATTGTTAGTCATGGTAGTATTATTAAGTATAGTTATGCCTGAATTTTATCTTTTTTTAGAAGAGCAAGTATTTCCTTATGCTTTTGAATTTATTTATTCTATGGATAAATCTGGTCAGATGGAAACTGCATCTACTAACCATTTAAAAGAAATGTGGAATAGAGAGTTTGATTACATTGAATTTTTGATTGGTTCCGGAAAATATTCAAATGAGGATGGTTCGTATTATATGCATGTAGATCCCGGAATATTACGTCATTTATTGTTCATGGGGATTGGCGGGTATTTATTCTTGATTGTATATCAATTGGTTTTGTTACCTTTTTGGAAAATGAACAAAAAGACCTGTTTTTACTATGGATTGATTCTTATCTATTTTTTTATTATGGATTTTAAAGGATGTACTATTGGAGTAAACAAATTTGCATTCTCAGCCTCTTTACTTCTTTCATTTAGTTATTTTGAATTAACCCCAAAAACAGACTTCCATAAAAGGTTAGACAAACATCATTATTTATTATAATTCATATAGTTATAAGATTGATTCTTCTCACTACAACTTATGGATAAGTATAAATTTTCAGTTATTATTCCCTGTTATAATTCTTGGCAATTCATGGAACGGGGGCTTCGGTCGTTAGAAGAACAAAGTTTCTCGGATTTTGAAGTGATTTTTGTTGATGATTGCTCTACGGACGATACGTATTCACGGTTGATTACATATCAACAGAGCAGTACAATGAATATTTCAGTATTCAGGAATGAAAAGAATAGCGGACCGGGAGAAGCCCGTAACAATGGAATAAAAAGAGCACAAGGAGAATATCTGGCTTTTTTGGATAGCGATGACTGGTATGAAAAAGATTTTTTGCAGAAAATGTATAAGCAGTTCAAGGTTGCCGATGCGGATATGGTTTTTTGTGATTTCTATCGTGACTTTGGAGTAAATGAAAATAGGCAGTGGATAAAGATAACGGAAACATATCCTGCAATAAAAGAGCATCGGGAATTTATTGCTTTATGTTTTGACAGTCTGTGTGTGTCAGTCGTTCGGCGTAGATTGTTCGACGTGGTATCATTTCCTGCCATATACAATGCAGAAGATACAGCTTTGCTCCCTGTTTTAGTCTATAAATCTTCGAAAGTTTCGTTTGTATCCGAGCCTTTGTACCATTATTTATATCGCCCTGGTTCTTTATCGACAGCCAAAAGTGAGAAGATTGCAGAGTCTTTTTATGAAGCCTTTCATTTTCTACGCCAAAATATTTCTGATGAATATAAAGAGGAAGTTTGTTTCCGTGGAATAAAAATGTTGATGTATGGCATATTTTACAATGTAGTAAAGGCCGGAGGAGATATTAAAAAAGCAGAAAATAGGATGCGTGAGTTTTGGCAAATGTATCCGGACTGGCAACAGAACAGGTATTTTAAGACCTTCCCTGTTCGTAAACGTTTCTTTATTCATATGGTCAAGTTGCGTGCTTATGGTATATTGAATCTCTATTGTAAGTTTCAAGAATATTTATTTAATAGAAAATCATAAATAAGAAAAATGATTACCGCTTCAATCGTTTCTTACCATCACCGTTTGAATGAACTGAAAAAGGTGATAGATTGCGTTTTGGCAGAACAGGTAGATAAGTTATATATAGTCGACAATTCTTCTGACGACCGTTTACGCGAACTGGAAGGTACGTCAGATCGTATCCGTTACATTCATAGCATCAATCGCGGTTATGGTGCCGGTCATAATATTGCCATTCAGGAAGCAATAGAGCTTGGTTCCACTTACCATGTGGTGGTGAATCCTGATATATACTTTGAAAAAGGCGTGTTGAAGAAGCTGGAAACATATATGGATGCTTCCTCTTCTGTAGGATTGGTGATGCCACGAATTCTTTATCCTGATGGGGAGTTGCAGTATTTATGTAAGCTTTTACCTTCACCTTCCGATTTATTGTTCCGCCGTTTTCTTCCTTGGAAAAAATATGTGGAAAAGAAAAACAGGAACTATGAGCTTCGTTTTACCGATTATAATCAGGAGATGGAGGTACCTTCTTTATCTGGATGTTTTATGTTTATACGAACATCGGTCTTGAAACAAGTACGTGGGTTTGATGAGCGTTATTTTATGTATGCGGAAGATCTGGATTTGTGTCGCCGCATCGGAGAGGTGTCTCGCACAATGTATTATCCGTTTGTGTCTGTTTTTCATAAATACGAAAAAGGCTCATATAAAAACCGTAAGTTATTGAAATATCATATTTGTTCTGTAGTCAAATATTTTAATAAATGGGGATGGTTCTTTGATTTTGAGAGAAAAAAAATCAATAAAAGAATACTCGTAACTTTATATAAAAACAGTGATCGTCCTAAAATGACGTTTTGTTGAAGTAAAATTTTTCTACGATCTATGCTGTTAATAAACAAAAAATACAGAAGTGATGTTTACAAGTGAAGATAATGAATGATGGGAGGATATTGCTTTGATGTACTGGCTTTCCTGACCCGGAAGAAATTGACCATAAGCTCTGTCCGCGTAAAAAAATTCTGTGCCACAACACAGTTTGATGCAACCAAAGTACAGGAGTCCGGATTCAAAGCACCTTATACCTTGGGAGAAGGGCTGGCCCGGACGTTAGAGTTTGAATTTGTACATGATGCTTCTGAAGGGATTACTTTTAAAAGTGAATAAATAGACTATTGTTTCAAAAGGAAGCAATACAAACAGTTTTACAATTTGTTTCATAAATACATAGTTACTATATTTGTAATATGAAACAAACGCAAGAATACATATTATCTGAAATAAAAAAGACTTTACAAATAGTAGCACCGAGTGCAAAGGCTATGCTGTTTGGTTCTAGAGCGAGAAATGATGCCCGCGAAGATTCGGATTGGGATATTTTAATCTTAATCGAAAAAGATAAGATCAGGAATGAAGATTTTGATTCTATAGCCTATCCACTAATCGAATTGGGTTGGAATATAGGGGAAATGATTAATCCTGTCCTATATACTTTTAGTGATTGGAAAAAAAGAAGTTTTACGATATTTCATAAAAATGTTGAAGAGGAGGGCATTGCAATATGACATTAAGCATAGACGAAAAGAAAGCGATTATTAAATATCGTATTCAAAAAGCTTGGAACAGTATCCAAGAAGCCGATGATAATGCAAGGTAAGCCTGTTATCCCCCCTTCCATACCCAAGAAGATAACAGACTTTTTCACATAAGTGATGACGCTTTAGCAGCGCTCATGCAGTAAATAATTTGTACAGCCCCCCAATCAATCCCGCAGCCATCAGGCTGTAACCGGCAATATCTATGGGTTCGACACGTTGTTTGGTTCCCCAGTCGCCCTGGTGGAGAGCGAGAGTATCGCTCCGATCGCTGTCAGCGTCACTTCCGTCTGCTCCATCAGGAGAGACAGCAGGGTGATCGCCATCAGGAACAGGACGAGGATAGGGATGGGGACAAGGACAGTCACCGGTTGCCGGTTTTTGCTTGCGGGGAAAGATGATCCGGGCAAGGCTAGTGAGAAAGGCAAGGATTGTTTCAAGGTACTTCATGTTAATTGAAAATTATGAATTGATAATTAGTCTTTCGATCGTCCGGCAGATCGACACCAGCATCCTTTGATAAGCAGCACGGTTGTCACCGTTCACTTCGCTGATGTATTTACTGTAAGCGATCTCTTTGGCATAGGCCGAAGGATGGGCACTGAGCGAGGCGGCCACCGGATAA
>ULQP01021228.1_pt1 | contig 17334 bp, 14 predicted proteins | sample 1954571 | NCBI WGS metagenome assembly ULQP01 (sample SAMEA4835657, study PRJEB28245) | human gut metagenome | biome: gut microbiome; material: fecal sample | place: Denmark | collected 2008 | reverse complement strand
TTTTCAAACGAGAGCCCAACGAAGTGGGTCTCGTTTGAGAGTTTCAGCCCTTCATATCCATGAGCTTCTGCTTGAGCTCGCCCTCGATGCGGCCAAGCTCTTCCTCGGCCTGGGCGCGGCGGGTGCGGCCGTCGTCCTGGATCTGGCGGACTTCCTCAAGCGTGGCGATGAGGTGCTCGTTCGTCTTCTTGAGCGTCTCCAGATCAACGATGCCGCGCTCGGACTCCTTCGCGACCTCGACCGAGCCGGTGTGCAGCGCCTCGGCATTGCTCAGCAGGAGCCGGTTCGTCACATCGGAAACGGCGCGGGAGGCTTCCATCGCCTGCTTGGAGTGGTACATGCTCAGCCCCAGCACCATCTGGCTCTTCCAGAGGGGGATGGTGTTCACGATGGCGGTCTGGATCTTCTCGGTCATGAGAAGGTCGTTATTCTGGATCATGCGGATCTGCGGAGACATCTGCAGGGAGATCGTGCGGGTCAGCTCCAGATCGTGCAGCTTCTTCTCAAAGCGGCCGATGAGGTTTGTGAAATCGTTCACGGCCTGCGCGTCCTCGGGCAGACCGGACTTCACCGCTTTCGCGCGCAGCTCGGCGAGATCCTTTTCGCGCAGCTCCTGCACGCGGAGCTTGCCCGCGATGATGTACATCGTGAGCTCCTTGAAATACGCCTGATTGAGCTCGAACATGCGGTCGAGCGAGGCAATGTCCTTCGCGAGGACGACCTGGTGGTTCTGCAGCTGCTGGGTGATCTTGTCCACGTTGATCTCGGCCTTGTCGAACTTCGCCTTCGTCTCCTCCATGGAGCGGGAGGCCTTTTTGAAGAGACCGCGGAGACCCTTCTTCTGCTCGGCTTCGTCGTAGTCAAGATCCTTCAGCTCCACGACGAGGCTCGTGAGCATGTCGCCGACCTCGCCCATGTCCTTCGTGCGTACCTTGCCGAGCGCGGCGCCGGAGAAATCGGCAATGTTCTTCTGCGCGGCGGCGCCGTAGGAAAGAACAAGATTCGTATCGGTCACGTCGATCTGCTTGGCAAACTCGCGCACGGCGGCCTGCTCCTCGGGGGAGAGACGGTCAATGTCGAGCTTTTCCGGCTCAACGGCGGGCTTTTCCTCTTCAACAACGAGCTGCGGAGCGGCGGGGGCTTCCTGCGCGGCGGCCTGCGTGGGATTGAGCGTCAGGGAAGGAACGTAAGTTTTTTCATCCATGGGAGGTGCTTCCTTTCATCGTTTGTTCGGAGCTTGTATCGGATGCGGGAGCGGGCGCGGCCTCGGCTGCGCTCTGCTGCTGTTCGTACTGCTTCATGAAATCCTTGATATCGAGATACCCCTTGCCGCCGAGCCCTTCGCGGGCGAGCATGGTGTTCATGGTGTCGATGTCCATCTGGATATCGGCGGCCTGATTGGCAAAGAGCGCGTCGAGCTGCTTTTTGTAGGCCGCGATCGTCGTATCGAGCATTTCCTCAATGCGCTGCATCGAGCCGGTGATGTTCTCTCCGCCGAACTCCTGCGCGCTCATGCGGTCGTAGGCGTTGAGCAGGCGGATCGTTGTGGGAAGATAGAAGTCGAGAAACTTCCGAATCTGCGGCACATCGGCGGGATCGTCGATAGCGTCACGGATGATCTTGTCGGAAACGCTCATCAGCTCGTTGATCCGGCTGCGGATCTCCGGGTTGGGGATGGAGGCGTACAGCCGGCCCATCTCCTTGAGCGCCGTGCGGCCCTCCTGAATGACGGCCTGCACCTCGGGCGAGTAGGGGCTCGGCTCGGCGGCGGGCGCTTCCTGCGCGGCGGGCTTTTCCGGTTCGGGCGTTACTTCCGTGTATTGCACGGGGATCGCTGACTGCTCGTCCTTCCTCTTTTCCGCCTTCCGGCGCAGCGCGTTGGCCGCCCACACGGACGCCATAATGGCGAGACCGGCGGCGATCAGCCCGCCGGACAGCCGGAGGACCGGAAGAATGAACGCAAAAAATACCCATATAAGAACGATCGTGCCGACCGGCCCGATGCCGCGGCGACGCTTTCTCCGCATAAAACCGCCTCCTTCGAGAATCACACTACATTCTACATGGATTCGGCTTTTCCGTCAAGCACAGTTGTATATCTGTTCACTTGAATTATGAGGCGGTTTGGTATATAATACAAGTTGGCTCTGTAGGCGCACAGCCGGGAGACACCGGACGGCCGGTGTCCCCCGTATCGAAAAAGACAGTGCTCGAGCCTCTGCCCGCAACCATACTTATGCCGGGGGACGACCCCGCGACACATACCGGAGGAATACCGCCATGCTGAAGATCGCCCCGTCCATCCTGTCCGCCGATTTCGCCCGTCTGGGCGAGGAGATTGAATCCGTCCGGCAAGGCAGCGCGGACTGGATCCACTATGACGTGATGGACGGCGTCTTTGTCCCGAACATCTCCATCGGCCTTCCCGTGCTCGCCTCGGTGCGGAAGGCGACCGATATGTTCCTCGATGTCCACCTTATGATCGAAAAGCCCGTGCGCTACGCCAGACGCTTCTGCGACGCGGGGGCCGATCTTGTAACGGTACACGCGGAAGCCGACACGCCGGAGAATATCACGGCGGCCATTGCCGAGATCAAGGCCGCAGGGAAAATGGCGGCCGTGGCTCTCAAGCCCGCAACGGCGGCGGAGGCGGTGCTCCCGTGGCTCGATACGCTCGACATGGTGCTCGTGATGACGGTCGAACCGGGCTTCGGCGGGCAGAAGTTCATGGCGGATATGCTGCCGAAGATCGAAACGATCCGCGCCTGGATCACGGAGCGCGGCCTTTCCTGCGCGCTCGAGTGCGACGGCGGCATCGACGCGAACACCGCGCCGCTCGTGAAGGCGGCGGGGTGCGATGTGCTCGTGGCGGGCAGCGCCGTTTTCGGCAGGGCGGATCGCGCCGCGGCCATCTCTTCGATCCGAAACGCCTGATTTTTCAAGGAGTGTAATATAGTATTATGGCATCGTTCTTTCCGGCGGCTATGGAAAATCTCATCGACGGCTTCGCCTCGCTTCCCGGCATCGGGCGCAAAAGCGCGCAGCGGCTGGCGTTTCATGTGCTCTCGCTCCCGCAGGAGGAAGCGGACCGCTTTGCCAACGCTGTGCTCGAAGCGAAGAAGAGCGTCCACACCTGCCCGGTGTGCCAGAACCTGACGGACGGCGAGCTCTGCCCGGTGTGCGCGTCCGACAGCCGGGACAAAACGACGATCTGCGTCGTATCCGAGCCGCGCGATGTGCTCAGCATCGAGCGCAGCCGGGAATACCACGGCGTATACCATGTGCTCCACGGCGCTCTCTCGCCGATGAACCGCGTCGGGCCGGACGATCTGCGCATCCGCGAGCTTCTCGAGCGCGTGGCGCAGGGCGGGGTGGAGGAGGTCATCCTCGCCACGAACCCCGACACCGAGGGCGACGCCACGGCGATGTACCTCTCACGCCTTTTGAAGCCCTTCGGCATCCGCATCACGCGCCTCGGCTTCGGCGTGCCGGTCGGATCAAATCTCGAATACGCGGACGACGCCACCATGCTCAAAGCGCTCGAAGGCCGCCGCGAAATGTAACGGAGGTATAAACCTCCCCAACTGCGAACATAATCCGGTAAGGGCGCGGCCTGTCCGGATACATATCTAAATCTATCTAACAGGAGTAACTATTATTTTATGGCACAAAAACTGAAGATCATTCCCCTTGGCGGTCTCAACGAGATCGGCAAGAACCTCACGGCGTACGAGTACGGCCGGGACATCATAGTCGTGGACTGCGGCATGGGCTTCCCGGACGACGATATGTACGGCGTGGATGTTGTCATTCCCGACGTGAGCTATCTTGTGAAGAACAAGAGCCGCATCCGCGGCGTATTTCTCACGCACGGCCACGAGGACCATATCGGCGCGCTGCCGTATGTGATGGACCGGATCAACCCGCCCATCTATACGACGCGCCTGACCGCGGGGCTCGTGCAGCTCAAGCTGCAGGAGCGCGGCCTGCTCGATAAAACGAAGATCGTCACCGTTGAGGCGGGCGAGACGATCTCCGCCGGGTGCTTCAAGGTGGAGTTCATCCACGTGAACCACTCGATCGCCGATTCCGTGGCGTTTGCGATCAAAACGCCGATCGGCACCGTTGTCCAGACCGGCGACTTCAAGATCGACGTCACGCCCCTGCAGGGCGAGATGACCGATCTCACGCGCTTCGGCGAGCTGGGGCGCGAGGGCGTGCTCGCGCTGCTCATGGACTCCACGAACGTGGAGCGCCCCGGCCACTCGCTCTCCGAGAGCAAGGTGCACGACCGCTTCGACCAGCTCTTCAAGGACTGCGACAAGCGCATCATCGTAACGACGTTCGCCTCGAACGTGGACCGCATTCGGCAGATCATCGATCTCGCCGTCAAGTACAAGCGCAAGGTCGGCATCACGGGGCGGAGCATGGAAAACGTGGTGAAGCTCTGTGTGGAGCTCGGCTATATGAAGGTGCCGGACGGCATTCTTGTGGACATGAAGCGCATCGGCTCCGTGCCGCGCAACAAGCTCGTCATCCTCTCCACCGGCAGCCAGGGCGAGAGCATGTCCGCGCTCTACCGCATGGCGTTTTCCGAGCATAAGCAGGTGGACATCGGCTCGGGTGACCGCGTCATCATCTCCGCGAGCGCCATTCCCGGCAACGAGACGACGATCTCCCGCGTTATTGACGAGCTCTTCGCCAAGGGCGCGGAGGTCATCTACGAGCGCGGCACCGATCTGCACGTATCGGGCCACGCCTGCCAGGAAGAGCTCAAAATGATGTACGCGCTCGTAAAGCCGAAGTTCTTCATCCCCGTGCACGGCGAGCGCCGCATGCTCCACAAGAGCGGCGATATGATCGTGGGTATGGGTCACGACCGCCGGAACATCATCATCGGCGAGAACGGCAGAGTCATTGAGCTGACCGCCAAATCCGCCAAGCTCGGCGCGACTGTCCCGTCCGGCCGCGTGCTCGTGGACGGCATGGGTGTCGGCGACGTCGGCACCGTGGTGCTGCGCGACCGCAAGCTCCTTGCCGATGAGGGCATGGTCGTCGTCGTTATGACGCTCTCGGCGGAGAACGCACAGCTCATCTCCGGCCCGGACATCATCAGCCGCGGCTTTGTCTATGAAAAGGAAAACGACAAGCTCATCGACGAGCTGCGCCGCGTGGCGATGGAGAGCATCGCCTACTGCGAGGATAACGGCATCACCGACTGGGCAAGCATCAAAAGCCGCGTGAAGTCCGGCCTTTCCGGTTATCTCTTCAAAAAGACCCGCCGCAGCCCGATGATTTTGCCGATCATCATGGAAGTCTGAAAGGCTCCCTTGTGCAAAGGGAGCTGTCAGCGAAGCTGACTGAGGGATTGTCGTTTTGCAGAAACCGCAGTTTACAATCCCTCCGTCTCGGCTGACGCCGAGCCACCTCCCTTTACACAAGGGAGGCACTGTAAGGAATCCCGCAGCGGTTGGGATCAGACATCAAATAAAAAGAAAAGGAGACTATCGCCATGGCTCTGCCGTACTGCATCCCGTATTTCGACGCTCACTGCGACACTCTGACGAAGTTCAATTCCCTGCGTCAGAGCAGCCGGAACCACATCGATCTTCTGCGTCTGCACCACTACGCCCCCGCCGCGCAGGTCATGGCGATCTGGGCGCCGCCGGGCTTTGACGGCCCCACGGCGTTCCGCCGCATCATGCTCACCGTTGAGCGCGAGCTGAAGGAAAACCGCGATCTCGCCGCGCTCTGCACGAGCGTTGCGGAGGCCGACGCCGCCGCGAAGGACGACATGGTCGCCGTGTTCCTCTCGGTCGAGGGCGCCAATCTCCTCCGGTGCAGCGTCGCGGGTCTGCTCGACGGCTACCGCCGCGGCGTGCGCATGGTGACGCTCTGCTGGAACAAGGATAACCGCCTGTGCGGTTCGGCAATGGATACCGGCGCGGGCCTGACCGCTGACGGCGTCCGCTTCGTGAACACCTGCTGGGAAAAAGGCGTCGCGGTCGATCTCTCCCACGCCTCGGAAAAAACGTTCTGGGACGTGATGCGCATTGCGAAGCGCCCGGTGCTGTGCAGCCACTCAAACGCGAAGTCCGTGTGCGACCATCCGCGCAATCTGACCGACGCGCAGATCAGCGCCATCGTCCACAACGAGGGCGTCATCGGGCTGAATCTCTGCCCCGCCTTTCTCGGCCTCGGGCGGAATATGGACGCCGTGCTCGCGCACATCGACCATTTCCTCTGCATGGACGCGCGCGAAAATCTCTGTCTCGGCACCGATTTTGACGGCATCGAGTCGCTGCCGGAGGGCATCACCGGCGTGGAGAGCATGGAAGAGCTGTATGAGCAGATGCTCGCGCACCGCTTCAGCGAAGCGCTCGTGCAGGATATCTTCTTCCACAACCTCCACCGGTTCCTGGGGGAAGCGCTGTGAACATACAGATCTTCGGCAAAAGCAAGTGCTTTGACACGAAAAAGGCGGAGCGGTACTTCAAGGAGCGCCGCATCAAATACCAGTACATCGATCTCAACCGCTACGGCATCAGCCGCGGCGAGCTGCAAAGCGTGAAAAACGCCGTGGGGCTTGAGGATCTCATCGACGAAAAGCACCCGGACGCGGCGCTGCTGCGCTATCTTGCCCGCGCGGAAGATAAGCTCGAGCGCATTCTGGAAGACCCCACGCTTTTGAAAACGCCCGTTGTCCGCAACGGAAAGCAGGCCACCGCCGGGTACTGCCCGGACGTGTGGAAAAACTGGCAATAACGAGAAAAGACGCTGTTCCCAAAGCTGTGGAGCGGCGTCTTTTCGCGTCTTAAACGAAACTTAAAGAAATCCCATCTTTATTATTAAAGCCGGGGATGCTATGCTGTAGCTGTAAACGAGAGAGGGGAAGAGCCATGTACAAAATACTCATCTGCGACGACGAGCGCGATATCCGGAACGCGCTGCGCATCTATCTTACGGGCGAGGGCTACGCCGTCTGTGAGGCCGACAGCGGTTTAGCGGCGCTCGAGCTCATGCAGCGCGAGGAAGTACAGCTCGTGCTCATGGACATCATGATGCCCGGCATGGATGGCATGACGGCGACGGCAAAGCTGCGCGAGCAGAGCAACGTCCCGGTCATCCTCATCACCGCCAAGAGCGAGGACAACGATAAGATCCTCGGTCTCACCGTCGGCGCGGACGATTATATCACCAAGCCCTTCAACCCTCTTGAGGTCCTTGCCCGCGTCAAGGCGCAGCTCCGGCGTTATGCCCAGCTCGGCGGCATGCCGGAGAAAAGCACCGCGCTCACGCTCGGCGGCATCGCCATGGACGATGAGCGCAAGAGCGTCACGCTCGACGGCGAGGAGGTAACGCTCACCCCGACGGAGTACGACATTCTCCGTCTCCTGCTCGAAAACCCCGGCAAAGTGTTTTCGAGCGCCGATATCTACCGGCGCGTCTGGAAGGACGAACCGTTTTCCGCGGAGGGAACGGTGCCGGTGCACATCCGCCATCTGCGCGAAAAGCTGGAGATCGACCCCGCCAACCCGCGCTATCTGAAAGTCGTCTGGGGCAAAGGCTATAAGCTGGAGGAAATGAAAAAATGAAAAAGCTGACCCACAGCGCGGCGGCGCGCGCCGCCGCCTTTATCCTGTGCCTGCTCTGCGGCCTTACGGCGCTGTTCTGCGCCGCAGGATATTTCATGACCCGCATCGACCGCGACCGCACGCTGCCTGAGCCGGACAGCGTGTCGGTGTATAAGAACAGCATCCGCGTTCTGCTCAACAACGCGCTGCAGGAGGAACGGTATACCGGCGAATACCCCGAGCTGCCCTCCGGCTACTCCTATGTAGCGACGGATACGTCCACCGGCAAGGTGCTGTACGACGGCAGAACGAAAAACGCCGTGCCGCTCGGCATTTCCGGCGGCTGTTCCAGCGGAGACAGATGGATCGACGTGCAGGCGTATCTCGAACCGAAGCAGACGCCCGGCGAGGAGCTGACGCTGCTCCGCACCTCCGTCGGCACGCTGCTGCGCTATCAGAATGCCTATCTCCCCGTGGGCATCATCACGGCGGTGCTGTGTCTCGCGCTCTTCGTCTTTCTCATGGCGTCCATGGGAAAAAAGCCGGACGGCGTGAAGCTGCGCGGCATCCACCGCGTGCCGCTCGATCTCTTTCTCGCCGCGGCGCTGGCGGCGGTGGCCGTCCCGGCAAACTTCTATTCGGGAATTAACCTGCTCTATAACCCGCTCTGGGTATGGATGATGCCGGTTACGCTCATGGCGCTCTGGATCGGCTTTGTCGCACTGCTCACGCTCTGCACGATCTCGGCGCGGCTCCGCGCCGGGAAGTGGTGGAGAAACAGCATCATCTATATCGTCTGCCGCTTTGTATACCGCGCCGTGCGCGGCTTTGTCCGCGCGCTGCCCATCGCGTGGAAGGGGATCCTTGTGTACGCCGTTGTTGTGCTGGTCAATGCTCTTGGCATGATACTCGCTTTCGGCGCTGGCAGCTTTTTCGTCTTCCTTCTGACGCTTGTGCTGGACGCCGCGGGGCTATACTTTGTCATCCACACCGTGCGTCAGCTCAAAACGCTGCAGACGGCGGCGCAGAAGCTCGCTGCGGGCGATCTCACCTACACGGTGGACACGGAGAAAATGTACCCGGTGCTCAAAGAGCACGGCGACGATCTCAACGCCGTGAGCGTCGGCATGAGCCGCGCTGTGAACGAGCGCATGAAGTCCGAGCGATTCAAGACCGAGCTCATCACGAATGTCAGCCACGATCTCAAAACGCCGCTCACGAGCATTGTGAGCTATGTCGACCTTCTCAAAAAAGAACCGATCGAAAGCGAACAGGCGCAGGAATACATCAAGGTTTTAGACCGCCAGAGCCAGAAGCTCAAAAAGCTCACGACCGATCTCGTGGACGCGAGCAAGGCGAGCAGCGGCGCGCTGCCGGTGAATCTCGAAAAGATCGATCTCGGCGAGCTGCTGCGCCAGAGCGCCGGGGAGTATACCGAAAAGTTTGCTGCGGCGGCCATCACGCCGGTGCTGAATGTGCCGGAGGCGGAAACGTATGTCACGGCGGACGGGCGGCTTTTATGGCGCGTGCTGGATAATCTGCTGGGCAACGCGGTAAAATACGCGCAGAGCGGCACGCGGCTCTATCTGGAGCTGACGCCGGGTGAAACGGAAACGGTGCTCACGCTCAAAAATATTTCCCGCGAGCCGCTGAACATCCCGGCGGAGGAGCTGATGGAGCGGTTCGTCCGCGGCGACGGCTCGCGCCACACGGACGGCAGCGGACTGGGACTTTCCATTGCCAATTCTCTCATGGAGCTCATGGGCGGAAAGCTCACGCTGACGCTTGACGGCGATCTTTTCAAAGCCGCTCTTGTGTTTCCGCAGAAAACCGTATAATATTTTTGCCGGACGGGGAACCAAACGACCCCGTCCGGCGTCTATATTTCCGAACACCCAAAGGTGCGAGGAAAGGAAAGAGTTTATGAAGATGAAACGATTTGCCGCGGCGCTTCTGGCGCTGATTCTGTGCGCGGCGTTTATGACGGCCTGCTCGCCGAAGCCGGAGCAGCCCGCCGCAACATCCGGCAATGCGTCGTCCGGCAGCGCAGCCGCCGAACCCGCCGCAACGGCGGAGCCGACGAGCGCTCCGACGCCCGTGCCGCCGGAAACCACCGCGATGCCCGAGAAAACCGACACGTCTGTCACGGTGACGCCGGAGAAGAACGGCCTTTACGACGCGCTGTGCGACCTTTTCAACAACTATCATGAAGGCACCGCCGGTTGCTCGCTCACGGGAGCGCGCATCGCTGCCACAATCATGGACTTCTCGCTCACGAACGGCATGGACGCCGTGCGCAGCGGCGCAGCCGCCTTTGATCTCGGCGAGGAGACGGAGTTCGGCGAAAAGCTTACCGATAAGCTCACCGCGATGTATGAGACCGCCATGGGCCTTTACGGCGAGAGCGGGAAAAACCTCCTTGCCGACGGCGGCTATACGCCGGCGCATTACCCCTACAGCGCCAAGGACGTGCGCGATACCTATACCGCGATCTTCGCCGAGCGCGGCTGCGAAGCCCCCGCCGTGGTGCGTATCTACCGCAGCGACGCGAACGCCGAGCACTTCCTTGCCTTCGGCACCGCGCTCGACAGCACGGAGATCACCGCCGAAACGCTCAACGGCGCGATGGACGGCCTTATCTTTGAAAACGGCGCGGCGTTCAACACCGTTACCGCAGACAAGGACGGCCACATCAGAGCCGACCTCAACGACGCTTTCGCCGCGCAGGTGCGCTCTCTCGGCACGAGCGGAGAGTACTTCCTCGTCGGCGGCATCGTCAACACGCTGCTCGACGCCTTTGACGGCACGGAGGTAATGCTCACCGTGAACGGTGCGCCGCTCGAGAGCGGACACAATATTTACGACTACGCGCTCACGCGTTATGAGGAGTAACTATAACTGTATGAGCATGAAAAAGAAAGGCCTGTCCCTGCTGCTCTGCGCGGCGCTTTCCCTTTCGCTCGCGGCGTGCAGCACAAAGCCGGAAACTCCGGCACAGCCCACGGCGGAACCCACGGCGATCCCCGTGACCGCCGCGCCGGAGACTACCGCCGCGCCCACGGAGACGCCGGCGGCCGAAAACCGCAATGTGCCGGTGATTTCCGTCCGGTGCGAGAACGAGGATTTTTATACCGCCGACAATGCGGCACTTCTTCTCGTCTATGCCTGCGCCGAGCCGAGCGTTTCCATGAACGGAAACGACGCGGCCGCTGCCGCGATCAACGAAGCGCTGCATAAGCAGTATACGGATTTTGCCGTCGGCGCCGAATCGGGCAGCGAATACAGCATTTCCGGCAAGGAAAATTATCTGGCCGCGGCAAAGGAAGAACTCGCCAGGCAGACGGAAAACGGCGATGCCTCGGGCTTTTCTTCCTACAGCCTTATGCGCCAGATGAACGTCCGCTATAATGCCCGGTATCTGCTGAGCATCACCTACGACGATACGTCGTATCTCGGCGGCGCGCACGGCTACACCGGCCGTTACGGTCACACCTTCGATATCCGCACCGGACAGGAGCTGACGCTCGCGGATCTCACGGATAACTACGACGCTTTCCTCTCCGCCGCCGTCGATCAGCTCAAGGATATCATCAGCTACGGCGCGGAATACGCCGCCTACGGTCTGAACGATGGCTACGAGGATCAGCTTGCCGGTCTCTTCCGCGACGGCAACTGGTACTTTAACGACGAGGGCCTTGTCCTTATGGCAAACCCCTATGAGCTCGCGGGCTATGCCGCGGGGCTCATCGAGTTCACACTTCCGTACGCCTGGCTCGCCTATCAGATCAAGGCGGATTATCTCCCTGCCGAGAGCGAGGCGGACGGCACGCTCACCGGCGAGCTGAGCGAGAGCGCCGACGCCGCCGGGAACGCAACGTATGTCTGCGACACCGGTACGGGCGGTCAGGGCGCGTGCGTCACGTTCACCGCCTCCGGCACGGTTGAGAATGTCGAGCTCAATGCCGTGACGTATCTGGAATACTCCAACGCCTACCGCACGGACGGCACGCTCTGGTACGCCGGGCGTCTCGCCGACGGCGAGAGCGTCTGCGTGCAGACATGGATCCCCGACGTGATGCCGAATCTCGCCATCTCCTGGCGCGACGCCGATGGCGAGCACGTAAAGTATATCTCCCAGAGCGGGATGGACGGCTCTCTCATCCTCATGGACGGAGAGCAGTATGCCGAGCGTCCGCTGAACATCTCCGGCAAGAGCGTCTATCATTACGATATCAACGGCGACTATGCCGCCGAGGAGATCACCGTGACGGCGAAGGATGCCGGCGGCATCAACGAGTACACGATCGCCGTGAACGGCACGGTGCTCGACCGCACCAATATGCCCGTGGGCGACCGGTACGACCTTTGGATCTGCGATCTGGACGGCGACGGCATCTGCGAGCTTCTGTTCGCCGCCGACCCCGGCAGCGACGATTACCGCACCTGCGGCTGGCACGGCGACACGCTCGAGCCCATCCAATTTACCGGCGACGCGCGCTACGGCGCGGACCCGAACGGCATTACCGGCAGTCTCGACGGGCGCGTCGTGTTCAGCGGCGGCATCCCGATGCTCGAGGCGTGGTACTATCAGCTCGGCACCTACTGCGCGGTCATCGGTATGAACGGAACGTCCGACGGCGTCGTAACGCTCGATCCCTCTTTTAAATGGAACTACCGCGGCAGCTACTACTATCTGACTGTGGCGAAGATCCTGCCGGTGTATCTCGATGAGGGCGGCACCGCCGTGCTGACGCCGGGCGAAAAGCTCCTGCTTACCGGCACGGACGGACAGAACACCTTCTTCCGCACCGATGACGGCCGCACCGGATCGATCCGGCTGGAATACGATGGGGAAGGCGGCTGGACCATCAACGGCGAGAGCGAAGAGAATTTCTTTGAGATGCTTCCCTATGTCGGCTGACGCCTTCAAACGAACCTCTGCTGTCAGACAAAATGACCGGAACACAGAAAAAAGCCTGTGTTCCGGCCTTTTTTATAAAAACCGGTTGCAGAGCCGGGGAAAAACGGTTATAATGCAGCGCAGGGCCTTGGAATCGTTTCCACGGCACTATTCCATCACCGAAAGGACAGAGAACCATGATTTATTCTCCGCAGGATCTTCTGGGCACCACGGAATCTCTGCTGAAATATGACGAGGACGAGCGCCTGAGCGAGGCCTCGCCCCAGCACCTCCACAACGCTCTCGGGCGGGCGGTAATGATCGCGGTGGGGGACAACTGGGCCAAATCCCGCGCCCGCCGCGCCGGAAAGCGCAAGGCGTATTATCTCTCCGCCGAGTATCTTGTCGGGCGGCTCGTATACAATAACCTTTTCAATCTCGGCATTCTCGACGAAATGCGCCGGGTGTTTGCCGAGCGCGGCATCGATCTTGCCTGTCTTGAGGAGATCGAGGACGCGGCTCTCGGCAACGGCGGTCTGGGCCGTCTTGCCGCGTGCTATATGGACAGCGCCGCCACCTGCGGCGTGCCGCTGAGCGGCTACGGCCTGCGCTACCGCTTCGGCCTTTTCAAGCAGAGCTTTGAAAACGGCGCGCAGAAGGAATCCGCCGACGACTGGGAAAAGCACGGCGACCCCTGGAGCTTCCGCCGCGAGAAGCACACCGTCCGCGTCCGCTTCGCCGACCAGACGGTGCTCGCCGTGCCGTACGATACGCCGGTCATCGGCTATCATACCGACAACGTCGCAACGCTCCGTCTCTGGCAGTGCGAGGCCGAGCGGGAGCTCGACTTTGACGCGTTCAACTCGCAGGATTACGAGCGCGCGCTCACCGAGAAAAACCGCGCCGAGGACATCACCCGCGTCCTCTACCCGAACGACAGCACCGTCGAGGGCAAGCGTCTGCGCATCAAGCAGCAGTACTTCCTCTCGAGCGCGTCGCTGCAGGACATCCTGCGCACCTACAAATCCTCCGGCAACGGCGATTTTCAGCGCCTCGGCGAGTTCATCGCCGTGCAGCTCAACGATACCCATCCCGCCATGTCCATCCCCGAGCTCATCCGTCTGCTCATGGCCGAGGGCATCGACTTTGACCGTGCCTTTGCTATCACCCGCAGCGTTTTCTCCTACACGAACCACACCGTCATGGGCGAAGCGCTCGAGCGCTGGGATATGGATCTTCTGCGCAGTGTTGTGCCGGAGATCTGCGACATTCTCCTGAAGATCGAAGAGCGCCTGCAGCAGGAGTTCCCCGGCGCGAATCTCCATGTCGTGTGCGACAATCAGGCGCGCATGGCCGATCTTTCGGTGTATATGTCCCGCAAGGTGAACGGCGTTGCGGAGATCCACAGCCAGATCCTCCGGGACGATCTCTTCCGCGCGTGGAACGAGAAATACCCCGACCGCATCGTGAACGTTACGAACGGCATCACGCCGCGCCGCTGGCTCGGTCTCTGCAACCCGGAGCTCACCGAGCTCATCCGCGCCGAGATCGGCGAGGGCTTCCTGCGTGATCTTGACCGCATCGGCTATCTGCGCGAGCACGTGAGCGATGAGCTCGCCATGCTCTTCAACGCCGTCAAGCTGCAGAAGAAGAGCCAGCTCGCCGCGCACATCCGCGCCGCGGAGGGCGTGGACATTCCCGAGGAGTTCGTGTTCGACGTGCAGGTCAAGCGCGCGCACGAATATAAGCGCCAGCTGATGAACGCTCTCTGCCTTGCCGACTTCTATTTTGAGATCAAAAACGGCGGTCTCGCCGATATGCCGCCCACGGCGTTCATTTTCGGCGCGAAGGCCGCGCCCGGCTACCGCCGCGCGAAGGCCGTCATCCGCTATATCAACCGTCTTGCCGAGCTTGTGAACAACGACCCCGACGTGAACGGCAAAATGCGCATCGTGTTCGTGCAGAACTACAACTGCTCCTACGCCGAAAAGATCATCCCCGCGGCGGACATCTCCGAGCAGATCTCCCCGGCAGGCACGGAGGCCTCCGGCACGGGCAACATGAAGCTCATGCTCAACGGCGCTGTGACGCTCGGCACGATGGACGGCGCGAACGTCGAGATCGTCCGGCAGGCCGGGCTGGAGAACAACTACATCTTCGGCGGCACCGTCGAGGAGAACAACGCCGTGCGCGATACCTACGACCCCGAGGCGCTCTACGATTCCGACGAGCGCATCCGCCGCGCGATGGATACGCTTGTGGACGGCACCGTGCCGACCGACGACGATCAGAAGGAGCTTTTCGACGCCATACTCAAGGGCGCGAGCTGGCACCGTCCGGACAACTATTTCGTTCTGCGCGATTTTGAAAGCTACCGTGAAGCCCGCCTTCACGCGCTCACGGATTGGAAGGACCGCGTATCCTTCGGCAAAAAATGCCTTTACAACATCGCCGCGGCGGGCATGTTCTCGTCCGACCGCGCGATCCGCCAGTACGCGGAAACCATCTGGGAGCTGCACTGAACCGGCATACAAGATCAAAAATGTCCTCTGCGCAAATTGGTGCGCAGAGGACATTTTCCTATGCTCGTTTGACCGGTCATTCCGTTTCGTCCGGCAGGAAGGGGGCGAACGGCTTTTGCATCAGCCACAGATCGGTATAGCACGTCACGGCCGAGAGCAGCACGAGCCAGAGAACGCTCACGCCGTAAAACGCCGCCGGGGATACGGCGAAGAGGATCACCGGCAGCAGATGGATCACCGCCATGAGAAGCGTCCGCGGCAGATACCCGACGCCGAGAAGCACCGCGTTTTTTATCGTGTTCCAGAGCGTATTTTCAAAGGTCGCCGTGAGCGGGAACGCCCAGATGAACACCATCAGCCACAGCGCAAAGCAGACGCCCGGCAGCACGAGCCAGAACAGCTGCTCCGGGAAGAGCGCGCGGAGAATGTATACGTCCGCGCCGAGGAGAGCGAGCGCCGCAAGCAGAATGAGCCAGAGCAGCGTGGATTTTTTGAAATTATCGCGGAACGCGCGGAAAAACGCCGCACTGTTCCAATGCCCCGATTCGCGGATCATGTTCCGCACCGCCGTGCAGAGCGCCGCGGTCGAAGCGCCGAGCGTGAAAACCGGCAGCGAGCACACGACCCACAGAATGTTCAGCCACGCGAGCTCCGCTGCCTGCGTGAGAAAGCGCAGGATGGGGGAATCCGGATCAAAGAGTTTTTTCATATTGCCACCTCCGGGAGAATAAGCCTATTATACAGGAACAAATGACCGCATGACAAGACCAACCGCACAAAAAGTTGACGAGGTTTTTGTGTAAATGACATAAAGTTAAGCGTTTTCGCCGAAACGCACTTGCAATATTTCTACAAAGAGGATAGAATACAGACAAGCTTGGTTGGAATCGTTTCCAATTCAGCGCTTTACTTACGGAAACCCATTAAAAATTAGGAGGAAACAAACAATGAAGAAGCTTCTCGCTGTTCTTCTGGCTCTGGTCATGGTTCTGAGCCTCGTCGCCTGCGGCGCTGCCCCGGCGGAGACCCCGAACACCCCGGCTGAGCCCGAACCCCCCGCAACGGAAGAGCCCACCGCGGAACCCGAAACCCCGGCCGCGACCGGCAGCGTGTACTACCTCAACTTCAAGCCCGAGTCTGACGCGGCCTGGCAGGAGCTTGCCAAGACCTACACCGAGCAGACCGGCGTTCCCGTGAAGGTCGTCACCGCCGCTTCCGGCCAGTACGACACCACCCTGACCGCCGAGCTCGACAAGGACGCCGCCCCCACCATGTTCCAGGTCGGCAACGTCGGCGCTGTCAACAGCTACGGCGAGTTCTGCTACAATCTCGAAGGCACCGACGTGTACAACGAGATGACCACCACCGACTTCAACCTGAAGAACGAAGCCGGCGAGACCGTTTCCATCGGCTACTGCTACGAAGCCTTCGGCATCATCGTGAACAAGGCCCTGCTCGAGAAGGCCGGCCACTCCGTCGATGAGATCACCAACTTCGAGTCTCTGAAGGCTGTTGCGGACGACATCCACGCCCGCGCTGACGAGCTCGGCTTCGACGCTTTCACGTCCGCCGGTCTCGACGGTTCCTCCTCCTGGCGTTTCTCCGGCCACCTGGCCAACATGCCTCTGTACTACGAGTTCCGCGATGACGGCGTGACGGAGCAGCCCGCCACCATCAAGGGCACCTACCTCGAGAACTACAAGAACATCTGGGATCTGTACATCACCGATACCGCGACCACCGGCGCTGCCCTCCTGTCCGCCACCGGCGATCAGGCCGAGGCTGAATTCGGCGAAGGCAAGGCTGCGTTCTATCAGAACGGCACTTGGGAGTACAGCAACCTGACTTCTGCCGACAAGTTCGGCATGAACCCGGACGACCTCACCATGATCCCCATCTACTGCGGTGTGGAAGGCGAGGAGAAGGCTGGTCTCTGCTGCGGCACCGAGAACTGCTGGGCGATCAACAAGAACGCCTCTCCGGAAGACATCCAGGCCACTCTGGACTTCATGTACTGGGTCGTCACCTCTGAGGAAGGCACCACCATGCTGGCCGAGCAGTTCGGCCCCTGCCCGTTCAAGAACGCCAAGACCCCGGAGAACGTGTTCTTCGCGGCTGCCAACGAGTACGTTGCCAACGGCAACTACACCGTGACCTGGGCGTTCAACTGGACTCCTGCCGTTGACGATTGGCGCGCTGCCGTCGTTGATGCTCTGAGCCAGTACACCACCGGCACCGGCGACTGGTCCACCGTTGAGACCGCGTTCGTCCAGGGCTGGGCTACCCAGTACGCCAACGAGCACTAAGTCCTCTGCGGATATCCGCTGAGACAAATTGA
>ULQP01033131.1_pt1 | contig 17433 bp, 13 predicted proteins | sample 1954571 | NCBI WGS metagenome assembly ULQP01 (sample SAMEA4835657, study PRJEB28245) | human gut metagenome | biome: gut microbiome; material: fecal sample | place: Denmark | collected 2008 | reverse complement strand
CCTGCGCCGGGCGGTAGCCGCGCTTATGGAGCCCCGTGCCGCTCGTGTCGATATAGAGCGCGGCCTCGTCCTTCATAATGGCGAACTGGATGGGGAAACTCTCGCCCTCTTCGGAGAACCACGAGAGACCGTACACGCTCTTGAGCCGTTCGACAACGGCCTTTTTCACGATTTTCTGGCAGTCCGGCACGGAGTGGAGCGCGCTCTCAAGCGCCCAGCCCTTGACGGGGAACGCGCCGTCCGCGGGGATGAAAGCCTCCCACGGCAGCGCGCGCACGCCCTCGAAGAGCTCGTCGAAGCTGCGCGCCGGGAACCGGCCGAGGACGATCAGAACGCGCTCGGCAAAGCGCGAGCGGATGTTCGCGCGCGCGACGGCGCTCTCGTCGCCGGTGAAGTATACGCGCCCGTTTTCCGGCGCAACATTTTCCATATCCATATGGCGCAGCTCGTTGCCGAGCGGACCTTCCAGCCCGAACAGGCACGGCGCACAGAGAGTGAGTTTCATGTTATTTCCTCCGATGTGATCTCTATTCGGAAAGATAGTACCCTGTTTCGCTCCAAATTGCAAGCAATATAAAAACCCCGCCGTTTCCGGCGGGGCAAAAAGAGAGAATGAGAGAGGGTAGGTATTTAAAATGTATGGGTCACTTGCCCGAGGTGGCTTCGATCTCGGATTTGACCTGCTCGGCGGTCATCACGCGGCCGAACATTTCCGCCCAGAGGTCGAACATGGCGCTGTTCCAGTCGTTCGCCGTGCGGCCGCAGTGGTCGTAGGAGCTGATGCCGTCGGCCACGGCGACAACGTTGTAGTCCTTATGATAGGCCTCGCGGATCGTGCTGTCCACGCACCAGTTCGTCACCGTGCCGCAGATGATAAGCGTGCGGATGCGCTTTTTCTTCAGCCACGTTTCGAGCTCCGTGTGGGAGAAGCAGGAGTAGGTGTACTTCGGAAATACGGTGTCGCCTTCGACGGGCGCAAGCGCCGGATCGATCTGGCACTCCGGGGAGCCGGGCTTGAACTTGACGTCGCCGTCCTCGGTGAGAAGGCCGCGCTGCTTATTGCGGAACCAGTAATGATCGTTGTGGAAATCCACATCCTGCGCGAAGATGGACATAAACACGGGAATGCCCTTTTCGTTGCAGAACTTTTTGAGATCGGCGATGGTGGGCAGCTGCTCGGCAGACTGCGGCGTGTAGAGCGGACCGTCGGGCTGGGTAAAGCCGGTCTGCATATCAATGATCAGCAAGGCGGTCTCTTCCGGGTGGATCGTGAAAGGAGCGTCCCACTCCCAATATCTGGCCATAGTATTTTTCCTCCATTTTGTATGGGTTTACTTAAATCAAATAAGGACGTGCGTTCACTCCTGCTGCAGCAGGTTTTCGAGGATCGTTTCGCACGGGTAAAAGTCAAAGTTGTAGTTGATCGCGAGAAGCTGCATTCCCTGCCGGTGCTCCGCCTCGGTGGTGGAGTTTACGCCGTCGTCCGCAACAGCGACGCGGAAGCCGCGGTAAAACGCTTCGATCGCCGTCTGCGCCACGCACACGTCCGAGCGCCAGCCCGTCATGATGACAGTGTTGATCTGCATCTGGCGGAGCTTTTTTTCGAGCGTCGTGTTGACGAAGCCGTTGAACCGGTTTTTGTAGACAACAAAGTCGGCCGGATCGGGCTTTACTTCGTCGATGATCTGCACGCCGTAGGAGCCGGCCATCATATGATTGTTCCAGAGCTGCAGCTCCGGATCGTTCTTATAATGCCGGTCGCAGACGTAAATGACCGGAACGCCCATCTGCCGCGCGCGGGCAAAGAGCTTTTTGAGCTGCGGAAGAATGAGATGGATGCGCCCGCAGGCAAGCGCGCCGCCTTCGAGAATGTCGTTCTGAAGATCGATCGCGACGATGGCCGGACGGCACACATCCGGCGCGGAGGAAAGCGCCGCGGCATCGATATCCTCCGGCAGGAGAGACTGCAAGAGCATCTGCGCGCGCTTATACTCTTCCAGTATGCGGTCCACCTCCGCCTGCTGGCGGATCATGGCTTTCTGCACTTCTTCGGTGGATGCGTCGAGCAGCGCGGCGATTTCCGTCAGGGGGAATTTCATCTCGCGGAAATAACGGATCTGCTGCAGACGCGCGATGTCCGATTCCGAATACATCCGGTATCCGGCGTCGGTGCGCTCCGGCTTCGGCAGAAGGCCGCGGCTTTCGTAGTGCCGGATAGCTTTCACGCTCAGTCCGGTGAGGGAAGCCGCTTTTTTTATCGTTATCATGCAGCGCGCTCCTTTCCGTGACGGTGGGATATTTCAAACGGGAGCATCCCGAAGGATGCTCCCGCGGGAGGCACGGCCCGCTGTGGGGCCGATGGATTTACTGCTTCTTGCCGACCTTGTTGAAGATGACCTTCACGAGGAAAGCCACGACGACGCAGTTGATGGAGGGCAGGAGAACGGGGATGAAGGTGACGGCAACGCCGACGATCCAGGACACGAAGCCGCCGATATCAGCGCGGGGCAGGGAATCCAGATCGGTGTAGCCGTGGTTGTACTTGGTGAGGAAGTCAGCGAACACGATGCCGACGATGGGAGGCACGGTGCTGGAGAGGAAGTTGATGTAGCTGCCGAACAGGTTGTAGAAACCAACGCAGCCGAGGATGGTGCCGACAAGACCGAACACGAGGGTCAGCTTGTTGCGGGGAACCTTGATGACGGAGCTGAGGCTCATGGAGCCGGAGTAGACGCAGCCCTGAGCGGTGGACCAGATGTTGAGGACCATGACGATGAACGCCGGGGCCAGAAGACCCTGCAGCGCGAGAACGCCCATGATGTCGGGATCGCCGTAAACAACGGAGCCGATGGCGCCGAAGAACACCATGAAGGAGTTACCGACCATGATCGTGATGATCATAACAATGATGGAGGTCTTTGCGTTCTTGGCAAAGCGCATGATGTCGGGCGTGAACATAACGGAGCCGACAACGTAGGAGCCGACGCCCAGAGCAACGGCCTTCGCGAAGGTGATGGAGTCTTCCTTGACAAGAGCATTGATGCCGGCAACGCCGCCGACGTCGTTGAACGCGCGGATGATGGAGATGAAGCCGAAGATCAGGACGATGGGCACGGCGATGTTGGAGAGCATGTTCATCCACTTGGTGCCCTTGGAGGCAGTGATGGTCATGCCGATACCGGCGAGGATGCAGATGAGGATCGTGGGCATCCAGGAGAAGAGACGGTGCGCGGAGTCGCCGATGAGGTAAGCGTCGATGGAGAACCAGCCGATGGTGGTGATAGCCACGATCAGCACCGGCACCCATGTGCCGACCTGGCCGAAGCTGTAGCGGGCCATGAGACCGAAGCTCAGACCGCTCTTAGCGGCGATGACGCCCATGATGCAGCTCAGAACGGTGAGGATGGCGCTGGATACCAGAACGGCCCAGACCATGCTGTTGAAGGAGAGGCTGACGCCGATGACGCTGCCAGCCTGCATGCTCGTAACGACGAACACATAGCCGAGGGAAATGATGAGCACGGAAAGGAAGGATTTGCGAGCGGTCGAAGGAACGGCAGTCTTACTGTATTCGTCCGCGGTGGTCTCTACAGTAACATTCTTTTTTTCTTCCATTGCGAAGGTAACCCCTTTCGTTTCGTTCAGCTGTCTTTCAGCGCTGAAAGACGCGGGCCCGGGTTCCCGTTAATCAACGCTTACCGACTGTCTGGCTGCATCATAGGCGCAATGTTAACAAAATGCAAACACGAAACCTTTCCCTTAGGGTATACTTTACCATAAACCTCGGAGCGCCGCCATAGACAGAAGATAGAAAAAGGGCCCGCTTTTTCCGTCTGCGGCTTGCGTTTTTCCGGAAATTCTCTATAATATAAGGGCTATGTATATTTTTTTACGAAACAATGATTATCGTTACGCCGCCGAGCAGATGCTGCTCATGCTCTTCCCCGAAGAGCGGCCGGTGTACCCGAGCGCCGATCTCGGTCTCCGGGAGGAGAATGCTGTCGAGCTGGAGCTGAAGCACGGCAAGACGTACACAACGGCTGTGTGCCGGCTCCGGTACGACCGGCGCACCGCGCAAAAGCATGTCCGCGCCCGCACCGACGGCATCCGCGCCGGGGAGGAGAGAGCCCGCATCGAGCAGCGCATCTTAAAGCTCGCTTTCTACCGCGCCGCACTGGATGTCGGCGTGCCGAAGCCGGAGTGGGGCTGCCTTACCGGTGTGCGTCCGGCAAAATTCCTCGCGGGGCTCATGCAGAAGGACGGTCTGACTGAGACCGCCGCCGTGCGGATGCTGACTGAAACGTTTGGTGTGTCGAAAGAGCGTGCGTCTCTCGCTCTCGCCGCCGAGCGCGCCGCGGCACGCGCCAAAGCGGTGCTCGCGCCGCAGGACGTGTGCCTGTACATCGGCATCCCGTTCTGCCCGACGCGCTGCGCCTATTGCAGCTTTGTGAGCGTGGACGCGCCGAAGCTTTTGAAGAGCATCCCGGATTATCTCAACGCGCTCGAGCAGGAGATGCGCTCGACTGCCGCGGCGGTAAAGGCTGCCGGGCGGCGCGTCGTTGCGGTATACATCGGCGGCGGCACGCCCACGACGCTCTCGGCGCCGGAGCTCGACCGGCTGCTTGCGGACACGAAGGCGTGCTTTGATCTTTCCGCCTGCCGGGAGTTCACCGTCGAGGCCGGGCGGCCGGACACCGTGACGGAGGAAAAGCTCGCGGTGCTCGTTTCGCACGGCGTAAACCGCGTGAGCGTCAACCCGCAGACGATGTCGGACGCGGTGCTTGAGGAGATCGGGCGGCACCACACCGCTGCGCAGGTGCGCGAGGCGGTGGCGATGGTGAAAAAGTTCCCGCAGCTCGCCTTCAACATGGATCTCATCGCGGGTCTCCCCGGCGATACGCCGGAGAGCTTTTCCGACACCGTGCGCGAGGTGATCGCGCTGGGCGCGGAGAATATCACGGTGCACACGCTCGCACTCAAAAAGGGCTCGCGATTTCTCACCGAGGGTACGGCGCTGCCGGACGGGAAGGCCGTCGGCGAAATGCTCGGCGATGCGCGTGAAAAGCTCGAAGCGGCGGGGTACGCGCCGTATTATCTTTACCGGCAGAAGTTCATGTCCGGCAGCTTTGAAAACGTCGGCTGGACGAAGCCGGGATACGAAAATCTCTACAACATATGCATTATGGAGGAGCTCTGCGGCATTCTCGCCGTGGGCGCGGGCGGCTCTACGAAGCTCACGGCGCCCGGCGGCGTCGTAAAGCGTCTCATGGCGCCGAAGTATCCGCGCGAATACATGGACCGCATCGCACACACGTGCGCCGAAAAGGACGAGATCGTCCGCTTTTATAATTCCGAACCGAAAGGGACAAACTGAAAATGGCCTATTATCTTTCCGAGATCAATGCCCGGTGCCGCGCTGACGCCGCCGGGTTCATCGCCGAGTGCGACAGCATTTACGCCGGCCGGCTGGAGCTTGCCGCCGACCGCATCATGGAGAACATGGAAAAAAGCCCGATCGTTCTGCTCTCCGGGCCCTCCGGCAGCGGCAAGACGACGACCGCGCTGAAGATCTGCGAGGTGCTTGAGCAGCGCGGTGTGCGCACGCACAGCATCTCGATGGACAACTATTTCAAGAGCGTCTCCCCGGAGACGACGCCGCGCACGCCCGAGGGAAAGTACGATCTCGAATCGCCCCTGTGCATGGATATGGAGCTTTTGAACGAGCACTTCTCCGTCCTTTCCGAAGGCGGGCGCATCCTTGTGCCGCGCTACGACTTTGTGCACCAGTGCCGCGATCTGGAGCCGAGCGCCTCGCTGCGTCTGAAGAAAAACGAGGTCGCCGTGTTCGAGGGCATCCACGCGCTCAACGACTCGATCACGCTCGTCCACCCCGAGGCGTTCAAGCTCTATATCAGCGCGCGCAGCAACATTTTGGACGATGACGGCGCGGTCGTATTCAAGGGCACATGGATGCGCCTTATGCGCCGCACCGTGCGCGACTATCTTTTCCGCGGCACCGCCGCGCAGGAGACGCTTGCGCACTGGGCCAACATCCGCCGCGGCGAGAAGCTGTATATCTCGCCCTTCAAGGACAAGGCGAATCTCCAGTTCGACTCGTCGTTCGCCTACGAGGTGCCGGTACTCAACAACACCGCCACCGGCCTTTTCAACGCCATGCCCTCCGACACGCCGCGCTACAGCGAGCTGCAGAGCATCCTCCCGGCGTTTGAGCGCTTTGAGGACGTCTCGCCGGAGCTTCTTGCAAAGGACTCGCTGCTGCGTGAATTCATCGGCGGCGGAAAGTATTCGTACTGACCGCTTCCCCGGCCTGCGCCGGAACACAAAAGAGAGAAAGGACGCATACCGCCCATGCCCCAGTTCCGCGATCCGAACGAAAAACGGGATTTTATGCTCAATACGCCCATTCCCCGGCTCGTGCCGAAAATGGCGCTGCCGTCCATCGCGGGAATGCTCGTCACGAGCGCCTATAACCTTGCCGACACGCTCTTTGTAAGTCAGCTCGGCACGGACGCCACGGGCGCGGTCGGTGTGAACGGCTCGATCGATCTCATCATTATGATGGCGGGCTCGCTCCTCGCTGTGGGCGCGGCGAGTCTTACGTCGCGTCTGCTCGGCGCGAAGCAGGACGAGCGCGCCCGCGAGGTGCTCTCCACCTGCTTCTTCCTCGCGCTCGCGCTTGGGACGCTTGTGCTGATCCTCGGCTTTACGTATCAGAATAAGATCCTGCTCCTGCTCGGCGCGAACGAGGAGATCCTCCCGTATTCGGAGCAGTACTGCCGGTATATCCTGCTTGCCGCGCCGTTTATGGCGACAAGCTTTGTGCTCAACCAATGTCTGCGCGCCGAGGGCAGCGCTGTTTTCTCCATGATCGGCATGGTGGCGGGCGCGGTGCTCAATGTGGGGCTTGATCCGCTCTTCATCTTCACGTTCGGCTGGGGCGTCGCGGGCGCGAGCGCTGCAACGGCCATATCCAAGGTCGTCAGCTGGTGCATCCTTATGACGCCGTATTTCCGCAAAAAGACGCTGCTCACGATCCGCTTCCGGCAGTTCCGCCCGCGCTGGAGCGACGCCAAAGAGGTCTGCGCCATGGGCAGCGCGAGCTTTTTCCGCAACGGCCTCGGCACGCTCGCCGGGATACTGCTCAACCGCATCGCCGTGGGCTACGGCACGAGCGCGCTCGCGGCGATCAATGTGGCGAACCGCATCACCATGTTTATGACGAGCGCCTGTCTCGGCTTCGGCCAGGGCTTCCAGCCCGTGGCGGGTTTCTCGTGGGGCGCGAAGCGGTTTGACCGCGTGCGGGAATCGTTCCGGTTTTCCATGATCGCATGTGTCGCCGGCATTTCCGCTGTGGCGCTCATTGTCGGGATCTTCGCCCGGCCCATCCTGCTGCTTTTTACGGAGGACGATGCCGAGCTTGTGCGCATCGGCGTGTTCTCTCTGCGCATCCAGTGCCTTGCCATGCCGTTCCACGGCTTCGGCATCATCGTGAATATGCTCTGCTCCGGCATCGGGCGGGCGCTGCCGTCGCTGCTGCTGGGGCTGGCGCGGCAGGGCATCTGCTTCTTCCCGATACTGCCTCTTATGGTCCGGCTCTGGGGCGTGTGGGGCATCGCGTCGGTGCAGGGCGCGGCGGACATGCTCGTGATGCTGCTCGCCGTGCCGATCGCCGTGCGCGTCTCGCGCGACATCCGGCGGCGGGAGGCCGAGCAGGGGGGAGAAATATCCCCGGTGTAAGTTTTTTCGCGCGAATGGATGTTTATGCTTGACTTTTTCCTTTGGCGCGGTATACTTTTTAGCAGAAACTCAATGGTAGAGGCGCGATCAACATCAGTACGCTCTTGTCATCCGGCAGACACCGGGGAGCGGAAAGGGGCGATCGCCGAAGGGTCTCACCGCTGTCTGGCGGTGGATGCCTGGGACGCGGAAGAACATTCCGCGGACTGTCACTTCGGTGGAGAGCTGTCATTGCTGCGAATTTAGTTTTTTTATTACTGATTTTGTATGCACAGCCGTGATCCTTCCACCGGGGATCACGGCTTTTTGCATGCGAGGGAGGTTTTCTCATGTTTTACGCTACCATCTGGGCGCTGCTGCCGCCGGTCGTCGCCATCGCTCTGGCGCTGATCACCAAGGAGGTCTATTCCTCGCTCTTCCTCGGCATCGTCGTGGGCGCGGCGCTCGTCGCCGGGTTCGCGCCGGTAAAAACGCTGGACGTTATCATCAACGACGGCTTCATCGCCGGCGTGGCGGACGCCTGGAACGTCGGCATTTTCCTGTTCCTCATCCTGCTCGGCATTCTCGTTGCGCTTATGAACCGCACGGGCGGCTCGGCGGCGTTCGGGCGCTGGGCGGAAAAGCACGTGCACACCCGCGCCGGCGCGATGCTCGCTACGGTCCTTCTCGGTGTGCTGATCTTCGTGGACGACTATTTTAACTGCCTCACCGTCGGCAGCGTCATGCGTCCCGTGGCGGATGGCCACCGCATCTCCCGCGCCAAGCTCGCCTATCTCATCGACGCGACCGCCGCGCCCGTATGCATGATCGCGCCGATCTCCTCGTGGGCGGCGGCGGTCTCCGGCATCGTGGACGAGAGCGTCATGTCCGGCACGGAGCTGTTCGTCCGTGCCATCCCCTGGAACTACTACAGCCTCTTTACGCTTGTTTTCGTTGTCGGTCTCTCGCTCATGCAGTTTGACTATGGCCCGATGAAGCTGCACGAAATGAACGCGCGGCTCAACGGCGATCTCTTCACCTCCGGCGAGCGGCGCAGCGATGAGGCGGATATCGTCACTTCGCCGAAGGGACGGGTCGTCGATCTTGTGCTGCCGGTGCTCGTGCTCATTGCCTGCTGCGTCACCGGCATGCTGTATGTCGGCGGATTCTTCTCCGGCACATCGTTTGCCGCGGCCTTCGCCGGAACGGACGCCTCCGTCGGACTGCCCTGGGGCACGCTCATCGCGCTCGTGTTCACCGTGATCTACTACATCTGCCGCGGTCTTTTGAGCTTTAAGGAAGCCATGGAATGCACCACCAAGGGCTTCATCGCCATGGTTCCTGCACTGCTCATCCTCACATTCGCCGTAACGCTCAAGAACATGACCGGCATGCTCGGCGCGGCGGAGTACGTGTTCGGCGTGATGCAGGGCGCGTCCCAGAACCTTTATAACCTGCTCCCGGCGATCATCTTCCTTGTCGGCTGCGGCCTTGCGTTCTCCACCGGCACGAGCTGGGGGACGTTCGGCATTCTGATCCCGATCGTGACAGACGTATTCCCCGCGGACAGCCAGCTTCTCATCATCGGCGTTTCCGCGTGCCTTGCGGGCGCCGTTATGGGCGACCACTGCTCGCCGATCTCCGATACGACGATCATGGCCTCCGCCGGTGCGCAGTGCGACCATCTCAACCATGTTTCCACGCAGATCCCCTACGTTCTCACCGTCGCCGCGATCTCGTTCGTGAGCTACGTCATCGCCGGATTCGTGCAGAACGTGTACGTCTGCCTTGCCATCGGCGTCGCGCTCACGGTCGCCACGCTCTTTGTGCTGCGCGCCGCAGCGTCCCGCCGCGAGACGGCCAACGCCTAAATCCTCTCGTTTAGATAAACCGAACGCGCCGGGGCATTCATTTCCGGCGCGTTTGACATTTTCTGATTTTTGTATCTTTCCTCCGGCGGGATTTTCGGTATAATGGGGAAGTAAGCAAAAACAGAGGTGATCGTTTATGAGATATTGGGAAATTCTGGTTTTCTGTCTGGGTATATCGCTGGACGTGTTCGGCGCCGCCGTGTGTCAGGGCGCGGTGCTCGGCGAGCTTCGCCGCCGCCGCATCGCCGCGTACTGCCTGATCTTCTGCGCGGCACAGGTCGCGGCGATGGAGCTCGGCCGGCTGCTCGGCATGCTGCCGCGCTTCGCATCGTACTATACCGTGGCGCAGGGGCTGTGGCATATTCTCGGCGCGCTCATTTTCTTTGTGCTCGGCGTGTGTCTGATCGTCAAGGCCGTCCGGAAAAAGACCGTATTCGAGCACCGCTCCGAGATCACTTACAAAAAAGTTGTCGGCACCGCCGTCCTCACGAGCCTTGATTCGCTGCTCGCGGGCGTCAGTTCCCGCTTTCTCGATGCGTACTGGCTCTCCTGTCTCGCCACGCTCTTCGGCGTGACGGCGTTGTGCGCGCTCGGCGGCGTGTCGGTGGGGTATCATTTCGGGTATTCCCAGAAAAACACCGCGTACTGGATCGGCGGCGCGCTGTTTCTTGTGACCGGCGTGGATGTTCTGATCCGCTTGTTTGTGTGAAAAGGAGACACATATGGACAGCCGCAAGGATATGACAAAGCGCCTGATCGCCGACGGCTTCAAGGCGCTGATGCTGCGATATCCCTTTGAAAAAATCTCCATTATGATGATAACGAACGAGGCCGGGATCCGCCGCCCGTCGTTTTATAACCACTTTCAGGACAAGTACGACCTGCTCGCGTGGATCGTGGAAACGGACGTGATCGCCCCGGCGGGCGAGCCGCTGCGCCGCGGCGACGGGGTCGGCGCACTGCGCACGATCTTTGCCGGGCTCGTGGAGGATGCCGCCTTTTACCGCAAGGCATTCACCGTCACAGGGCAGAACGGCTTTGAGGATTCGTTCACCGACGCGGTGCAGCGTCTGCTTTTGGAAAACGCCGCGCTCGCGCCCGCCGCGGGGCATGCGGGACTGCTCTCGGAAAAAACGGTGGCGCGCTTCAGCGCCATCTGCCTCGTGTCCACGGTGAAGCACTGGCTGGAAAGCCCCCGCACGGCGAGCGTGGACGAGCTGGTGGACGCCTACCTCTATCTCGTATCCCACAGCGCATGGATGTAAAGATAATAAAGCACAGCGGCCGACGTGTTGATGCCGGCCGCTGTGCTTTTTTTATCCCATCCGGACGATGAGCATATCGCCCGCCCGGCAAATGCTGCCCTCCGCGGGAAACGGCGGCATTGCATCCGGCTGCGCTCCCTCAGGAAGCTCCGATTCGCTGCCGATGCGGATCGGGGTCTGCAGAATGTACGAAAAATACGCGGCGTAATACCCGCCGCCCACCGTGCTTTTCCTCCACGCGCCGGTGATCTGCGATACGCTGCCGAGCGCTTCGGGCGTATCGAAGGACGGCAGACCGATAAACACGACCGGCGTTTCTCCGGGGACATACCCCTCGGTCTGGTCCAGACGGAGGCAGAGCTCCGTCATGCGGGAAAGCGTGGCCTGCCGCTCAAGGTCTTTTTTGAGATACAGTGCGTTTGCCGTCTGGACATTTCCCCAGACGAGCGCGGCGATCAGCGCAAGAGCGATCGCGGCACAGCCGGAGAATACCCGGCTTTCCGGCAAACTTTGCAGGCACTGCCGCAGCAGCAGGATATCGAACACATACACAAGACAGAAGGCGTACTTCATCAGATCGTGCGCCTCCATCCCGGCGTAGCCGAGGAAGTTGGAAAGATTCATGCCCATCGGCAAAAGCGCGGCAAGAACGAGCGCAAGGAGAAGATTGGCCGCGGGGAGCCGCTTCCGGAGGAGAAAGCGTGCTGCCGCCGCCAGCGTGAGAACGGCGAGCAGAAGATGCCCCGTGCGCGTGACCGGCAGAGGAACGAAGACCGGCTGCCGCACGGTGCTGCGTGCCCATGTGTCATAGGTCGATCGGACGGCTTCCGGCAGAAGGGCGGGCGTCATCCGGCCGAGACTCAAAAGGCTGTTGTACCCGCTGTCGAGCGCGACGCCCGATGTGCTGCACACGGCGCGGACGAGAATAAAGTACGCGGCCCCGCCGATAAAAAGGATGCCGACGGCTTTGAGCCCGTCGAAAAATACCGCTTTCGCGCTCTCGCTCTCCAGAAGCCGCAGAATACAGGCGATCATGACAAGCGAGACCGTGACCGAGATCATCGCCTGATAGAGCGCGAGCGAGCCGACAATGGGGATAACGGCGAGCGCCCTGCGCCGGAGCGTGCCGCGGAGAAGGAGATATGCCGCGCACACGGCGAGCAGCATGGCGAGCATATCGCCGTCCAGATCGTAGATGTACGTTGCCGCCAGCGCCGAATATGACACATTGGTCACGAAAAGAGCGCCGATCACGGCAAGGAGCAGCGCGTTGTCCACGGAGAACAGCCGCGAAACGAGATACACCGCAAGCGATACCCAGACGAGCGAGAGAACGCCGGAGAGCCACGGTGTACCGGCACCGCCGCTGAACACGGTGCGGTACGCCGGATAGAGAAACCGGCCGAGCGATATTTTCCAGTCTGCCACCGAACCGGCGGCATAGCGGATATCACCGGAAAGGAACATCTCGTTGAGCGAGTCGTGGCTGACGGTAAAATTGGTGAACGCATAGCCGTGCGCGAACAGGCCGAAGAGAAAAACGGCGGCAAAGGAAACAAGAAGCCGTTGTCGCTCGCCGGTGATGCGAAAATGCGGCGCGCGGCGCAGCGCGGAAACAAATCTTGTCATGGCGGAAAAACCTCCCGCGGAAAGGCGGTCACGGATTCACAAAAAGATGTTTGCGGTTGTTGAAATACGGAATATTGACAAAGAGCATGACGAGCGAACCGATGATGCTCCCGGCGACTTCGGCGGTAAAGACCGACTGGCCGATAATGATGCTTCCGATGAGCAGATAGAGCACCGTTACCGCGGTATTGACGATGTACATCAGATAATACATCATCGGGCCCTTGGCGCGAAACTTTGCCAGCGCTCTCTGCACGACCACCGCATACACGGCGAGCGCAAGACAGACAACACCCATAACGATATCCAGCGGCTGCAGCGCGGGGAAGAAGCGGTAGACCATTTCGGCGTTCCCCTCATAATACGCGCCGGTGAAGTACTTTCCGGCCGTTACCAGATTGACGAGCATACCGGCCCACAGCTGAAAATAGATGATGAACTTGAACCACCTCATGCCGCGCCGGGGCGCTGCGATGACGCCGAACGCGGCGGCGGGATCGGGCGTGCCCTGCGGCGGCATGGCCGGTTCAACAGGAACCACCGGCGCGGCGGGGAAGGACGGCGTGCTTTCCGGCGGCGCGGCGGAGGGGGCGGGGGCGAGATCGGCGCCGCATTCGGGGCAGAATTTCGCCTGGTCGGGGATCTGTTTTCCGCATAATCGGCAGTACATGGGGATTCCTCCTTCTGTTTATTTATATTTAATACGGGGTTTAATTCCATGTTCCTTCGTTGGCGGTGAAAAGCTCGGCAATGCGGTTTCGGAGCGGGGCAAGCTCCTCGCCCGCAAGCGCCGGATTTTTCCGGCAGAGCGCTTCGGCGGCGGACTGCGCCTCGTGCAGCATGTCCATGCTGCCGAGAAGGTCCTTGACGTGCATTTCCGGCAGACCGTGCTGGCGCGAGCCGAAAAAGTCACCGGGGCCGCGCAGCTCCAGATCGGCCTGCGCGATCTCAAAGCCGTTGTTCGTGCGCGTGAGCACGCGCAGCCGCTCCCTGGATTCTTCCGTCGGCGTATCGGACACGAGCACGCAGTAGCTCTTCGTCTTGCCGCGCCCGACGCGTCCGCGCAGCTGGTGGAGCTGCGATAGCCCGAACCGCTCGGCGTTTTCCACGACCATGAGCGTAGCGTTCGGCACGTCTACGCCGACCTCCACGACCGTCGTGGAAACAAGAATGTCCGTCTCCCCGGCGGCAAAGGCGGCCATGACCGCTTCCTTTTCCTTCGGATTCATCCGCCCGTGGACACACGCGACGGTAAGACCGGGAAAGAGCTTTTGCAGCTCCTCGGCGTGCTCCGAGGCCGACTTGAGCTTGCTCTCGCCCTCCTCGCCGTCCTCTACCTTCGGACAGACAACGAACACCTGATGGTCCTCTTCGACCTGCTTGCGGATAAACCCGTTCAGGCGGGCGCGGTAGCTTTCCGTTACGGCGAAGGTGTCCACCGTTTGGCGTCCCGGCGGCAGCTCGTCGAGCACGGAAACGTCGAGATCGCCATAGATCATCAGCGCGAGCGTGCGCGGGATGGGCGTGGCGGACATGACGAGAATGTGCGGCTGCGCGCCCTTTTCGCCGAGCGCGCCGCGCTGCTCCACGCCGAAGCGGTGCTGCTCGTCCGTGACGGCAAGACCGAGATTGTGAAAGCGCACGTCCTCCGTGAGCAGGGCGTGCGTGCCGACGGCGACATCGCACACGCCTTCCTCCAGCGCGGCTTTGACCGCGCTTTTTTCCTTTGCCTTCATCGAGCCGGTCAGAAGGCATACGCGGATGCCGAACGGCGCGAGAAAGCCCTGCAAGGTTTTTACATGCTGCTGCGCCAGAATCTCCGTCGGCGCCATGAAAGCGCTCTGGTATCCGGCCCGCTGTGCCGCCCACAAAAGCGCCGCCGCGACAAGCGTTTTGCCGCTGCCGACATCGCCCTGCAAAAGGCGCGACATCCGCTTGCCGGACGCCATATCGCGCAGCGCCTCGTCCGTGGCGCGCCGCTGCGCTCTCGTCGGCGAAAAGGGGAGAGCGGCATAAAACTCTTTAACGTCCGGCGTCGGGATACGCTCGCCGGGCACACTCTCGCGCTGCGCGCGCAGCCGCTGCGTGGCGCAGGAGAGAACGAAAAATTCTTCAAATGTCAGCCGCCGCCGCGCCAGAGCGAGCGTTTCCCAATCCGGAGGAAAATGCACGTTCCGGTACGCAAAGCCGACCTTCGGCAATGCATACTGCTCGGTGATCTCCGCGGGCAGAAGCTCCGGCAGCATATCGCCGCAGGCATTGAGCGCGCACTCCACGGCGCTCACGACGAGCTTATTCGATATCCCGTGCGTCAGCCGGTAGAGCGGCAGTATCCGCCCCGTGACGGTGCCCGCGCGGTCCTCCCGCTCAAAAACGGGGTTTGTGAACGTCTTGCGCAGCAGATTCCCGCCCGCTTTGCCGTAAAAGACATAGCTTTCGCCCGGAACAAGCTGGTCGCGGACATAGCTCTGGTTGAAGAATGTCACATCCGCGCTGCCGCTCTCGTCCACGATGCGCAGCTTCACGAGATCGAGCCCGCGCCGGACGCGCGTGAGGCGCGGCTCCGCTGCGACCATGGCGCGCACGCACGCCGTTTCGTCCACGGCAAGCTCGGCGATGGGCCGCACGGCGGTGCGGTCCTCATAGGCGCGCGGGAAATAGTTGAGAAGATCGCCGAGCGTGTGCACGCCGAGACGCGCGAGAGCCTTTGCTCTCTGCTCGCCGACGCCTTTTATGTAACGGACATCCGTAGACAGCTCCGGCACGTTCTTCTCTCCCTTCGTAGATTATTCCGCGAGCGTTTCCCACTCGGCGTAAAGCGTCTCGAGCGATTCCTCGGCGGCGTCTTTCTGCGCGCCGAGCTCGAGCAGCTTCTGGTAATCGGAGGCGTTTTTCTCCATTTCGGCCTCGATATCGCGCAGCGACGCCTCGGCGCGCTCAATGTCGCGCTCGATCCTCTGGCGGCGGCGGTCGCGGTTCGGCTCGGTCTTTTTCTTCGGCTTCTCCTCGCGCGCGGCGCTCTTTGCGGCCTTTGCCGGCGGCTGGAGCGCTTCCTGCCGCGCTTTATATTCGCGCCACTCGGCAAAGCCGCCGCGGTAGTCCTCGATCTGCCCGTCGTGCAGACACCAGATGCGCGTGGCAAACTTCTCGATGAACCAGCGGTCGTGGCTCACGAAGAGCAGCGCCTCGCTGTAGTCCATGAGCGCGTCCTCCATCCACTCGCGCGAGAGAAGATCGAGATGGTTCGTCGGCTCGTCGAGCATGAGAAAGTTGATGTCGTCCCGCATGAGAATGCAGAGCCGCAGACGGCTCTGCTCGCCGCCGGAGAGCACCGAAACGGTCTTGAACACATCCTCGCCCCGGAAGCCGAACGCCGCGAGACGGTTTCGCGCCGTCTGCGGATCGCACTTCGCCTCCCAGAGCATCGTGTCCACCATATTGCGCGAGGGATCGTCAAACCGCACGAGCTGCGGCAGGTACGCGCTCTTTACCGCGGGGCCGAGATGGATCCAGCCGCGGTCCGGCGTTTCCTCACCGGTGATGCAGCGGAGCAGCGTGGACTTGCCCGTGCCGTTGTCGCCGATGAGCGCGATGCGCTCGCCCGGCTCTATGAGCTCGTCGATGCCGGAGAAGAGCTTCTTCTCGCCGTAGGACTTCGCCACGTCCTCGAGCACAAGCACCTCGTCGCCGAAAAATTCCTTCTGCCGGAAGCGGACGGAGAGCTTTTTGTCCTCGCGCGGCCTTTCGGCGGTCTGGAGCCGCGCGATGCGCTTTTCCATGGAGAACGCGCGCTTGTGCAGCTTGTCCGCGCCCATGAACGCCCACAGATGCAGATCGTCCGCCGCCTTCTGCAGATGGGCGATCTCCTTCTGGTTTTTCTCATATTGCCTGCGCAGCTCCTCGTACCGGCGCTGTTTTTCCTCGGCATAGAACGTATAGTTGCCGTTATAAAACTCCGCCTTGCCGTTGACGATCTCAATGATGCGCTGCGCGATTTTATCGAGAAACCAGCGGTCGTGTGATATGGCGAGCACCGTCCCCTTGAAGTGGAGCAGATAGTCCTCCAGCCACTCGGTCGCGTGCATGTCGAGATGGTTCGTCGGCTCGTCGAGCAGGAGAATGTCGGTGTCCTCCAGAATGAGGCGCGCTAAGTTGACGCGCGTTTTCTCGCCGCCGGAGAGCGAGTCGAAAAGCTGATCGCGCATGGCAGGGGGGATGTCGAGCCCGTTGGCGACCTTGCTGCGGCGCACCTCGGCGTCGTACCCGCCGAGCATTTCAAAGTGCGATAAAAGCTCGTCGTATTCCGAGAGCAGCGCGCGGTCGCTTGATACCGCCATGAGTTCTTCAAGCTTTCGCATCCGCGCCTGCATCGCGTTGAGCCGCTCTTCCGCTGTGGCAAGCACGTCCTCCACGGTGTAGCCCGCCGGGTAGTGCGGGATCTGCGAAACAAGCCCCAGCCGCTTGCCGCGGGCAATGTCGATCTCGCCCTTGTCCTCGGTGAGCTCGCCGACCATCAAGCGGAAAAGTGTCGTTTTCCCCGTGCCGTTGCGGCCGAGAATGCCGACGCGCTCGCCGTGCTGCACCTGAAACGTCAGCCCGTCGAGAATGTTGTTGTTGACCTCAAACGCCTTCGTGAGGTCCCGGACGGAAATATCAATCATCGGAATAATACTCCATTACAGTCTGTAATACGGAATTGGCGACGCCCCCGGCCTGCAGCAGTCCGCCGCCGCCGTGCTCGAGCATCACCGCAAACGCCACCGGCGCGCCGGTGCGCAGATACCCGACGAACCAGGCGTGCGTCGTGCCGTCGCCGACCTCCGCCGTGCCGCTCTTGGCACAGAGATCCAGCCCCGGAAACCGGTCGCGGCCATAGCCATAGGCCACGTCGTAGCTCATGCACTCGCCGGCATACTCCGCCGTCTCCGCGT
>ULQP01061754.1_pt1 | contig 17438 bp, 9 predicted proteins | sample 1954571 | NCBI WGS metagenome assembly ULQP01 (sample SAMEA4835657, study PRJEB28245) | human gut metagenome | biome: gut microbiome; material: fecal sample | place: Denmark | collected 2008 | reverse complement strand
GATTTAATCTCCATCAGCCGCTATTGGAGATTTTAATAACCTATTTGTGCTGGCACTTTAGCGGAGAATGGAGATTTCTATGAAAAACATATTATTAAAAGTTTTATCTGTGATATTACTTGCAGTAATGATTTTTTCGGTTTTTGCTGTCGGTGCTTCGGCGGAATCCTATGATAGTTATACATATTGGGATGAAATCTCTCTTACCGGAAGAAAAAATGTTAAAAATCGTACTATGTATGAGTGTAAAAAGGTTTTTAGGGCGAGAGATATTGGGGTTGAAAGCATAGAAGAATTAACTGATATTTGTATAGATGATAACGGATATACTTATCTTTTGGATATGAAAAAAGGTATCTTCATTTTAGATAACGAGTTGAAACTTGTAAATGTAATAAATTCGGTTAACGGCGAAAAAGTGTTAACATTTACTGATGCAAAAAGTATTTATATAGATGAAAAACTTCAAATCTATATATGCGATACTCAAAATAAAAGAGTTATTGTTTGTGATAGCAACGGAACATATATCACTACATATTCTTTGCCGAATTCACCGTTAATTCCCGAAAAATTTGATTTCAAACCCATTAGGGTGATTGTTGATTCAAAGGGTTTTGTTTATGTTTTGAGCGAGGGTTCATATTATGGTGCGCTTTTGTATTCTCCGGATAAGACCTTTATGGGATTTTATGGCTCGAATACGGTTGCAAACGGAATTATCGGAGGAATTCAAAGCTTAATCAAAAGAATGTTTCCCAACAACAAAAAGCAATCTAACAGTCAAAGGTCTCTGCCGTATTGTTTCACTGATATTGTTATTGATGATAACGATTTTGTTTATACTGCTACCGACAGTGCAAACAAAGGTCAAATCAAAAAATTAAATCCTGGTCAGGGAACTGATATATTAGATTCAAGTAAAATGAATTTTTCTGATGATAAGGTAAATAGAACTTTGTTGAAAGGAAAGGCGTTCTCTCAAAAGATAACAGGGCTTGATGTTGATAAAAACGGATTTATTTTTGCACTTGATTCAACATATGGGCGAATTTTTGTGTATGATTCTCAAGGTAGAATGATAACCGCTTTTGGTGGTGGAATGGGAAGCGGAACGCAAAAAGGAACATTTATCACTGCATCTGCAATAGCCGTAAATGATGATAATGAAGTATTAATTTGTGATAAAACCAACAATACATTAACAGTATTTCAGTGTAATGAATACGGAAAAGAAGTCTTAAGATTAACAAACCTGACTAACAAAGGCGACTATACAGAAGCGAAAGACGGTTGGGAAAAAATACTTAAAATAGATAAAAATTTACAAATAGCATATACAGGTCTTGCACGGGCATATTTAGCAGATGAAGACTATAAAGATGCAATGGATATATCACTAAAAGGCTATGATAAAAAGACATACGCTCTTTCCTTTGAGTATTACAGAACCGAATGGTTGCTAAATAATTTTAAGTTCATTTTCATTTTTGCGCTTCTTTTGGTTGCTGCTACTTGTTTTTGCTTTGGTTTTGTAAAAAAGAAAAAAATTAAAATAATAAAAAACCAAAAACTTTCTTTAATATCAGATGTTTCGATTCATCCTGAAGCTGCATTTGAGAAGATAAAAGATAAACAAGAGGGTTCGCTTATAATATCGTTTGTTCTTGTATTGTTGTTTTATGTTTCAACGGTTATTAAAACTATTCTCGGAGGATTTATGTTCACGGGATATGATCCGAGTACTTACAATTCGTTGTGGGTTTTGGTACAAAGCGCAGGTATAATTGTTTTGTGGTCTGTAGCCAACTGGTTAGTTTGCAGTCTGTCAGGCGGAAAAGGTAAACTTGAAGAAATTATTATTGTAACCTCTTATAGTTTAACACCGGTAATAATAGGTCAATTGCTATGGACTGTTTTTTCTAATTTTGTTCTGCCCACAGAGTCAGCAGTTTTAGGTATAATAAGTGGAGTATCAATACTTTATACGTTGTTGCTATTAACAATAGGTATGATAAGAATACACGAATTTACAATGACAAAATTTTTTGGAACAGCCTTTTTTACTGTTATAGGTATGGCATCTATTGTGTTTTTGATTATCCTTGTCGGTATATTATTACAACAATTAGGCGGTTTTATTTCTACCTTGTTAATTGAAATATTTTTGTAGTTTTGAGGTGTGAGAATTGTTGCAAAAAGCATTATGTGCTATTTTGACGGTATGTATCGTTTTTTCTTTGGTGGGTTGCTCAGACAATATGGTTTTGAAAAACAAAACCTTTGACTCGAAAACATCCTCTTTAAAACCTAAAAACGGCGATGTTATTGCCGAAAACGATAGTTACAAAATGATATGGGTATCAAGTAACTGCAGCGTTGCACTGATTGATAAAAAAAATGATTTACAATTCGGAACAACACCGATTTCAGAAGGCGAGCCTACAGTTGGCACATTGGGGATGCCGATAAAAAAACATGCTTTAGTCGAATCTGCCGTTGTTATTGAACATGTTAATTCCGACAATAAAGAAGATCAATCTCTTTCTTCTACTTCTGTGGTAAAAAACGGCAGAGTAGTAACAAAGAAGATAAATAGCGGAATATCGGTAGAATATTATTTTGATGATGTAGAAATAATGATACCGGTTGAGTATGTTTTAAGAGATGACAGCCTTTTGGCATCAATCAATACAAACGATATTCAAGAGAACGAACAAAAAGTAACGTCAATCTCTTTATTGCCGTTTTGGTGTTCGGTTAAAAATGATACCGAAAATGCTTATTTGGTATATCCATCCGGCTCGGGAACTCTGATAAAGTCCGATACAATTTCTCAAACTGGAGTTACATATTCAAGTCAAGTTTTTGGCAGGGATCCTGTTATGACGCTTGATGACTGTATATCATCCGAAAAATCAATTCGATTGCCTGTTTTCGGTGCTAAATCCGATAATTACGGTTCGATTGCAATAATAGAAGATTCATCCGAATCGGCAATCATTGAAACAAAGGTGGGTTCCTCTGCAATCAAATACAGTGCAGTTTATGCAAAGTTTCAAGTAAGAGGATACTCGAAAAATCTTGCAAGATTTATGCAAGGAGTTAAGAAAGAACTGAATATTTATTCTTCAAATATGATAAATGGTAGAACATCTGTCGTTTTTTATCCGTTGAATTCCGAAAAATCAGATTATACCCACATGGCAAATATATATCGTAAATATCTTGAGGATAACAATTTTTTAAATTCAAAATCGAATGATAGGGCACTGAATTTTTCGTTTGTCGGCGGAACTATGGTCGATAGGTCTTTTTTAGGTGTACCGTATAAAACCTTGCTTTCTTCAACCACTGTGAAAGAAGCACAAAGCATTACTAAGGATATTAAAGAAAAAACCGATACTTCTTTTAATGTAAAATTGTTGGGCTTCGGTACAACAGGCATTGAAAATAATTCTTTTGCAGGTGGATTAAAAATCGGAAAAGAATTGGGAACGAAAAACGATTTATCAAACTTTTCTGATTATTGTATCGATAATTCATTAAATTTGTATTTTGATTTTGATATTATTAAATTAAAAAAAGGCGGAAGTGGATATAATAGATTTTTTGATGTTGCTTTCAGTTCTTTAAATAAGATAGCCGATGTTTATAAATATGATTTGGTTACAAGAAGCAAAATAAATGAGAGTAAATATAATTTGCTATCACGCGAATTATTAAGCGAAGCATCCGACAAGATACTAAAAAAAGTAAATTCTTGGAATTTATCCGGAATAAGTCTTAATTCTTTATCTAATACCGCCTATTCCGACTATTCAATAAAAGATTCTACAAAGTATTATTCCAAAGGCAATATTTGCAACGATGTAACCGATATTTTAGAGAAAATTACTGAAAAATATAAAATATCCGGTGATGACGCTAATGTTTATGCTGCTGTATTGTCGGATGTAGTTTATAACTCTCCGACAAGATCTTCAGATGAAAACATTTTTTATTGTGATATTCCTTTTTATCAAATTGTTTTCAAAGGTAAAGTTGCTTTAACAGGAGAAACAATAAATACTTCATCTAATTGGAAAACAACTTTTTTGAAAAGTGTTGAATCTGGATGCGGACTTAATTATTTGTTGACAGGAAAATATTATACCGACTACATAAATTATAATGGCGAAGAGTTCTTTTCAAGCAAATATGATGACATAAAGGATAAAATATTTGAAGATTATTCTGTATCAAAAGAGTTTTACTCAAAAATTCTCAATCAAGAAATAGTAAGTCACAAAATACTTGATAACTTGCTCCGTGAAACGATATTTAAAAACGGTGTTGCTGTTTATGTTAATTATTCCGATAAAGATTTGGTATCACCGATTGGAAAAGTTAAGGCTTTAGGTTTTGTCTGGGGGGAAATAACCGAATGAAACAAAAAAAATGCAGGGGCATTGAAAGCATAAAATCAAAATACGGAATGTTGTTCGTTGCCCCTTGGACAATCGGTTTTATTGTTTTCTTTTTGGTTCCGGTTTTCCAGTCGATTCTATACTCGTTTTGTGATATTACTCTTAATACCGACGGTGTATCTTTAGAATTTGTAAGTGTTGAAAACTATAAGTATTTTCTTTTCGAAGACCCTAATTTCACAAAGAATTTGACGGCTGATTTATCTTCGCTTTTATATTCGTTACCCATCATTCTTTTGCTTTCGGTAGTTTTAGCGTTATTGCTTAATCAAAAAATGAGAGGAAGACTTTTCTTCCGAGCGTTGTATTTCATGCCGGTAATCATAGCAAGCGGTGTTGTAATTCAAATGCTGTTTAAAACAACGGATGAAGATTTAATATCTGCCGGAGTGAATTCTGCACTTTCGGATTCTATGTTTAGTGTTGAAGATGTAATTTCATGGTTAAACTTACCGGATAAAATTGCTTCTTATGTGAAGATAGTGATAAATAATATTTTTGATTTACTTTGGAATTGCGGTGTTCAAACCGTATTATTTATTGCAGGTCTTCAGTCTATACCGAAAAGTCTTTATGAAGCGTCAAATGTTGAAGGTGCATCAAAATGGGAAGAATTTTGGTTTATAACATTCCCAATGCTCGGTAACGTTACTTTGCTCGTAATGCTTTATACAATGGTTGACCTTTTCACTAACAGCAGAAGAAGCATAATTGAACTTGCTACAAATAAAATGAATTCCGGCGTTTATGATACTACATCTACTATGCTCTGGATTTATTTTGTAATAATCAGTTTGATAATGTCATTAGTGTTATTCATCTATAATAAAACACTTATTAAGCGTTGGCAGTAGGGGAGGGCGTTAAAAAATGTTAAATACCAAGGCGTTTATTTCAGATAAAAACATTAAGAAAACCCGAGAACTGCTTATGGCAATTCTTAAACTCCTAATTTTACTTGCAATCGGATATATTATAATTTATCCGCTTTTACAAATGCTGGTAACATCCGTAAAAAGCAAATCGGCACTTTTTAATCCTGCAAATGTTTGGTTGCCGGCAGATTTTGATATAAAATACAATTATTCTATTGCGGCCGATGTTCTCAACTACGGTAGCAGTTTGATTTCAACTCTTTCGCTTCAAGTGGTTTCTGCGTTAATAGAAGTTTTTTCATGCGCTATTGCGGCTTACGGATTTGCAAGATTTAGATTTAAGTTTAAAAATATATTATTAATAGGTCTGTTTTTGACTATATTAATTCCGGAAACAATGATAATAATTCCGCGTGTTGTGAATTATTCGAATATGGATTTTTTAGGGTTTTTGGGACTCTTTAATAAAATAACCGGAATAGATATTAGACCGAATATTCTGAATTCCCCTTTGGCTTTTTGGCTTCCTTCACTTTTTGCTATGGGGCTTCGTTCGGGAATATTGATTTTTATTTATATTCAATTTTTTAAAAGTTTGCCTTATGAGTTAGAAGAAGCAGCTTGGGTTGACGGTGCAAACCCTATCAGAACTTTTATTTCAATTGCACTTCCTTCTTCAGGTGTAGTAATAACCACGGTGCTTGTATTTTCCGTTGTATGGCATTGGAATGATGCGTTCTTATCATCTATGTATATGAATAAGAATTATCCTTTGGCAGTGAGTTTGAGCCGAATTACTACAACACTCAATTCAATGGGATATTACGATGATCAAAATGTCGAAGCACAGGCAATTTTGATGGCATCGTGTATATTATTTGTTCTTCCGCCCCTTATTTTCTATATGATTATGCAAAGAAGATTTATAGAAAGTATTGATAGAGTCGGAATTACAGGTTAATTTTTCGCAGGTTAAATTTTAAAAAACGAATTTAAAAAGGTGGTATTTTTATGAAAAAAGCAGTTCGTTTATCTTCTTTGTTGATTGCCGTTGTTTTAATGGTAAATCTCTTTTCGGGTTGTGGTGAAAAAACAAATTCCGATAAAAATCTGGGAACGGGCGGTTCTGATGCCGAGATAGAATTTCTTGTGAATCCCGAAGATTATAAAAACACCAAGGTTGTTTATGCTACTTGGAAGGATCCTCAAAAAAATGAGGACGGTCCGGTAATTGAGGCATTTAAGAAAAAATATGGAATTGATGTGGAAATAATGTTGCTTAATGAGTCCACTTATGTAACAAGCATAGCTGCAAGTATAGCATCAAATAATCAACCAGATGTTTTTTTTGAAAACGGTTTTTTCCCCGGTTCACTTGCTGTTATGGAACCACTTGACAGAGCAAAAATCAATTTTGATGACCCTATTTGGAATAAAAATTTAATAAAGAATTCAACCTTTAACGGTCATCCGTATTTGCTTGATACTCTTTCTAATATTTGGTCTGAAACCAATATTTGTGTCTATAATAAGAAATTGCTTGAAGATAACAATATTACAACACCGGATGAATATCTAGAGCAAGATAAATGGACTTTTGAAGCATTTAGAGAATGTGCAAAGCAGGTTAGTGCTCTTGGTAGTGAATATACAGGTGCACTTTGTTCTGTTTGGGGTACACAATCATATTTAGGTGCGGCAAATTGTGGTTTGTTTGTATTTAAAAACGGAAAAATAGAACTCAATTTAACTGATAGATTTTTTGATGTTCAAACCTTTATGGCACAGATGAAGGATGACGGTTATCTAAAAATGGGTAGCGATGAATTTAATGAAGAAAAGTGTGGCTTGGTTATTACCGACTGTTTTGCACTTAAGAAAACAGGTTACTTTACAAAGATTAACCCCGATCATATAGCGGCAACATATCTTCCTGTTTGGAAAGAGGGAGAAGATAGAGTTACAACCGGAATTTATCGTGGTTGGGGACTTGTAAAGGGTGCTAAGAATCCCGAAGCGGCAGGAATATTTCTCAGAGAATATCTTGATGTAAATAACTATGATCTTGATAATACATTTCATTCTCAGGATGCTGCAAGTTTCTTCTTTAAGGTTACAGGTGTTCCAAGTGAGAATACATTTTATTCGCATTATGACGGAGTTGCAAATGTTGATTATTCAATTAATAATGCTTGGAACAGTCAATCTGCTTCTCAGGTAAAAGGCTTTATTTCCAGTCAGGAAAATGTATTAAATAATCTCTGTGCCGAAGCAAATAAAACTATCGAAACCGAGAAAAAGTGGGTAGAGGAAAACTATAAATAGTATTCTGAAATTGACGGTAAAACATTTTTATTTTGAAGTGGGGATAAATATATGAAAAGGCTGAAAATAATATGCACTATTATATTGTCAGCAAGTATTATTGTATCTATTGTAGGATGTAAAAACACAGAGAAAACAGAATCCGCAATTGAAGAGGATTGGAGAAAGCCTGCAAATATAGAGAAAACAGAAAAATTTGTTGATAAAGACGGCGATTTTAAGTACGATGCTGTTGACTTTAACGGTCCGGAAAATTATGTGATTGTTTACCCATTTGGAAATAAAAAAAATGAAAAAATGGCCGAAAGATTAAAAGAGTATTATAAAAAGAATGCTAATGCAGATTTGTCCGTAATAACCGATAAATCTGCACCGGCAGAAAAAGAAATATTAATAGGAAAAACCAATCGAAATGAAAGCAATGTTTCTATGTCGGAATCTGATTTAGAGGTATCTCTGAAGGGAAGTAAAATTGTTTTTAGCGCCGGACACGATGTAGTCCTTGACAGTGCGGTTGAAAAATTTTGCAGATTGGAATACCAAAACGGTATAGTTAATACTTTTAAGATTACTACAGATTTTAAAGACACCGTACTCGACGGATATAAGTATGTTTGGGGCGATGAATTTGAGGGTTCGGATCTTGATTTTTCAAAGTGGGATTTTGAAGACAGAATGGGTGGCAGCGGCAAGGTTGAAGTATCGTGGGATAAAGATACTGTCGATGTAAATGAAGGAAGATTAAAACTTCATGCGTTAAACTATTTTAATCAAACACTAGAAAGCACACGGTATAAGGTCCCCTATTCCGTTGTTACAAAATACAAAATGAATTATACATACGGATATGCCGAAATCAGAGCAAGAGTTCCTTATTATGAAGGTTCTTGGCCGTCTTTTTGGGGACTTAATATAGGTGGTCAGGGCGGTATTAAATCAGACGGCGGTGTTTGTTATGATGCAAGTGCATCTTCTAAGAAAAAGTACGGCGTTGAAATTGATATATTTGAGATATTCGGAAGCAAAAGTGTTGTTACTCCAAATGCACATAAATGGTATCGTCCTAATAATTTTGACTATGATAAAATTTTTGGCACAACGACAGAAAATCACACTCAGCTTACATCAAGAACTTTGTTTGATTGGTCAAAAAAGGATGTTGATTTAAAAAATCTCTCAAATGAATACCATACTTATGGTTTCGAGTGGACTCCGAAAGAAATGAAATTCTATGTTGACGGTGAGAATTATTATTCTTTGGACATAACCAAGTCGTTTGATTTGTCAAACGATATGGAGAGATTTCATGAGCCGATATTTTTAATGTTTAATAATCATGTTTTTGCGGATGATATGGATTGGTATCAAAATGTGATTGATGACCATTCCGTAATGCCGTTTTGTTATTATATTGATTGGTTTAGACTTTATCAAAAGCCGGGAGTCGGTGAATTATATTTAGACGATAAAATAAATACTTATGAAGGAAGATAGGATGGTACTAAAGATATGAATAACTGTAAAGTTGCGGATTTCGACGGCTCTTTTGAGTTTAAAAAAGTACCTTTAAATAGTATTGATAAGTATAGAATTGTTTTTCCGAGTAATGATGGGAATGCAGAAAAAATCGCAGGAAAATTGCAAAAATATTATAAAGATTTAAACCTTAATTTTCCTGTTGTTTCAGATAATTCGGATGTTTCCGATAAAGAAATTCTTATAGGAAAGACCAATCGAAAAGAAAGCAATAAATCAATATCTGTCCCTGATTTAGAAGTCTCTTTTAAGAATCAAAAACTCGTTTTTGACGGCGGACATTATGTAACGCTTCAAAGTGCGGTTGAGAAGTTTATTCGCCTTGAACCGAAACCTTCCGAAGTTTATGTTTTTAAGATTACCACTGATTTTAAAGATACCGTACTTGATGGATATGAATATGTTTGGGGTGATGAGTTTGACGGCACCGAACTCGATATGACCAAATGGGATTTTGAGGCAAGAATGAAGGGAACAGGAAAGATTGAAATTTCTTGGGATAAAGAAGTAATAGATATCGGTGACGGAAAATTGAAACTTCACGCTGTAAATTATAAAAAACCAAATCATGAATCAACCAGATATAAAGTTCCCTATTCGGTTGTTACAAAATACAAAATGAATTTTACATACGGATACGCTGAAATCAGAGCAAGATTGCCTTTCTTTGAAGGGGCGTGGCCATCTTTTTGGGGGTTAAATGCAGGCGGTGACACAAGGAATTGTCCGAGTTATAATAAAGAAAAAGACGAAAGCAGGCTATATGATTCCGAGGTTGACATTTTTGAAGTTTTCGGACATAAAAGCAAGGTTATACCCAATATCCACAAATGGTATTTTACCGACAGATTGAATTACGGTGAAATTTCTGGTGAAGAAGGGTGCAGACACACAATGCTTCCCGAAGGGGATAAACTTATTTGGGATTGGGAAGAGAAAAATGCAGATTTAGAAAAGTTGTCTTATGAATATCATACTTACGGTTTTGAGTGGACCGACAAAGAAATGATGTTCTATGTTGACGGAACTAAATATTATACTCTGAATATTGTTAATACATTTGATATGTTTGATGATATGAGTGGATTCCATAGTCCGATTTTCCTTATGTTCAACAATCATGTTTTTGCTGATGATTTGTCTTGGTATGGCAGTTTGGTGAAGGATCATTCTTTATTGCCGTTTTGCTATTATATTGATTATATAAGAGTTTACCAAAAACCGGGTGTTGGTGAATTGTATATTGACGATGAACCAAATAGTTACGAAGGTAGATAGGAGAGAAGATAACAATGAAAATCAGTAATAAAAAAAGAAAATCTATATCTAAAAGTTTATTATCTCTTGTAATTGCCGCGATTATTGCTTTTTCGGGAATTGCATCTGCAATAAATTTTAATGTTTTTTCTCAGGCGCCTTTAGTTGATATTTGGGACGGAAAGACATTTTCGAAACCATTAGGTGACGGAAGTTCGGAACAGCCGTATCAAATTTCAAACGGTGCAGAATTAGCATGGTATATTAGTTTATTTTCAGATTGGAAATCTGTCAGATATGCTACGCTAACTGATGATATTTACCTAAATGACATATCAAAAATAAATTGGGAAACAGGAGAAGTTGATTCTGAATACAGTGTTAATGATTGGTTGTACTATACGAATGAAAGTGATAAAACAATAAACGATCCTTATCTCGGTAATTTAGATGGTGACGGTCACATTATATACGGTATGTATTATAATAAACCGACATCGTCAGCTGATGTATCGTTAATTCCGTATCAACATAAAGATTATACTGCAACTGTTAAGAATTTGGGAATCGAGAACTGTTACATTGCAACTGCCGGCAGAGCGTCAGCTTTTTTTGCTAATGCCGAAGGTTTGGATAAAACAATAGACAACTGCTATGCCGGCAAAAGTGTAACTATTGTCGGTAATTATGCCGGTGTTGCGGTTGCTATGGGTCAAAAGTTCTTAATAAATAAATTTTACAGTCTGGCAACAGTAATCGGTACAAACTTTTATGGCATTATTGGTGATTCTTGGAGCGATAAATATATAGAAAACTCCTATGTGTACGGTACTGTGATAACTTCAAAAACTTCAAATTGTATACCATGCAATAATGTTTACGCTAATAATACACTCGGCGGTATCGATGCAGTAAAGTTAAATGTTGAGAAGATGAAAGGGACTGAAGTGTTGTCAAATCCTGACAAAATGTCAGCTCTTGACAGTTGCAAAGCATTTGTTGCAACAGAAGGTTTTCCAATACTAAAAACCTTTGACGGTCGCAGTAAAGTTGAAGATGAAGAGATACCCGATGTAGAGATTTGGAGCGGAACTCCCGCAAGCGGTGTTTCTGAAGGCGACGGCTCAAAAGAGAATCCGTATAGAATTGCTAATGGTGAAGAGCTTGCTTGGTATATCGGTATTTTTTCCGATTGGAAATCTGTTAGGTATGCCGTATTAACTAATGATATTTACTTGAATGATATTAGTAAAATAAATTGGATAACCGGTGCTGTAAAGCCTGGGTATAAAGTAAACAATTGGTTACAGTACACAAACAAAAGTGACAAAACAATTAACGATCCGTTTTTAGGAAATTTAGATGGTAACGGTCATACCATATACGGTATGTACTATAATAAACCGAGTTCCAATGCAAATGTAGGACTTATTCCTTTTCAAAGTAAAGACTACAAAATCTCTATAAAGAATTTGGGTATAGATAATGTTTATATCTCCACTTCCGGTTATGCTTCAGCTATTTTTGCCAGTGCCGATGGAATAGAGAAAGAAGTTGAAAATTGTTTCATAGGCAAAAATGTTACGGTAAAAGGTGAGGCGGCAGGAGCGGTTATGGCTTACGGCTATAAATTGTCGATAGATAAGTTCTATTCTTTTGCAAATGCATCGGGAAATTCGTTTTACGGTATAATCGGTGATTCTTGGGGTGACAGAAAACTTGAAAATGCTTATATTTGTGGAACAGTAATTACATCTAAAATTGCAAATAGCATTGAATGTAAAAATGTTTATTCCAAAGATAATACCGGTGGAATAAATGCAGTAACGATAACCGAAGATAATATGAAAGGAATTGATGTACTTTCAAACCTTGAAAAGATGCCGGGACTTGATATTTGCGGAGCATTTAAAGCGCGTAAAGATGATTTTCCGATATTAAAGTTGTTTTATAACGGTGAAGATGAAGAAGAGGAACCGCAAGAAGGTAATATTTGGAGCGGAAAGGTTGCTTCTAAGATAAAAGACGGCGACGGCTCTAAAGAGAATCCATATCAGATTACAAATGGTGAAGAGCTTGCTTGGTATATCGGTGTTTTTTCCGATTGGAAAAAAACACGATATGCTGAATTGAAAAACGATATTTATTTGAATAATATTGAAAAAATAAATTGGAAAACCGGTGAGGTTGAAAGCGGATATAAAGTAAATAATTGGCTTCAATATACGAATAATTCATCCAAAACAATAGTTGATCCTTTTCTTGGAAATCTTAACGGTAAAGGTTATGTGATTTACGGAATGTATTTTAATAATCTCGATTCAAAAGCAAACGTCGGACTTATTCCGTATCAGCATAACAATTATACTGCATCTGTTATGAATTTGGGAATAGAAAACGCCTATATTTCTACAGGAGGAAATGCTTCTGCTTTATTTGCTTTGGCAGAAGGTGATGAGAAAAAAATTGAAAACTGTTATGTGGGTGAAAATGTAACACTAATAGGTAATTCCGCGGGTTCAGCTATCGCATACGGTCAAAAGTTTTCTATCGATATGTTTTACAGTCTGGCAGAAGTATGTGGTGATGAATTTTATGGTTTGGTAGGCGATACATGGAGCTCGCCGATGCAACTTGATAACGCATATATAGTTGGATCACCTATTACTTCAAAAAAATCAAATCCTTTAGTTTGCTCGGAGGTTTATGCTGAAGATATTTTGGGTGGAACCGGTGCAGTTGCAAGAGAAACAAAATCAATGAAGGGATTAGATGTTTTAACTAATTCCGATAAAATGGCGGATTTAGACAGTTGTGATGCATTTGTTGCAACCGAAGAGTATCCTGTTCTCGCTGTTTTCACCGATGAGGGAATAAAAGAACGCGAACCGGAGGGTAATATTTGGAGTGGCAGAGTCGCAAAGAAAATAGAAGAAGGAGACGGAACGAAAGAAAATCCTTTTGTCATTAAAAACGGTGCAGAACTTGCTCGAGCTATTAAGAAGAATGGATTTGACGGCTCTTATTTTGTGCTGAATAACGATATTTACTTAAATGATGTTTCAGATGTTAAATGGTACAATAACAATAATAATAAATGGATTGCGTCAACAGGATTTGACGGACACATTGACGGAAGAGGATTTATTGTATACGGATTATGGTATTCCGATGATACCAAAGTGGAGGATGCCGGTTTAATTCCGGTTTGGTCAAACGGAAGTATTAAAAATTTAGGTGTTCGATATTCGCAAATCAGATCAAGGGTTAATGCGGGAGCTATTGTCGGCAGAACAAACAAAGGCGGCAAAAAAACCATTGACAGTTGTTTTGCAGATGATTCAAACATAATAAAATATACTACCGAAAATGCCGGTGGTGCTTCGGGAATTATCGGTCAAGCCGATTATGATTGTGAGGAAGATGTTGCTCTTAAAATAACTAATTGCTATTCAAAAGCTAAACTGTCAGGTGCGGATAAAAACCGTATTAATGGCATAATCGGAACTGCTTGGAAAAACAATTATTTAATGTCTGATTGCTATTCAAGGGGTTTTGCTCCTTATTATGCCGGAAATGAAAACACCTGCTCATTCCTTTATAATAACGGTAAAAAGTTAAGTGAAATATACAAAAACATTTATTCAGACGGCAGAGAACCCGAATGTTTTGAAAAATACACATTTGTTTCTAATCCGGAAGATATGATTGGCGAAAAGGCAAAAAAATCTATGCCTAATCTTGATTATAATAATGTTTTTGAAATAGTTGAAAATGGTTCACCTAAACTTAAAATATTTACTTCTATTTCAGGTGAGGATATAGATGTAACAGGTGATAGTTTAATTTATTCAAAAGGAAACGGAACAAAACAAGAACCGTTTAGTATAAATGATGCTTCTCAGTTACAGTATTTGCTTCAAAGCGAGAATACCAAAGGGAAATATTACAGTATAGATTCCGATATTTATCTCAATAATACCAAGAATAAAGATTGGAAAAAGATGAATCCGCTTAAATGGTATGACAGTAAAAACTCAAAACCGTTTGATGGATACATTGACGGTAACGGACATAAGATTTTTGGACTTTTTTTTGATGAAACTCCGTCTCCGAAAACGAAAAACGATGATTTTGATGAAATTGCCGTTGGTTTGTTTCCGACTGTTTCAGCCGGGGCTGTTATAAGGAATATCCATATTAGAGATTCTTATGTTTCCGGAAGGGGTATTACAGGTTCGCTTGTCGGCTCCATTGTTGAAACAGATAATAAACTGTATTTAGAAGTAATCGGTTGCTCGGCGGACGAAACCGTGACGGTAAAAGGTCAAGTAGTTGGCGGGCTTGTTGCAGGATTTGCTAAACGGGGACTTAAACTTTATTGCTCTTATTTTACCGGAAATGTTGAAGCAACCGATTCCAAAAGAACCAATGCACTTGTAGGAGATATTTGGAGTACCGATTGGGAGATGATTGAGTGCTATTTTGTCGGAAATAGCGCTCATAGAACGGATTATCTTCCTTCTATTTCAGGTGCAAATTACGGAGATGTTGCGATTTCATCCGCTAAATACCTTACCAAAAAACAAATGACAGGTGCCGATGCCCAAAAGTATATGAAAGAATTTGAATGGAATACAGTTTGGAAGACCGTTAAAAACAGCACACCTCAATTAAAAGTTATTCCGGCCGATAAAGAAATGAAGATTTTTGATTCGGGTAAGAAGGGTAGTGTTTGGTCTGGTTATAGAGCTGTTTCTTATGCTTCAGGGAAAGGTACCAAAGAAGAACCTTACATAATAGAAACACCTGAACAATTAGCAAGACTTGTTGATTTGGATACCGATTCCGATGGAAAATACTATAAATTGACAGCGGATATTTATTTGAATGATGTATCAAAAAAAGACTGGCAGAAGAATGCAAGAGATTGGTTTAGCGGCGATAATAAGTTTGCAGGACATTTTGACGGAAACGGTCATGTAGTATATGGTCTTTACTACGATACTTCGTTTGCTAAGGCAGCACTTTTCCAAACTATTACAAGCGGTGCCGTTATTGAACATGTTGGAATTTCAAAGGCTTCTATTACATCTATCGGAAATTCCGATAAGGAAGCGTATGCTGCCGCGCTTGTTGCATTAGTAGCCGGTTGGGATGTTGAAGATTTTGTGCGTCCGATTATCAGAGAATGCTTTGCAGATCATACAGTTTCCGTAAATTCATATTTCACCGGTGGTTTGATAGCCGGATGTGGTATGTATTTTGATATGGAAAATTGTTACTTTACGGGTTCGCTCAAATCCGACAAATACATCGGTCAAGCAGTTGGAAATGTTTGGGGAAGTTTCGGAAAAATTAAAATTTCCAATTCTTATTTTATGAGTTCAGACGGTTCTCCTTTGGCACAAAATATTTCTTCGGCAAACATTATTATAGAGAATGTTTATCAATCGTGTAAACGCGGTAATGTAAGCGGAACAAAGGGTATTGCATCAATGTTGATTAGAGGTGACGGTGCAAAAGAATATATGCCCAAACTTGATTACGCTAATATATGGCAAATTGTTGACGGAGGAACTCCGGTACTTCGTTGCTTTAAGAACGCTAAACATTTTAGTCTGACCGAAATGCCTCAGAAGGTTGAAATATCTTTTGCATCAAATGGAGGTTCACCTTGCAACAATATTTCGGGATACCCTTTATACACTAAACTTACAAAGGATATGCTTCCGACTCCGACAAGGTACGGATATGAGTTTGCAGGTTGGTATCATTTCAGAGAACTTGTTTCTCCGGTTACGGAAACTACATTTCCTAACTTTAATACGGTATTCTATGCGAAATGGAATCCGGTAGGATTTACGGTTGATTTCGAAGGAAATCTTGATGCAAAATATGATTATAATTCTAATGTTGAGCACTTTAAACCGGGTGTAAAAGGATATTCACCGTTATTTGTTAAAAACGGGTTTAAGGCTCTGCATGTTAAGCAAACAAATGATAGTAATGCGATTTTCCTAATTTCTTTTGAAAATGCTTTAACGATAGGTCAAGAGTATGACATCACATTTAATGTTAATACAGATAATAAAGATGTTGCTGCAAAGGATTTTAAACTTATTCACGCTAATCATCCTCAATATAATTCTGACGAAAAGGGATATCAAAATCTTAAGTTTGAAGGTTTGAGAAAAGGAATTTGGAGTAAGCAAAAATTCACTGTTGTGGCAAATGCTCCGTATCTTTTGGTTGAACTTAACAGTAATGCGAGTCTTTACTTCGATGATATTCAAGTGACTCCAACGTCAAAAAAAGGTGAGATAGGTAACTTGATTCAGACAGAAGCCAATACGGTTACTGATAAGAATTATGTATTAACAATAGTTTTTGCAACTGCTATCGTTTCCTTGATTGCAATTACTTCAATAGCAGTATTGATAATTAAAAAACGCCGAAAGTAATGATTTAATGTAAAATACAGAGGAGATGTGATTATGAATATTTGTATCAAAAAAATGTTATCAGCTATAATGGTATTTATTATGATAACAACAATGCTGTTTGCGATTCCTGTTAGTGCTGCCTATACTACGGATGGTACCGATTTTGCAAAAGCAGGGGATATGAACAATGACAATTCGGTAGATATCAGAGATCTTGTTGTGTTAAAAAAGGCGGTGACAAATCTGAATTATTCAGATTCGATGGTTTTCGATATCAACAAGGACGATAGAGTGGATAGTAACGATATTGTTATTATGGTCAAAATTCTTTTGGGTATTGATAATACATTGTGGTCTGTTGCATATTGATTTTAGGAGGAAAATGAACATATGAAAAAAATTATTTCATTGATTTTAGTGTTGGTACTTATTGTTTCTATGCTACAAACATTAAGCCTAACTCTTTTTGCAGAAACTTCGACAAGTGTGTGGGACGGAAGTATAACAAAACCTGCCGGAACAGGAGCAGA
>ULQP01048843.1_pt1 | contig 17703 bp, 10 predicted proteins | sample 1954571 | NCBI WGS metagenome assembly ULQP01 (sample SAMEA4835657, study PRJEB28245) | human gut metagenome | biome: gut microbiome; material: fecal sample | place: Denmark | collected 2008 | reverse complement strand
AGTTCATAAAGGACTAAGTCACTTTATATCTAACAGAGAAATTATATGGAAGACGGACGATCTGAATTGGTCATAAAATATCTGCAAGGGCAACTGGATACACAGGGTATAAATGATTTTTACACCTGGGTGAATGAGAATGTCGAAAATAAAAAGGTATTCTTTGAAATCAAAGCGGTCTATGATGCCTGCTATACCAATAGAATGCAGAATGATATGGAAGGAAGTTGGGATCGCCTTCTGAAGAAGAGAAAGGTGTTTTATCCACGTAAGAAAAGCAGATGGCTGCAATTGGGTAATTATGCAGCAGTCTCTTTTATAACAGTATGTCTTACCTCTTTATTTCTGACTTTCAATAAGGATGAAGACAAAATAGCGACCCGATATATCGGTGGGGACGGTTTGGATGCTGATGTCGTCGAATTACCGGATGGAACACAGGTTTGTCTGGGATCGAAGACTGTCTTTCATTATGAAAATGATTATGGTCGAAAAGAGAGAACCGTCTACCTGGAAGGTGAAGCTTATTTTGAAGTAGCAAAAGATAAAGACAAACCCTTTATCGTAAAGACAAAGGAACAGAATATCGAAGCCCTGGGAACAAAATTCAATGTTACAGCTTACGCTTCCGACTCACTGCTCACTACAACCCTGCTGGAAGGAGCCGTTCGTCTGAAGACAGAGAATATTCTGCATCAAACCATACTGAAACCTAATCAGCAGTTTATTTACAACCGGAATACACATGCTGGTGATGTCAGGAATGTGGATGCCAAACAGTTCACATCCTGGACTACCGGTTATTATTATTTTCCGGAACAAAGCCTGGAAGCCATACTTTACCGGCTAAGTCATGTTTATGGAGTACAATTTACCGTCACGTCCGAAGCTCTGAACAAACGAACTTTTACCGGAACTTTTTACCGGGGACAAAGTATAAAAGATATCATGGAAATCGTCAATCTTTCTATTCCAATCAAATATAGGATTGACGACCGTCATATAACCGTTTCTGAAATATAAATAATAGCTAATCTTAAAAATGTATTAATATGAGCGAGTAAAGAGGTAAAAAAGAAAAGAAGAGAAAATCTTGCCGGATTCTCTCTTCTAAAACGTGTGATTCAATTAAACTCCCATTGCCGTGGGATTATGTTTAATCTTAAAACATTCAAAAGTATGAATAATCAACGTATAGTTGTTTCTGTAAATCTGAAAAGAACTATAAAAATTATGAAATTAACCGTGTTAATGCTAACCGTTTGCTTGTCGCAAATGGTCGCCGCAACTTATGCGCAAACAACAAAACTAAATGTTTCTGCCAAAGAGGAGACATTAGAAAATGTGTTGAAACAAATAGAAAAACAATCAGAGTTCTTGTTTTTCTATAATCTGGAAGAGGTCAATAAAAACGAAAAGATCTCGATCAGAAAAAAGAATGCCAATATCCAGGACGTTTTGGATGCCATTGCCACCAAAACAGGCTTGAGATATACGATCAAAGACCGTCACATTGTGCTGACTACAGAACATGTTTCAAATGCTGCTATTTCACAACAATCACAGAAGGTAACAGGTGTTGTCAGTGATCTTATGGGACCGGTTGCCGGAGCCAATGTGATTCAGAAAGGAACAACCAATGGCACGACTACCGATCTCGACGGTAAATTCTCTATCGAAGTACCAGCCAATGCAACATTGCAGATTTCTTTTATCGGCTATATTTCACAGGATATTGCCGTAAAAGGACAGAGTGTTATTAATGTAACCTTGAAAGAAGATTCACAGGCGCTGGAAGAAGTTGTCGTTGTCGGTTACGGTACGATGAAGAAAAAAGACCTGACAGGTGCCGTTGCGTCTGTTAAAATGGACGATGCCCCCGTTGGTACGGTTTCAACCATCAGTCATGCGCTAGCTGGTAAGGCTGCCGGTTTGCAGGTAAGTACGATCAGTGCACAGCCGGGAGGTCAGTCTACTTTCCGTATCCGCGGTGCTGCCTCTTCAGACAAGGCTGGGAATGATCCGCTGATCATTATCGATGGTTTTCCAGTGAGCGATCCGGGATCATTGGACAGCGGAAACCAATATAAGGATGGAAATAAGGATAATATCCTGTCTTCAATTAACCCGAACGATATAGAATCTATCGAAGTACTGAAGGATGCAAGTTCTACTGCTATTTATGGTGCACGTGCCGGTAACGGTGTGATTATCGTAACGACGAAACGAGGTAAAAGCGGTGCAGCAAAAGTACAGTATTCCGGTTCTGCATCTGTTCAGGATATTTCAAAGTCTTATGAAATGTTGGATGCTTCAGGCTTTATGCAAGCGACAAACGATTACAGAAAAGAGCTTTGGCTGCGTACGAATGGCGTGGGCATTTATGGTGGTAAATCCGAATCAGAAGTGTCTTCACCTTTTGTTCCCGATTATACTGCTGAACAAATTGCCAATCCTACATATAACACAAATTGGTTTGACGAAATCTCCCGATTGGGATTCCAAACTTCACATAATTTATCCATTACCGGCGGTAATGAGAATACGAAATATCTGGTTTCCGGTAACTATTTCAAACAAGATGGTGTAATTAAAAATAATGCCATGGAGCGTTATTCTGCACGTGTAAATCTGGATCAGAAACTGAGTAAATATGTAAAGATGGGAGTAAACCTGAATGTATCCCGTAACCAATATGATAATATTCCTCTGGGAAATGGGCAGAATGAAAATGCAGGTATCCTGGTTTCGGCCGCTCAGTTTAATCCAACATTGCCTGTACGCGATGAAAACGGTGAATACTCAATGAATCAGGACGCCTCTTTCCTTCCCAACCCAGTTTCTTTATTGGATATTACAGATAAGACAACTAAAGAAAGATTACTAGGTACGGTCTTCTTTGAAGTTCGTCCGATTCAGGATTTATTGTTGAAAGCTAATTTCGGTATCGACCGTAACTATCAGAAACGTAAACAATACATGCCTACAACAACGTTGTACGGAGCAAGAGAAAATGGTTCAGGTTATATAGCACAGGCTGACAACTCAGACTATCTGATGGAATTAACAGCTAACTATACTAAACAATTTGGTGATCATAATTTAAATGCATTGGTTGGTCATTCTTATCAGTTGTTTGATTATGAATTTCTGTCAGGAAAGAGCAATGACTTCATTACAGATGGTTTCTTATATAATAACCTGGGAGCAGGCAATGCAAAACGTCCGACTGTAGGTTCAAGTGCAACAAAATCACGCATGGCCTCATTTTTTGGTCGCGTGAACTATTCATTCAAAGATCGTTATTTATTGACTGCCACTCTTCGTGCCGATGGTTCCTCTAACTTTGCAGACGGAAACCGCTGGGGGTATTTCCCTTCTGTTGCTGCCGGATGGAGATTCACGGAAGAAGAATTCCTGAAGCCTTTGACAAATATCTTATCAAACGGTAAATTACGTTTGAGCTATGGTGAAACAGGTAATGCCAATGTGGGTGACAAAGCATATAGCTACTATAAAGTGGGTAATAATAACTTCTTTGGCGGTAGTGCAGTCAATGGTGTTTACCTGGATCAGATGGGTAACAATGAACTTACCTGGGAAACGACACGTGAATGGAACCTTGGTCTGGATTTAGGTTTTCTGAACGGTCGTATTAATGTAACAGCTGAATATTTCCACAAAGTAATATCAGACCTTTTAAACGAACGGACTCTGTTATCTTACAACGAAGTGAATAAAATTATAGCTAACGTAGGTAAAACTCAAAGCCAGGGTTTTGAATTTACACTCAATACTACCAATATCCGTAACAAAAATTTTGAATGGACTTCCGATCTGACATTCTCTTTATACCGGGACAAATGGAAAGAACGCGATCCGAACTGGAAGCCGAGTGCATACAGCGAATACAACGGTTATATCCGTTCTTATGCCGGTTATCTGTCAGATGGCCTTGTACAACCGGGTGAAAAGATCGACCATATGCCAGGAGCTCTTCCCGGACAAGTAAAAATTAAAGATATCAACGGATATGTTTACAATGAAGACGGTTCGATTAAAGTTGATGAACACGGTATTCCAATGAAGACCGGTAAACCTGACGGCAAACTGGATGATGCTGATAAAGTGATTTATGGTTCTGCCGACCCTGGGTATCTGTTTGGTTTTAACAATACATTTCGTTATAAAAACTTTGATCTGAATGTTTATTTCTACGGACAATTTGATAAATTATCAGCCGGTAGCTATAAGAAAACCTGGATTAGTAATAACGTCAATGACTTACGCCGTGGTTACAACCAACCGGTTTCAGTAGGCGATATTTGGAGTTCAACGAATCCTAACGGCACATTGCCTGGTTATTTCCAAACTGAAAGCGCTTACGGAACGGGGGATTATTATTACGAAAAGACCTGGTTTATCCGTTGTCGCAATATTACGTTAGGCTATAATATACCGATCAAGACCAGCAAGCACATCTTATCTAATGTCCGCGTATATTTTGATGTGAACAACCCGTTTGTTATCACGCCGTATACAGGACTTGACCCGGAAACTGACATTTCAAGTTCAGAAAGTACTCCTTCAAGTCTGCAATGGGCTTATCCGAATGTCCGTACTTACAGCTTTGGTTTGGATATTACATTCTAATTTATTAATCAATAAAAGAAGATATAAGATCATGAAGAAATTATTATATACATTAATGTGCTGCTGTACATTAATCTCATGTACTGATCTGGAGCCGGAAAGATATGATGCCATCAACCCCGGATTTTTCCCAAAAACAGAGAAAGATGCGGAAGCATTGATCACAGGCGGAGTTTACGCCCCTTTTCGTTGCGATAACTATAGTGGTATCTTCAACGTGGCAACCGGTGTACAGATTATCGGAGATATGTCGACCGATCTGGCTGTTTGTTGTTGGGTGAATGATGCATGGATTCCTTTGACCAGTCACAACTGGACACCCAATCACCAGTATTCGACAATAAACTACACCAATTATGCCAAATATCTGGGGACAATGACATTGACGCTTGAACGCATTTCCGGTGTGGAAATGGCAGATAATGTGAAAGCACGTATGAATGCCGAAATCCATATGGGACGTGGTTGGCTAGCCTTCCTCTTATATGATTTCTATGGTCCCATGCCAATACCTACACTTGAACAGCTAAATAACCCGTTGGCAGAAGAGATCATTCCCCGGGCAAGCCAGGAAGAAATGACAACATTTATCGAAACAGAATTAAAATCAGCACTGGAAGGCCTTCCTACCCGCGCTTCTGCATTCGGACGTTTTGATAAAGGTCTAGCATATACAGTCCTGATGAAATTCTACATGCACGAAAAGAACTGGGCAAAAGCTGTTGAATGTGGTCGTGAGTTGATGAAAGCCGACTACGGATACGGATTAATGGATTCCTACCAGTCTATTTTCACCCTGGAAAACGAACAGAATAAAGAAATCATCTTTGCCTGCACCGAAGAAAGAGGTACCCAACTGGAATTATGGCACGACCATTGCCTGCCGGGTAACTATCCCTGTAAGAACAATTCTATCCAGTGTTGGGACGGCTTCAAGGTTCCCTGGCCTTTCTATCGCACATTTGACAAGAACGATGATCGTCTATCCGTATTGGTTGGCGAATATATGGGTAACGACGGCGTATTATTCAATGAAGAATCTGATATTATAAAACATGGTAATACCTATTCAGGCGCGGTTCCTGTGAAATATGGCGAAGATCCGGAATCAACAGGTGATGGCAGCCAGATCGATTGGATCGTTTATCGCTACGCAGATGTGCTGACTTTGCTTTCAGAAGCAATCGTCCGCCAGGGAAATTCGGTAACACAAGAAGCTGTCGATTTGTTAAATCAAATACGTGTACGAGCTAAATTGTCTCCATATACTATGGGAGACATAAAAGGCGTCGATGATTTTCTGGATAAGATGCTTCAGGAACGCGGTCACGAATTTTGGTGGGAAGGAAATCGCCGTGCAGACCTGATTCGACATGGTAAATTCATCCAGAACGCGATCGACCGTGGTTCAACGACGACGAAACCCGAATTTGTTCTCTTCCCGTTGCCACAGGCTGTCATCAACGAGGGGAAAGGAATTATTATCCAGAACCCCGGATATTAATTCGTTCCTCCAAATAAAAAAACTATATTTGCATTTTTAAGAAAAGGCCGCTTTTAACTGCGGCCTTTTTTCTCTAATAAAACTAAATATCATGAAACACTTGTTTTACACATTTCTCTCCGGTTTACTTTTTATAAGTAATATACTACCTTCCAATGCTCAGGACTATCCTCCCAACCCGTTGGAAAAAGAAGGATACCGCTTAATTTTCCATGATGAATTTGATGGTAAAGAAATTAATACCGATAAATGGATTCCGGAGTATTTGCCGTCATGGCCTAAAGACAGATCCGTTTGTACCCCGACTTATGAAATGAAGAATGGTATTATCAGACTTATCATTGACAAGAACTCAAAGAATGAATTTGATAACGGTATGTATATTTCCGGTTTCATGAGTGCCAGTCGTACCGGGCTGCATCATTATGACCCAAAGAAAAAAGCACTTCACCAGATAAAAACCGAAGCAACTCAGATCAATCAGTACGGATATTACGAAATGCGTGCCAAGATGCAGGATGGCGGAGGTGTTCATTGTGCCTGGTGGCTCATCGGTTTCGAAGACGATCCGAATCAAAGTTGTGAAATCGATATATTCGAAATACTGGGAACTGATGTCAATCGCATTTGGGCAACAGTACATAGCTGGAAAGATTCTACCATTCAATATCATACGGAACATCCGTGGTTTGCCAATAAAAAATTGGCAGAAGAATTCCATATATATGGCTTCGACTGGACACCGGAAGGTGTCACTGTTTATGTCGATGGTATACAGGTAATGAAACACAAAGCAGCGATTACCTATCCGCTCATCCAAATCATTTCTTTCTATGATAACCGAAAAGCCAAAGATGGTTGGACAGGTACTTATGATCCAACCATTCCCTATCCTAAAAGTTTTGATATCGACTACATTCGTATGTACAAAAAAATACCGGAAGGATACAAGAGCATTCCGGAGAATGATTTGTGCATTACCTCTATCGAACCAGCTTGTTTACAAGTTGCTGAAGGGAAAGCGACTTTACGGAATATTGACGGGCACATTACCCGCGAATTGTTATATACACCTTCGTTTGTCAATGTACATTATAATGACGGTACTACAACTCAACAATTTGTGGAATGGGAACCTTTAAATAAGGAAGCCTTTGAAAAAGTCCAAAAAGAAGGAACTGTTATTGTAGATGGCCAGATCAAAGGATTACCGGAGTCATTATTGAAAGGGCAAAAAGCTACGTTAATCATCACTATCAAATAAGATTAATTCTATGAAAATAATTCATCTCTTATGTTTACTATTCATCGCGGTGATAGCCAAAGCTGCATCACCCGTCGAGGCTTTGTTGGAACGCATTGACAAAGGAGCTTCCGGTAAATTCATTATCGAACAGATCAAATCCCCGGTCGATTTTTTCGAACTGGATCAGAAAGGAAACAAAGTCGTCATCCGTGGAAATAACCCGGTAAATATAGCGGTAGGATTAAACTGGTATCTGAAATATCATGCCGGAATCCATCTTTCCTGGAATGGCATGCAAGCCAAGCTTCCGGAAGTTTTACCAGCTGTCGTCCGAAAGGAACGTCATGAAACAGATATGAAATATCGCTACGATTTCAATTATTGCACCTATTCATATACCATGGCTTTCTGGAATTGGGAACGTTGGGAAAAGGAAATCGACTGGATGGCTCTGCATGGAATCAACCTGCCACTTGCCATGGTCGGGACGGACGGCGTCTGGTATAACGTACTTAAAAAGTTAGGATACAATAAAGACGAAATCAATGAGTTTATTGCCGGCCCAGGTTTTCAGGCCTGGTGGCTGATGAATAATCTGGAAGGCTGGGGTGGACCGAATCCCGACAGCTGGTACAAACAGCAGATCATCCTGCAACAGCGTATTGTAAAACGGATGCGCGAATACGGCATTGAACCCGTCTTCCCCGGTTATTCGGGAATGGTTCCTCACAATGCAAAAGAAAAACTGGGACTGAATGTTTCCGACCCCGGACTATGGTGTGGTTACCACCGCCCTGCATTCCTGCAACCGACAGATCCCCGCTTCCAGGAAATAGCCTCCCTGTATTATAAAGAGCTGAACAAACTCTACGGCAAAGCTAACTTCTACAGCATGGATCCCTTCCATGAAGGTGGAAGCGTAGCCGGAGTAGACTTGGATGCCGCGGGAAAAGCAATTATGCAGGCTATGAAGAAAAACAATCCGAAAGCCGTATGGGTGGCACAAGCTTGGCAGGCAAATCCACGCTCTCAAATGATTGAGAATCTGAAAGCCGGCGATATGATCGTCCTGGACCTGTTTTCCGAAAGCCGCCCGCAGTGGGGGGATCCCGAATCTACCTGGCATCGCAAAGACGGTTTCGGCCAGCACAACTGGATTTATTGCATGTTGCTGAACTACGGCGGCAATGTAGGTCTGCACGGTAAAATGGCGCACGTGATCGACGAATACTATAAAGCCAAAGAAAGCTCTTTCGGCAAAATATTGCGTGGTGTAGGAATGACAATGGAAGGAAGCGAAAATAATCCGGTCATGTTCGAACTGTTGACGGAACTCCCCTGGCGCCCGGTACATTTCGATAAAAATGAGTGGCTTAAAAACTACACGGTAGCCCGTTACGGAAAAGCGAACCCAACCGTGCAGGAGGCCTGGATTCTCCTAAGCAATTCCATTTATAATTGTCCGCCGGAAAATACGCAACAGGGTACTCACGAATCTATTTTCTGTGCCCGCCCTTCCGATCATCCTTATCTGGTATCGAGTTGGTCTGAAATGAGTGACTATTACAATCCGGATGACGTTATTCGTGCCGCAGCCATGATGGTTTCCGTAGCTGACCAGTTTACAGGTAATAATAATTTTGAATACGATCTGGTAGACATCGTCCGCCAGGCCATTGCCGAAAAAGGTCGTTTGGTGGAAAAAGTAGTGGAAGCCTCCTTTGCCTCCGGTGATAAACAGCTTTACAATACAGCTGCCAACCGTTTTCTGCAACTTCTCCTGTTACAGGATGAGTTGCTGGGAACCCGTCCGGAATTTAAAGTCGGAAATTGGATCGCCCGGGCCCGCTCTCTCGGAAATACCCCGGAAGAAAAAGACCTGTATGAATGGAATGCCCGTGTACAGATCACGACTTGGGGGAACCGCAATGCTGCCGATAAAGGCGGTTTGCGTGATTATGCCCATAAAGAATGGAATGGTATCCTGAAAGACTTCTATTACATGAGATGGAAAACATGGTTCGACTATCAGAACGAATTACTGGATGGCAAAAAGCCGACTGCAATCGATTTCTACGCATTGGAAGAACCCTGGACAAAATTGACGGATTCTTATTCATCCGAACCGGAGGGTGATTGTATTTCGACTGTAAAACGTATATTCAAAGAAGTATTTAACTAGAAATATATTTTGAGAAAAATCCCCGGGAACTATATTAATTCTCGGGGATCTGTTTTTATTTAATCTTTTCAAACCAGGGTAACCTTTCCAGCGGAACTTCTATCTCTATCGTTTTAGGGCCACGGAACTTTTTACCGGTATCGTCTTTCCATTGCCCTTTGGGCAACATTACTTTGCGTTTATGTCCTTTTGTCACGATGGGAGCTACTAAATATTTATCACCCAGCATGAACTGATCTTTGCAGTCGATAAATCCCTGATGTGGGAAAGCATATTCCATATGGCGGAGAATTGGTTCACCGGTCTCTGCAGAATGACGAGCCTGTTCCAAAATGTAACCACCCATTTTCTCATGCAAATGAGCGTAATCACGGCAAATAGCCAGGTGTTTTTCATCCAGGATACGCCAGGGCGCAACGGAGAACTGCATCATCGGCATCAGTGTATGTACCTGACAGGAACGAACAATCAACTCCTGGTCCAGCATTGTCTGGTCTACTCCCAGGAAAGAACCGAACTGGCCTCCGCCGATCATGTCAGGGCAAGCATAAGCGTACCCTAATAATCCGGCAGCAATCATATCAGGAATCAGGAGTCCTACTGCATTCCAAGAATAATCCTTATCTCCCAGACGTTGTACTAAAGCCTGTCCACCCATTTTCCAACCGGCACGGTATTCATTGAACGGAAAGTCCAACCCGATTTTGACCCAGTATTCACACATATCCACGGAGGTTGCAGCCTTGTCATAGAATTCTAAAGTCGGATCATTATAATGACCGATGTCACCGGCATCAAACTTAAATCCGTCTACTCCATATTGTTCCTGCATATTGCGCAATTGTTTTTTCAAATGCTCCGCGGCAGCAGGATTACTTAAATCATAACAAGCACTATAACCGTTCCACCAGGGGATAATTGCAGCTTGTTTAGTCCCTTTCTTTTTGATCAAATAGCCTTTTTGTTGTAATTCCCTGAACTCAGGACTGTCAGGGCTTACAAACGGACAAATCCATAGCATGATGCGGAATCCGTCTTTATGTAACCGATCGATCATTCCTTTCGGATCGGGGAAACGCTCCGGTTTGAAATCAAAATTACCGTAATATTTCTGCCAGTTGTCGTCTACCATGAAAACACCGACCGGAAAATTATTCTTCATTATGTTATCAGCATATTTCAATATATCTTCCTGATTCTGATTGTACATCAGTTCAATCCAGGTATTGTATTGAGGCATGGAAAAAAATAATGAATCCGGTAACTGTCCGGAAGGAGGAAAATGTTTTGTAGAGGCTGCCATATAAGCATCTTTCAACGTATTTCCAGCCAATATCGGTTCCAGGCTTTCATAATCTGAAAAGATTTGCAGATTTCCATTCTCTAGTTTGAAAGAGAAAGGCTTGTTACTCCAGATATATCTTCCTTCAGAAGATAAAAGAAGAGGAACATTCTGATTATTCAGATTTTCAGAAGCAAGATCGAATAAGCGGATATCGTCTTTAAAAGGCATCTGGGACCCGAGGGCAACTATGCCTCCCCACCATTTTTCACCTTTTAAGGATGTGATTTTTGATTCGTATTTACTTTCTGCCCAGCATGATAATGTAAAAAATGCTGCCAGAAAAAATAGAAGAAGTGTTTTCCTTGAATGCATAGCGTTATTATTAAAAGTTTTATTCGAATACTTCTACAAAGATACATTTTACGGTTGGAATATAGTCCTTTTCCGATTTTGCAGAATAAAAATTATTATGAAAGAATATTTGTGTATCATAACGAAAAAGAGAGGTATTCAGCGTATGTGAACAATATTTACTATGATAAAATAAAAAAATCTTTATGCAGTATTATTGATTTCTAACAATACTGCACAAAGATCTTATAGAATCAATAGTTACTGATAAGCGTACTATCAATAACCCGGATTCTGGATAACAGTACCCTTACTTTCATTAATAATGGACTGGGGTAACGGCATCAGGTTCATGTAATCCTGAGTGGTTACAGATCCTCTGTATTTACGGGCGTATTCAATGTATTTACCATGACGGATCAAGTCTGTACGGCGAGCACCTTCAAACCATAGTTCATGACCACGTTCTTCCAGTACTTTTTCCAGAAAATCATCGACACCTTTGATATCGGAGAGATTATAGGAAGAAATACCAGCACGCGAACGTACCATATTTAATAAGCTGACAGCTTCTTGCGTCACAGCATTACTATTACGGACAATAGCCTCCGATAATAAAGTAATTACATCTGCATAACGATATACGATCCAGTCTATCTGGCTTTCTTCACCGGTTGCTGCAGGGTCTTCTCCGTATTTAACCGGCATCGCTCCTGTTTGTAATACAGTACCCGGATTTTCTTTATTATAAAGTTTACCATCTGTCCCAACAAATTCACCGACCAACACTTCTAATCGTTTATCGTTTTTATCGAATGTTTCATAAAAGTCCCATAAAACGCGATAACCACCCCATTTCTGGATGCTTTCATTCTTTGTCGGATACTGACTGGAGAGAACATGAGCCTGCCAAAGTTGCTGATTTACACTGCTGCTACAGATCGCAGCCCAGATCGTTTCAATATTTCCTTCATTTTCCAAAGTGAAAATATCCTTGTAATTATTCATCAGTCCATATCCATATTCCGGTTTCATCAATTCCCGTCCGCATTCTTCTGCTTTTGCCCAGTTATTTTCATGCATATACAGTTTCATTAATACTGTATAAGCCAGACCTCTGGTAAAACGTCCGTAGTTGCTATCAGATGATTTGTAAGTTGCAGGTAACACCTCTATCGCTGCTTTCAGATCATTCTCAATGAATGCGACCATATCTTCTTTGGATACGCGGGATATAATTATTTCCCCTAACGGATTATTCAACTGTTCCAATGTCGGTATCTGAATGGGACCATAAAAATCGTATAATATATAAGCTAACCATCCCCGACCACAGAGGACTTCAGCCTCTAATCGTTTTTTAGCTTCATCTTTCATTTCGATATTTGATATACGATCTAGAGCTAATGTCATTTTCCCAATATAGTTGATATAATCTTTATAGATTTTTGTTGGGCAGTCGGATGATGGAGTAAAATTTACTTCCAATAAATCAGGCCAGTAAACATCATTCCACTGACAATAACCTATATCAGTCGTCATTTCTCCAATAACATGAATGCCACCGTTAGCTGCTGTGAAAAGACCGCTATACCAACTTGAACGAAAGGGGGCGTAAGCGGCAGCTGTAACTAATGCATTGGCATCATTTTCGTTAACGGGGAAGATATTCGGATTAATCACATCATACATTTCTGATTCCAGATTTGTACAAGAGGGTAAAAATGCGGTTGTTGTCAACGACAAGGATAATATATATAGTAACTTGTTCATATTATACTCAATTTAGATTTTAATTAAAATGTTATATCTAATCCAAGGCTGAAACTCCTAACGTTCGGATAAGCCCATACGGAATTGTCTGTTTCCAGGTCAAGCCCTTTGTAGGGAGTAATTGTGAACGGATTATTGATATCTGCATACACACGGATATTAGATAAAACTTTCTTTGACTGTTTCATCGGTATCGTATATCCTAAAGTAATGTTACGGCAACGGATGAACCAACTTTTTTCAAGATAGTAGTCACCAATCTTACCCGTACTTGTGCTTCCTGCAGAAACCGGACTCTTATCCTGAAAGTATCCCGGACGAGTTGCCGAAGTATTATCGTGAGACCATACATCTTTAGATGAAACAGGCATATTGTACCCCCGGTACATATTTACAATACCTGTCATACCATCAGCTCCGGTTAACCACAAGTCTTTATAAGAACCTATATTCCATAGGGCAAACTGTCCGTAGAAATAGATATTGAAATCAAAATTCTTATAACGTAACGTATTGTTGAATCCTATCATATATCCAGGATCTTTACTGCCATAAATAACCATATCTGCTTCATCAATCTTCCCATCAGGTTTACCACTTTTTACCGGAATACCGTATTTATCAACTTTTAGTGTACCGTCTTCATTATATACATAACCATCCAAATCCTTGATCTTTACCTGACCAGGTACTGAGCCTGCCATCCAGTCTACAGTTTCTCCTTCCTGGATTAAGCCATCGGACATGTATCCGAAATAGTAACGGATCGGTGCATCGTACTGTGAATAAGCTGCCGGTTTCCATGACGCATCACGAGTTTTCCATTTATCACGATAAAAAGAGAATGTAAAATCCGAATTCCAACTAAAATCTTTTGTATCAATATTCTTGGTATTAATTGTCAATTCAAATCCTTGACTTTGCGTTTCACCTATATTAGCGGCAATTTTGCTTACTTCATTATAAGATAATAATGTGCGTTCGCTCAGCAGATCTGATACGACTTTATGATAGTATTCAGCCGTTACATTCAAACGGTTATTGAAGAAACCTAAATCCAAACCGACATTCCATTCAGTAGTAGTTTCCCATTTCAGGTCAGGATTACCCATTTGGTCCAGATAAACACCGACTGACTCAGTTCCTCCAAATTCATTATTATTGCCGGTTTTGTAATAGGAAATCGCCTTATTACCAATATTGGAATTACCGGTCTGACCATAGCTCAGACGTAATTTACCATTCGATAGTACGTTTGTTAACGGACGCATAAATTCTTCTTCAGTAAATCTCCAACCTAAAGCAACAGATGGGAAATAACCCCAACGGTTATTTTGGGCAAAGTTGGAAGCCCCATCGGCACGTAATGTGGCTGTCAGTAAGTAACGATCTTTGAAAGAATAATTTACGCGACCGAAGAAAGACGCCATTTCATCTTTGGATGCAGAAGAACCAACACTAGGCTTCGGATAAGCTCCTGCTCCCAGATTATTGTATAAGAAACCGTCAATAAGAAACTGACTGTTTCCTGCTGATAAAGATTCATCAGTGAAACGCTGAAAAGAATAACCGACTAGTGCATTCAAATTGTGATTACCAAATTGTTTTGCATAGTTGGCAGTTAATTCTAACAGATAATCTGATTTATCATACTGGGCAATATCTGCTTGCCCGTCTTTTTTAGCTCCATAAAGAGTTGTTTTAGGCAAATACACCTTGTGTTTCTGATAATTACGATCAATGCCAAGATTCGCTTTTAAAGTCAAATCTTTGATAGGCTTTACTTCTATAAAAGAAGTAGCCAGTAATCTTTCCTTGGTCGTTTTGTCTGTTATGTCAAGTAATGAAACCGGATTCGGTAAAAATGCAGCTTCGTCATTTAAAATATATTCGCCGTTTTAATCTCTAATGCCTAGAATTGGATTAAACTGAGCTGCAGCCACCATGATACTGGCATTTTCATTTTGTCCGGAACCTAATGGGACATTGTTCATCTGATTTCTTGACAATGTCAGATTTACACCGACTTTTACATATTTGCTGATTACCTGTTCCAGATTCATGCGACCTGTATAACGTTCCATATCATTATTCTTCACTACTCCGTTTTGCTTGAAGAAGTTACCGGATATTAAATACTTTGTCATATCAGTTCCACCATTAATTGAAATATTATGTTGGGTCTGAAAACCTGTACGGGTAATTTCATCAAACCAATTTGTATCATTTGTTGGATTACTAATCTGAGCATCTGTATAACGTGGGGTATAAGTAGAAGAGGCTTCCGATTCATTTTTTCCTCCATAAATACCTATTTTATTATCCTTCATCCATTGTTCGTATTGATAGCGATTAGACTGGATCATAAAATCTTTTGCATCCAGCATATCGTAAGAATTAGCGAGGGTTTGAACACTGGCTGTTCCTGAATATGTAACAGTGGGAGCACCGGTCTTACCTTTTTTAGTAGTTATAATGATTACACCGTTACCTGCACGTGCACCATAAATAGCGGTAGAGCTTGCATCCTTCAATACTTCGATAGACTCGATATCATTCGGATTTATAGAAGCCAGGATATTATCGGTTGTTCCGCTTGAATATTTTCCTGTTTTGATTTTATCCTCATTAGGAGTACTTATGGGAAAACCATCGATAATAATCAACGGATCATTACTTGCATTAACAGAGGCAGCACCGCGAATACGGAAATTTGTACCTCCACCAGGTTGTGCACTTACAGCGCTCACCTGCAAACCGGCAGCTTTTCCGGCCAGGGCATGGCTGATAGTCGAAACAGTTCCCACCGGTGCGTCATCCATTTTGACAGAAGCAACAGCACCTGTCAGGTCTTTTTTCTTCATCGTGCCATAACCGACGACAACAACCTCCTCCAGTGCTTGTGTATCTTCTTTCAATAATACATCAATTATACTTTTACCCTTTACTGCTATATCTTGTTGGATATATCCTATAAAAGATATTTGCAATACGGCATTTTCCGGAACCTCGATCGAATAATTACCGTTTACATCGGTAGTTGTTCCGTTGGTTGTCCCTTTTTGGATAATGTTTGCTCCTGCAATCGGTCCAAAAGTATCATTCACTGTACCGGTTATTTTGCGGTTTTGTTGTATTATGCCTGTTACAGGTGATGATATTTCTGTCGTTAATACTATATGGCGATCTTTAATGGTATATTTCAAACCTGTTTTAGTGGCGATAGCATCCAGAACATCCTGGATATTTGCATTTTTCTTTGTAATAGAGATTTTCTCATTTTTGTTTATCTCTTCCAGATTATAGAAAAACAGGAATTCAGACTGTTTTTCTATTTGTTTCAGTACATATTCCAGTGTCTCATTTTTAATAGAAAGACTCAATTTGGTGGTTTGTGCATAAGTTGCTGCTACCATTTGTGATAGACAAACAATAAGCATTAACACGGTTAGCTTCATAATTTTAATAGTTCTTTTCAGGTTTACAGAAACAACTATACGTTGATAATTCATACTTTTGATTGTTTTAAGATTAAACACATTTTCCACGGCAATGGAAGTTTAATTGAATCACATACTTTAGAAAAGAATATCCGGCAAGATATTTTTTCCCTTCTTTTTTAATTACTTACGTTATCCACTCATACTATTGAATTTAAAAGTTAACTACTCTTATAACTTATCTTTCCGAAATCGTCACATGATGGTCGTCAATCTTATATTTGACCGGAATAGATAAATTTATTATTTCCATAATATCTTTAATACTCTGTCCCCGATAGAAAGTTCCGGTGAAAGTACGCTTATTCAATGTCTTAGAACTTACAGCAAACTCTACACCATAAACGTGACTAAGACGATCTAAAATTGCTTTTAGACTTTGTTCATGAAAATAATAATAACCGGAAGTCCACGATACAAATTGCCGGGCATCCACTTTTCGAAGGATAGCAGATTCTGTATTCCGGTTATATACAAACTGCTGGTTGGATTCCAATATCGTTTGTTTAGCAATATGCATTGTTGTCAGACGAACTGATCCTTCCAGCAACGTAGTGATTGTCATAGAATCCATTGGATAAGCCATTACATTGAACTTGGTTCCAAGGGCTTCGATATCCTGTTCTTTTGTCTTTACAATAAAAGGTTTATTCTTTTGTTTGGCGACTTCAAAATATGCCTCACCTTCCAGATATACAATACGTTTATCTTTTCCAAAATTCTTATCATAATGGAAAGTCGTTTTTGAGCCAAGACTAACATGTGTACCATCTGGTAACTCTATTACATCTGCCTCCAGGCCGTCACCTCCTATATACTTAGAATATAAAGTCTTGTCGTCATCACGGATAAATAAAAAGAAAACAGAACTAATCGCCACAGCTATCAGGGCCACCGCTGCATAGCTACTTATTTGGTACCAAAGATTGAACCGGCGAGTTTGTGAATTTTTCTTTTTATTAAGCAAACGCTGCCAGCTGGAAGCCGTATCCAGCGGTTTTCCTAAAAACAGACCGGCATCATACATTGCTTTGATTTCAAAGAATGTCTCTTTGTTGGAGGCACTCTCATTCACCCAATCGTAAAAAAGGTCTGTTTCTTCTTTGGAAAGATTACCTTGCAAGTAACCTATAACTAACTCTGTATAATCATGTTCCATACTATTCCCCTATAATTCGTCGTCTTTAGTGACTTAGTCCTTTATGAACT
>ULQP01037065.1_pt1 | contig 17719 bp, 16 predicted proteins | sample 1954571 | NCBI WGS metagenome assembly ULQP01 (sample SAMEA4835657, study PRJEB28245) | human gut metagenome | biome: gut microbiome; material: fecal sample | place: Denmark | collected 2008 | reverse complement strand
ATCTTAATATTTTCTTAATATGAAGTCTTGTAACAAATTACAAGGCTTTTCAATAAACTGTTATAGGACAAAATCCTCAATTTAAAAAAGGAGTAAACAGGAATGGAAACAAGATTTAATGTTGCGGATTTCTATGAAAAATGCGGCTGTATGACCGCACCGCGAAGAACCGTTCGCTGCGATACCGCGAACACCGATTGCACAGATCCGCTTACTATGGTTTTTATCAATATGCAGCCGATCAACGGCGTTTATCCGCTTGATAAGGCGTTTTGCAGAGGAACGCTGTTCCCCGAGCTTGACAAACCGTTTTTGGGAGGTGCGCGCAGATGACCGAACAAGCAAAATTAAGGCGCAAACTCTACGAGCTGGATTTTGCCATATACGAGCTTATACTGTTTCTTGATTCACACCCCGAAAGCGCAAGGGCGCTGGAACTTATGCGTGAATACCGCGAAAAACGCGACGCCGTTATGGCGGAATACCGTGAAAAATTCGGTGACCTTATAATAACGGCGAACGACGCACCGGCAGAGGAAAACTGGAAATGGATAGACGGCCCATGGCCGTGGGATAACGACTTTACGGAGGGCTGAAATTTATGTGGAGTTATGAGAAAAAACTGCAATATCCCGTTAATATTAAGAATCCAAACCCAAAATACGCTCAAATTATAATGGAGCAGTACGGCGGTCCGGACGGCGAAGCTTCTGCGGCGCTGAGATATTTGACCCAGCGTTACGGTCAGCCCTATAACGAGGTTAAGGGAATGCTTACCGATATAGGAACCGAAGAACTGGCGCACATGGAAATGATATGCGCTATGGTGCATCAGCTTACAAGAAACCTCACACCCGAAGAGATAAACGCAAGCGGCTTTGCACCGTATTTTGTAAGCCATACAAACGGCGTATATCAGGCGGCGGCAAACGGTGTGCCGTGGACGGCGACATATTATCAGTCGAAGGGTGATGTTATAACCGATCTGCACGAGGATCTGGCGGCAGAGCAAAAAGCGCGCGTGACATATGATAATCTGTTGAGGCTCATAGACGATCCGGATATAACAGATCCGCTGAAATTCTTACGCGAACGCGAGGTTGTGCATTACCAGCGATTCGGCGAGGCGCTGCAATCAACATAGAATGATTAAAACGGAGCAACTGACAAACCGCTTGAAAATAATTCATTATACACAATTTTAGTTATTAGCATTTGTTTTGAAACAATATGATTTTTAATAAAAGAAGCATCAGCAAGCATAGAATCAAGCCTACTGATGCTTCTTTAAACTGTTAAATTCAACTCACACTTTTTCGGTGCTAACCAATTTTTAATTTTTTCAATGTATATTGAGTAGTCACGATGAGTTGAAATTGTGTCGATTATTTTAGACAATGTAATATTTTCATCGACTTCAATAGATTTGAGGATATCATTTATCCAACCATGTGAATCTTTGGGGTTTGTAATTGTTTTTGCTATTTCTGTAATTTCATTTTCATTATCCAGTTCTATTAATAAATCGTGTAAATATTTTTCCGGCGCTGTGTTTTCCGGTAGTGTGAATTGTGTAATCAATGAAATTGCCTTTTCAATTTTGTTATTGTGATCGCTTTCAGTTCCAGACCGCTTTAGGTTTAACTGATTTCTTTTTTGGTCATATGTAATATATTTATCGCCATCTGTGACTATTAATATATTATCGCACGGAGCATCATTAATTACCAGTGATGCAGCAATAGTAAATGCATTCTCAATTGCTCCGAATTCAGTTATGCGGACATATTTTGAAATGTGCATTGCTGAAGTAATATGATTGATGATAACTTTAGCAAGATCATGATATTGTAAAATAATTTGTGCATAGTTGAATTTTAAAATCATATGATGAATGTATCAAATGAAAAACAGAAAAACAGGCATAAAGTTGTTCGCCCAGTTTTATGCCGCCACGGCATTTGCGTTTACCTGTTCAATCACCTTGCGGATGCCCATCCATACCGACAAATCGGTAAACACTTCTACAATGCTGCCGCGGTCAGTAAACGGCGGCTCCTGCAAAACCGATAGGTCTTTCATCGTACCGTTTTGAACGATATACTCAACAATCTGATTGACAAAATAAATCTGCCTTGAATCTAAATTGACATCGTTCAAATACTTTGAAAAGGCTGCCTTTGCCGCATTCATATCAAGACCGACGATTTCGCGCACAAATTCGCCGAGCGGCTTTTTACCGTACTCCGTCTCATAATCCTCTTTTGTACCGAGGTCGTTCCAAAGAATTTTTTCAAGTTCTTTTATATCATCTGCGGTCATAGGAATATTATTTTTCAGTTTGGCAATAACTTCATCATCAATATGCTGACGAATATAAAACTCGGCTTTCGCCTTGTAGTTTTTTAAATCGTCATTTTCAAGCTCGGATTCTTTCCAATCCATTGACAAAATTTCATCGTCAAAATTCGTGTCATAGCGCAGTTTGTTAACCGGAATATATTTCATAAGGTCGCGCAGACTTTTACGGATATGCTCAAACTCGTTCATTCCGGCATTTTCGAGATAATTTGTGTGCAATAATTTATCTATCAATTCCGACTGCGCCATAATTTCCGGAATGTTGGCAACGCCGGCTACGCCGCCGACCTTTTTATAAAGGTCGTTTCTTGCTTTATCGTATTTTTTGCCTGCAAGGTACGCCAGCTCTATGCCATACATCAGCGCGTCAAACCGAACCGCTTTGGCATCGTCCTCGTCGGGGATGATCAGCGGTGCAAGTTCGCTTTCTATAAGTAAAGTATCTTCATACGAAAGCGCCTTGTAGTTTTCTTCGGACGAATAGAGTTCAACATATTTAAGATGCTGACGAACCGCGAAATGTCCCCGGTTAAGCTCTCTGACCTTTGCCGCCATATCTCTGACTAATGATTTCCGAAAGGCAATCAGTTCATCCGTTTGGTACGCCAGATCCTGCAATTTGTAGGCAATTTGCGCTTTGAGGTGGAATATTGCGCCCTGCAGCGCCATCATATTTGCCGTAGGTTTGCCGCTGCTCATACGGAAAAATTCAAAGTTGCCGCAAAAATCGAAAATATAAAACTTATCTTTGTCTTTTCCGTCAAGTAGGTTTTCGCAAAGGCGCGTACCTCTGCCGATCATCTGCCAGAATTTTGCCTTGCTCATTACCTTTTTAAAGAACACCAGATTCAGCACTTCCGGCACATCGATACCGGTGTCAAGCATATCCACGGAAATTGCAATCTGCGGCAGCTTTTTCGGGTCGGAAAACTCGTCGATAGCGCTTTGCGCATAGGTCATATAATTATCAATTACCATTGCAAACCCAGGCAGATGCGGATATTGCCTGTTAAAAATTTCAAGAATTTTTTCGGCGTGTGTATGGTTTTTTGCAAAAATAATGGTCTTACCGAGTTTTTGACCGTAGTCAACCGTAAGACCGTTGGTCATAAGCACATGAAGCACTTCTTTAATGGTATCCTCATTAAAAATCCATTCATTCAGCGCAGAAGAACCGATGCGTTCCGGCAGTCTGCCGTTTTCATCTTCAAAGGTATCTTCATAGGCGGCTTTGTCCTCGTCGGAAAGGTCGTCATACACAATACCCTGCTCAATAAATTTAAGCTTGGTTTCTACCGACATAAAATCAACAAGATAACCGTCTTTTACCGCCTGCGCCAGTTCATAGCCATAGGTCGGAACGCCGTTTTCAAGTTCAAAGACCTCGTAGGTGTTTTTGTCTATCTCGTCTTTTGGGGTGGCTGTAAGACCGACGAGCGGCGCGTCAAAATAATTAAAAATATCGCGGTATCTGTTATAAATCGAGCGGTGCGCCTCATCGCAGATAACAAGGTCAAAATGACCGCAGGTGAACAACTTTCCGTCCTCATCCTTTACCGAATCAATGCAGTTCATCATAGTCTGGTAGGTTGAGAATACGCAGTGCGCCGTGTAGTTGTCTTTTTCTTCGCAAAGATTTGTTACCGATAAATCAGGCAGCAGATTAACAAAAGACCGCTTTGCCTGGGTTACAAGGGAATTCCGGTCGGCAAGGAAAAGAATGTTTTTCACCCAGCCGTGCTGCAAAAGCACATCGCAAAGGGCTATCACCGTTCGGGTTTTGCCCGAACCCGTAGCCATAACAAGCAGCGCCTTGCGGCGGTTCTTTTCGCCAAAACTGCTGCATACCGCTTTTACCGCGCTCTCCTGATAATACCGCCCCGCAATGCTTTTATTGACGGTTATGTTTTTCAGGCTTGTACGCAGCGTTTGCAGATTAAACAGTTTTTCAAGGTCGCGTTTTGAATAAATGCAGGCGCATTTGCGTTCGGGGTAGCGGTTATCGTCAATATGTGTTTCAAAGCCGTTGGTAAGAAAAATCACCGGGCGTCGGCCGTATTTCTTTTCGAGCAGATCGGCATAAAGCTTTGCCTGCTGTCTGCCTTTTGAAACATCAACACAGGTGCGCTTGGCTTCCACTACGGCGAGCGGACGTCCGTCATCACCGTAAAGCACATAATCGGCAAAGCCCACCTCGCTGCGGTTAGGCATTCCGGGCAGCTCCACTTCATTAAGCCAATCCCTGCCCTCGCGCCAGCCGGCGTCCTCCAGCATAAAGTCAATATAAATCTTGCGCGTTTTGTATTCCGAAAGGTCAAGCGGCTTTTGAACATAGGTTTGCTGATGCTCGGCACGGCGCGCCGTAAGCTCTTCTTTAAGCTCCCGGTTTTCTTCAATCAGCTTTGAAAGGTCTATATTATTATCGGGAACAAACGAGAGCGCCTCCTCGGGCGTGAGTTCAAGCAGCGATTTATCAAAGTTGCTGCTTTTATAGTTTTTACCGTAGCAATAGGCAACAAAATCGAGGAATATGTAAAGGTTTTCAAGGCAAAGCTCCGCCTGTTCCCCAGTTACTTTTCTGCCGCCGTGAGCCGCGCTGTTGCCGACCTTGCGTATAAAATCCATCCGCTGCCAAATATCATTGCCGACAATATCGCGGAAATCTTCGCCGTTCATAAGGTTCTGTAAATTATCTTGATACGGCAAATAAAGCGCCTTATCCACCGAATACATCCACTTAACGGCAAACTCCATTGCCCGCCGACAGTTGATAACGCAGGAATCAACGTCTATATGTAAAATGTTTTCGGCGGCAATGGCAACACCTGAAAATGTATCAAATTGCTTGTCCTTTAATAAAAAATCAAAGTTGGTCATAATTAAACCACTCTCCGGAAATATTAAAAATTATAATGCTGCACCATCTCGGCAAGGCAGTAATAAAACGCTTGTTTTTGATGTGGTTCATCCAGTTTCTTTATTGTTTCGCATAAGTCGCGTACAGCCTTTACTGCTTTTTGAACTTCCAAATTCTGCGTAGTTTCATAATACTGTTGCTGCTGCAATTGTAAATAATAATCTTGGTTAACATATTGCGGATTAAACATCCTATCGTAAAAATACATAAAAAAACTCCTTTAAAAATTTTTATTTATTAGTCAGAAGAAAATTGACTTTTATTTGCCGCATATTTATTATAACATAAATCGTTTAATTAAAATCGCACGATTTTCGCACGATTTTCGCACAGTTTAATTGATTTTAATACTATCCAAAATATTTTTGCATTAAACTGTCAAATAATATTTGTGCTTTATCAAGCGTCTGTTGAACGGCAAGCTTTGTTTTGTCGATTTGTTTAACAAACTTGGCAAATTGATTTTGAAGTTCAATTGGAGGAAGAATAACTTTAATTGCATTTAACTTTGCGATTGTTAATCTTGTAATTGCTGCTCCTCCCATGTTACTTCTAATATCAATGTACATGCTTTCGTTATTTAATAATGCAGCCAGAAAATGCCCATTCATTATTCTTCTGTCTTGTTTAAGCAAGGCAACACTTGAAAGCAAGGTAAACTCTTCTTCAAGAGTATTAACCATTGCAATTCCAGTAGTAACACCGTCTTTGATATATAAAACATCACCTAATTCAGGATTACATCTTTCATAAATCCGTTTATGGACTTCTTTTGGAACATAAGTAATATTTGTAAAATCAAAGCCAGACAGTTTTATGTTTTTCGCAGTTACATACTTATAATCTCCGGTTTCAAAACTTTCGGGAGAAAGGTGTGTTCCGTCATTCAGTTTAATGCAAACTTCTCCAAGATTTTTCTTTTCCCAGCTTAACGGATTAGAAACAGGATCCCCAAACACCTCAACAAATCGGGCTTTAAGGAGCTCATCAAGTTTTTGAAGTTGTCGCCGACGAGTTGAAATTATTAAAGAAACGCCGTCTAAAATATCAATAATTCTTTGTTGTTTCTTGACATCTGTATCATAAATAACTTCAAAATTACCTAAATCAGACTTTTTTATATTTGGCATACAAGCACCCGATCGAAGTTTCATCAATCGGTCTTGTTGACTCTTAAGAATATAGTATAAGTATTTCTTATCAACTTTTTCATCAAACAAATAATAGCAATGAGCGCCACACCAAAATGGTTCTTGCATATAATTAACATAACCACAAGAATTTCCGCCCTCGCTGATTGTTACAGTTTTTGCATCAGTGTTACATTCATTCCATTTTCCTGAGGGTAATATGCCACCATTAAGGTAGTCATATTTTCCATATTCAAGCAGTTCATCACCATTTATTTGAGAACCTTTTGAATACGACACAATATCTTTTAAACGTGATTTCACTCTCATAAATTCATCCCTACAAATTAAAATTTATTAATCTTTGCTGAAACCAACGATTTCGCTTGCAATGTACTTATCAATTGCGGCACACTTTACAAAATCAATGTTGTTTTTGCCTAAATTTCTAACTGCATAAACACTTCTTTCACTTGAAGGATATATTGTATATATGTTTCTTTCGGTAAAGTCAAGTTCTTTTTTTATTTGGTTAAATATCGCTCTTAAAAAATCTGTTGCAAGCAGAGTGATTAAATCATCCGGTATGCTCATAACTATTGGAAATGGAAAGAAAAAAATAATATTTTCGTCAACTTTATCCTTTAATATTTGGCTTTTCATTATTTTATAAAGCTTGGTCGAAGTTATATCAAAAGTTCCCAAACGAATATCAACCGGTTGATATTCAGTAGCCTCATTTAATAATTCTCTAATCCATTTTTCAATATAAGGTTTATGTCTTTTGCCATTGGTCAACATCTCAATTTGCTCCTGTTCGAAAGGAAGTTTTGCGTCAAATTTTGAACCATCAGTTATGTCAATAAAATCACATTCACCATTAGACTGTTCTTCAACTTTTTTATAATTGTTAGGAAAAACAGTCTTAGAAGCATTCATGATAGAAAAAACAACATCTTCGTATATTTTTTTATTAAATACTTCGATTACATTTTCTGAAAAAGTAAATTCCCGTTTGATTTTCACTTTGTATCACCTAAAAGTTTTTCCAACTCAACCATTCCCTCGCCAATTTCCTTTTCCAACTTCCGTAAGTCCGCCATAATCTCATCAGTCGGCGGATATTCCACCGGTTTATATTCGGTCTTTTTGTATTTATTGATTGAAAGGTCATAATCGTTTTCGGCAATTTCCTCTTTGGGTACAAAGAACGATTTTTCGGTTCTCTCACGGCTCTTTTCGCCGTCTGGGTTTTTAAAGCACGCGATAATGTCGGGAATATCGTTGTCCTCTATGGGCGAACGCTTATCGTCAAGGCTGAATCCGTCCGCCTGCATATCGTAAAACCACACCTTGTCCGTGCCGCCGTGGCCGGTTTTTGTAAATATTAAAACAGCGGTAGAAACTCCGGCATAAGGCTTAAATACGCCGGACGGCATAGAAATAACGGCTTCAAGGCGGTTGTTTTCAATAATTTCTTTGCGGATTGCCTTATGCGCCGTGGAAGAACCGAACAGCACACCGTCGGGGACAATACAAGCGCACCTGCCGCCGATACGAAGCATTCGTAAAAACAGCGCCAAGAACAAAAGCTCGGTCTTCTTGGTTTTGCAAACCTTTAATAAATCGGGCGAAACCGTGTCATAATCAAGGCTGCCCTTAAACGGCGGATTGGCAAGAATTAAGCTGTACTTATTCTTATCCGTGTTTTGGTCGGAAAGGCTGTCGCGGTATTCAATAAAGGGGTTGTCAATTCCGTGGGTCATCATATTCATAGCACCGATACGGAGCATTGTTCTGTCCATATCGTAACCCGAAAACATCTGATTCATATAGTGGTCTTTTTTCTGCTTATTGAAAAATATTTCCTCTTTGCGGTGCTCTTTTAAATATTCGCCTGCCGCAACCAAAAAGCCGGAAGTGCCGCATGCAGGGTCGCAGATGATTTCGTCGGCTTTGGGGTCTGTCAGCTCCACCATCATTTTAATAATGTGGCGAGGAGTGCGGAACTGCCCGTTAAGCCCCGACTGTGCAATTTTATTTAAAAGGTACTCGTATGTATCTCCGCGGACATCAGAACCCTGCGTCTCGTTCATCAACTCATAAATACCGTCAAGCGCATCAACTACCTTTGAAAGCAGCAGCGGAGTCGGAATTTTAAAGATTGCGTCGCTCATATATTTTGAATAGGCGCTGTCCTTATTGCCGTGCAGATTTTTTATAAACGGAAACACGCTTTCCTGCACAACTGCATACATCTTTCCGGCAGGGAAATCATGGAAAGCTGACCATTTCAATCGGCTGCCTTCTACCGTTCGGTCGCCGATAGAAACCTCTTTTGCAAAAATGCTGCTGTAAGGCAGCCCCAGCATAGCTGCCTCTTTAGCGCGCAGATTGTCGCTGTCGTCAAGGTCGCGAATAAACATCAAATAGGTTATTTGCTCAATTACATCCAGCGGATTTACAAGTCCGCCCGCAGCAAATATATCCCACAAGCTGTCAATTTTATTTTTCAGTTCTCCGATTATCATATCGTTCCTCCAATTTAGAATTAAGAATGCAGAATTAAGAATTATTTTGTTTGGCGGTTTTGATAATGCTGACAAGCAGCTTGATCAATTCCTCGGCGTCATTATAAATACTTTGAAATTGTACCTGTGTCACAAAATCGGTTGCATAAAGCAATTCAAGCCAGTATGCGGTTTCGTCCGCCTCTTTCAGGGCTATATTCATTTTAGCAACAAAATCAGCCTTACTTTGACCTCTTGCCGCTTCTCTGCAGTTCGCACCTATGCTTGTCCCGCTTCGCAACAACTGCTTTGACAGAATATACTCTCTTTTTTCTTCATTCAGGTGTTTGTAAAGGTTAATGATTCGTATTGCAAATGCTTTGCTTTTATCGAGTATAAGATTATCCATATTCTCTTCTCCAAGTAAATTCTTAATTCTGCATTCTTAATTCTGCATTTACCAAATTGCATATTTTCAAGCTGTTAGTTTTTCCAAACATAAGATGTATAGCGGCCGCCGCCGATTTTAATTATTTCCCCTTTTTTCAGCATATCGTTCAGCGCCCTTTGCACGGTTACTTGGCTTATATCAGGACATTTTTGCATAATTTCCGCTTTGGTAATTTTACCGAGTGTATCTTTAATTATTCCCCTTATTCGGTCCGGTTTGGATAAACCCTTGTTTGCCAAAAGCTCAGCTCTTGACGAAAATTCGCGGTATGCCGCAACGATAATACCAAGCATATAACGCACAAAAGGTGCATAGTCGTTCTTATTTTCGTGCCAACCGTCAGAGCTTTCTTCTAAAACCTCATAATAGGTTTCTTTACTGTCAGAAATCAGTTTTTCTATACTGATATATTTTCCAACGGTATATCCGGCACGGTAAAGCAGCAATAAAGTCAATAATCTACTCATTCTGCCGTTTCCGTCATTAAACGGGTGGATACAAAGAAAATCAAGAATAAAAACGGATGTGAGCACCAGCTGATCCATTTCCGGATCTGTCAGAGCAACCTCATACTCATCGCAAAGATTTTTCATTGCCTCCGGTGTTTCCCAAGCAGGAACCGGACGAAATCGAACAACCCTTGTTCCGTCTTCATATTCTTCGGCAATAATGTTATCGCTTGTTTTGTAGTTACCGCCGATAGATTGTCCGCTGTATTTGTATAAATCACGGTGAAGCTGTAAAACCATACTCGGCTTTGGGGGAATATACTCATAGCTTTCGTGAATCGTTGCAAGCACATCACGATAACCGGCAATCTCCTTTTCGCTTCGGTTTTTCGGCATGGTTTTATCACGCACTATTTTTTTCAAACGGTCGTCTGTAGTAATAATGCCCTCTATTTTGTTGGAAGCCTCGGTACTTTGAATTTTTGCCACTTCCATAAGCTCTGCAAGCATATCGCTTTTTGCATTTATCAGAAGTTCTTGCTTACCTTTAAACTCATGAATTTGAGAAAGCAAGGTGACAATATCCGGTGTTAACAGCTTATTATATTTATTTTTAAAAATGTAGTCTTTCATGTTTGTTCCTCAAATCAATTTCATCATTTTGCCCTATTATGATTCAATTATATTTTATCATTCAATGAGGTAATAGTCAAGTTTTAATTTTATCATTCACAACGCCAATGACTAAATTGAATTTTAAAAAGCTTATGCATTTTGGTATAGAGGACAAAACATAAATCATATTTTGATAAAAGGGGAATAGCCGCAAAAGAAAGGTGGCAGATAACTTGACAACTTATATTATAGAAACCTTTGAGCAGAAAATCGGAAACAAACTTATTGCTGTTACAAATTTAACACCCGAATTTTCAGCCTACGAAAAAAGAAAAATAAAAGTGCTGACAGAAACAAAACTATATGATGTTTTTTATAAATATATATCATGTAAATCTTGAAGAAAAGGAGTTGTCAAGGTATAATATACGTGTCAGTAGCTCCGCTTCTTTTTTGCGAGGAAGGGAGTAAAAAGTGAGTCTTTATGACGCTATTTATGCAAGACAATCGGTTGACAGGATAGACAGCATATCCACCGAAAGTCAGATTGAGTTTTGTAAAAAGGAAGTGATAGGACAGGATTTTAAGGTATATACAGATAAGGGTTACAGCGGAAAAAATATTGATCGTCCTGCGTTTAAAGAACTGCTGCGTGATATAGAAATGGGAAAAATCAACCGTGTCATTGTTTATCGTCTTGACAGAATCAGTCGTTCAGTGCTTGATTTTGCAAATTTAATTGAAGTATTCCAAAGAAACCGTGTTGATTTTGTAAGCACAATGGAAAAATTTGATACGAGGACGCCTATCGGCAAGGCTATGCTGATGATCGTAATGATTTTTGCGCAGCTTGAGCGCGAAACTATTCAGCAACGCGTTATTGATGCTTATTCGTCACGCAGTAAACGCGGCTTTTATATGGGCGGAAGAGTTCCATTCGGCTTTGAATTAAAGGAGACATTGATTGACGGCATACGTACTAAAATGTATGAGCCGATTGAGTCTGAGGCGGAAATTGTCAGACTGATATTTTCAATCTATTCCGAACCGCAAGCTTCCCTTGGTGATGTAATGCGTTATCTGGAAACGCACGGCATAAAAAAGCGTGACGGCAAGTTATTTAACCGAAGCAGACTACGTGACTTAATAATAAATCCGGTGTATGTAAAGGCTGATTATAAGCTTTATGATTTTTTCAAAGCACAGGGAGCTGATATTGCCAATAATTATGAAGATTTCATAGGCACAAACGGTGCATACCTGTATTCTGGGGATAATAAAAAGCGTAAGACCGTATCCCTTGCGGGACACACGCTTGTCATTGCGCCTCACACAGGGTTGATTGAATCGGAAATATGGATTAAGTGCCGTTCAAAATGTCTTAAAAATCAAAGGGTTGCAAAACCTGTTAAGGCGAAGGCAACGTGGCTCGCAGGCAAAATCAAATGTGCTTATTGCGGATATGCCCTCACCGCCAAAATATACCGATGTAAAACCAAGTCTGATAACCGCTATTATCTCTGCAACAACAAATACAAGGCCGGTGGTTGTACCTTCGGTTCTCTTAATGCCGATATAGTTGATAAAATTGTATTTGAAGAAATGCGGAAAAAATTAGTCGAGTTTAAAACACTTTCCAAACAAAAGCAGGAAGGTTGTAACCTGCAAATCGTAAAACTAAAAACACAAATAGACGCTATCGACAAAGAAATATCTTTATTACTTGATAAAATTGCTGTGGCTAATGAAACGGTTATTCAGTACATAAACAACCGTGTTGCAAGTCTTGAAAACGAAAAGAAAGAGTTGTATGCGCAAATCGCAGCGTTTAATAATGACAGCAAGAATAATGCAGAAGAAATAAGCGGCTATATGGAGCATTGGGATGAATTAACGGTTAGTGACAAAATTACTGTTGTGGACGCTTTAATTGAAAGCATTCGCGCTTCAAATGACAGTATTGAAATCAAGTGGAAAATATAAATTTTTTTATCGCAAATTCATTCTACACTGATTGTTTCGGCGAGGCGCTGCGCCTTACGACCGACAGACTTGATTGCAAAAACTTCTACGCATTCAACCCCGGCTTTGACAAATAGCAGGCAAAAAATTCACCCTCGCTCGTCAGAGAGAGGGTGAATTTTTTATACCCTGCTTAAAAGAATTTCCGCATTACCTGTAATTTTAACCTCAAGCCCGGCAGGTATAAACACGCTGCCGCCCTTTGCGGCTATAAGCTCGCCGGCGCCCCACGATACGCCGATTTCTCCCTCAAGCACCAAAAGCGATACAAAGCTATCCTCTTGCTTTAAAGCAAAATTTCCGTTCAGCTTTAAAAGCTCGGTGGTGAAGAATTTGCAGGCTGCAAGCTTTCTTTTGCTGCCGTATTCGGTCTTTTCGGTTTCACCCACCGCGCCGTACGGGAGTGAAGGTCTTTCGCGCTTTGTAACATCAAGCGCCTTTTCTATATGCAGCGGGCGAGGCTTTCCGTCAGCCCCAAGCCTTCCGTAATCGGAAACACGGTAAGTGGTATTTGAGTTTTGCTGAACCTCGGCTATAAGTATTCCCGACCCTATTGCGTGCAATGTTCCTGCGGCAATAAAGAAAACGTCGCCTTTATGAACCGGCACATAATTGCAAATTTCAGGCAGTGTGTTATCCTTAATTCTGCGCTCAAGCTCCTCGCGCGAGACTTCCCTGTTAAACCCGTAAATCAGCTCAGCGCCATCATCGCAGTCTACAACATACCACATTTCGGTTTTGCCGAACTCACCCTCGTTTTTCAGAGCATAATCATCATCGGGGTGAACCTGAACGGAAAGTCTGTCCTTAGCATCAATAAGCTTTATAAGCAGCGGAAAAAACGGAAAAGCCGCCGCATTTTTACCGAGAGCCTTATTTCCCCAAAGTTCAATAGCCTCAGGCAGGGTCTTGCCCGCCAGCTCGCCGTTTGTAACCGTATCGGCGCCGTCCTTATGGCAGGAAAGCACCCAAGCCTCAGCTGCCTTTTCCTTATCGGTTTTAAAATGATAATCGGTTTTAAGCCTTGTTCCGCCCCACAGGTAATCCTTAACCGGAGGCTCAAGCAATAAAGGATACATAAAAACACTTCCCTTTGATTTTTCACATTAAATTTTATCACATTATTTCTTTATTTTCAATTACCGGCGGAATAAAATTTTCTATTGCGCCGCGCAGTTTCGGGTGGTGTATAACAAAATGAATTGCTGGGGCGTTGCCCTTTGAAATCATAGCCCACTGCCCCTCGTGAATTAAAATCTGCAAATTCCTGAACGCGTTTGTCCTTGTAAATTCCGCGGTATAATTTTCGTGTGCTTTTTGAAACTGCTCGGTTTGCTTTATATGCTCTGAGTATTCATCATAGCTAAGGCATATATCTTTACCGTAAAACATTCCCGAAAGTGGCAAAACCGCCGGGTGCTGTTCAAATTCCTCGCGGCTTATAACGGGAATTTCATCGGTTATGCTGCCATTTTCAAGAATTTTTTCCGCAATTTCGCGCTGCGAACGCGCAAATTCAAGAATTTTATTTTTATCCTCCGCCTGTATCTTACGGTTTTCAAGCAGCCCTTCAAGGAAATCCGCTCCCGCGGTATAAAGCGGCGGCACGGTGAGAATATTGCGGCGTCTGCCTACGTTTTCCGCGTCGGCAAGCATAAACGCGCTCAGCCTGCGCGCGCCGTCCTCACGGTAAATTTCCATTAAGGGCGTTGCGTTTTTCAAAAGGTCCTCGGCGCGTTTTTTATAGTACGCTATATCATCCTTTGTCTTTGAAAGATAATACCTGCCGCGGTCGTGATAGCCCGCAATCGCCTCGCCCGAGAGCGCCGCCGCGCCCGACACCCGCAAAAAATGGTTAAAAGTACCGCTCTGCGTTTTTTTGAGGTAATAGGGGGATATCTGCCCCGTCATATACATAGGTATCCAGCTTTCAAGCCCCAGCATCATTTCCTCAAACGAGCGGTCAATATTATGTATATTGTTAAGATGCAGCCCTTTTTTGAGCATAAGCGCCATTCCGTACATCCACTTTTTCGGAAAATCGGGGTCTTTTGCCATTTCGGTCATGGGCATATCGCTGTAAAGGGTAACGTCGTCATTCGATTTTGAAAGCACGGTCGCCTTTAAAAAATCAAGCTCGCTTTCCATCATTTCCCGAAGTCCGTAATAGTATTTTGAGGTGGGCAGCTGAAACGGCAAGGAGGGTACTTTCATTTCGTCAAAGTGTATTGCCTTAATGTATTCGTTCAAATCAAATTCATCCAGCTTTGCAAGAAATCCCGAAATGCCCCCGCTTTCGGTATCACCCGATTTTCCGCAAAGCAGCCATTCCTTGATTTTTTTATATCTTGCGGCGCGGTCGTCTGTTTCCTCGCCTATAAGCTCTGCCAGCACGGCAAGATCGGCGGGAGAATTTATCTCCCTTGCCACAAACGAAGCCACCGCCTCGGCAAATTGCTCGGGGTCGGCGGGGCGGCGTGAGCCGTCTCTGAAACGGAATATGGTTGAGCTGTCGTAATTTGTGCTGCGGCAAAGCTTTGAAATATTTATATCAAGCACGGAGATAAGCGTATTGAAATTAAGCCGCAGTTGTTCCTTATCGACCAAAGCAAGTCCGTCACAGGCAAGAAGCTGCGCGCGTATTTCTTCCGCACTAAGGGCAATTTTTTTACTTTCGGCAATGCCTGCCAGTGCGTTTATAAGTGATGAAAAAGCCTCGCTTTCGGCATCGGGCAGCCTTTCGCCCGAGCGATAGCGGCTTACAGTCGCCGTAGATATGCCCGAAAGCGTGCTTAACTCCTTCGCGGTACATTCAAGCGTTTCTATATATTCGTTAAGCTTATCGCAGAATTTCATATTTTCACGTCCGTAGTGTTTTTTTACATTATACAACAAAGCTATTAAAAAATAAAGTGTTAAAATTTCCATTTTGGCAAATGCCTTAACGGAAATTATTTTTCCGTTAATATGGTATATATGCTAAAATATTTATGGGAATATTCTGTTTTGCAAGGAGAGAACAATGAATATAAAATCAGAATTAAAAATACGGGGCTTAGCCGCTGTTTTGCTTGCTTTCACTCTGCTTTGCGGGTGCGCCGATAAAGGCGGGAAAACCTCCGGGCCTACCGCTGAAAAGGACACGTCACTTAACGCCTCAACGCAAGCAGAGCCTGTAACGCTGGAACAGGCGCTTTTAAAGGAGCGCGGCCGACCTTATGACCAATCGGATTATAAAAAGATTATCGGCGGCGAGGGCATTATTGATATAACCTCGGAATTTGATTGCTTTATTGATCACTCTTACAGCACAACCATTGACAATATGATAGTTTCGGGTGGCAAGACCTACCGCGCAAACTTTAATTCGCCGCTTTCAAACGGCAAAAATATTTTAGAAACGTTCACGCTGCCATCAACCGCCGAGGTGAGGTATTGGGACGCCACCTACGACGGCGAAATGTGCAATTTCTATTTTAAGGACGGCTCTGCCTATAAGCTCAGCGGTCAATCGCCGATTATGTCTTATATTCCCGAAAAAATCGATACGGGAAAATACCCTCTTTTCAAAAAGGTTTACCGCTATTCATCAGACGGCAAAACGCTCACCGACTGCACCGTGGAATTTTTAAACGCCGATAAGGTTTACCGCCACCGCACGCCGATGTTAGCCATTACAGGCAAAAAGGTAAGCCTTATTGATACGGCTAAATACCTTGATAAAAACACTGCCGGGTGGAATTGGTACAGAGATATGGGCCGGCGGGAATACATAGCCTATGACCTTGATTTAACGGCGATAGGAAACGAGACCCCCATAAGGCTTTTCAACACCAATATTCTTATGACAAACTGCGCGTTTTATGAGATTGTGTATGCGTCGGAGCCGCTTGATGATAATGATAAAAACGCACAGACAGCGCCCGACGGCTTGGTTTCGCCCTATTATCCCGCCGCGCCGCACCTTAACTGCAACCTTACTTTGAGAAAAATAACCCTGCTTACCAACTATTACAAGGATGTGCGCAATATCTGCACAAGCCACGTAATAACCGATGATTACACCCTCTTACCGATTTCGGAAATTATGACCGAAGGCTACGCTGAATATTATAAATACGATTGCAACAAATTTTACAGCGCCTACCGCGATAAATAAAGGAGTAAAGCATATGAATTTCAATAAAAGAAAAATACTTCCAGCCGCTGTTTGCGCCCTGCTCGCGCTTTCCCTTACCGCCTGCGGCGGTAAAACCGTAACAAACAGCGACGGCACAAAAACCGTAAAAACCGAACGCGGCATAAAGGTCACCCAAACTGCGGCAAAGGCGGTGCAGACCGAAAAATACGAAACCGCCGATTTCAGCATTACAATACCTAAGGGTTGGAAAGTAGCAGCGGGCGGCGCGAATATTTACCACACAATACGCGTAACCGACCCGAACGAGCCGCTCAACGGTATGTATATTCTGCTTAAGGCGGAGTGCCTCTTGCACTCGCAGGCGGGCAAAGCGGCATACCAAAGCCTTTATAATATGGGAAATACGCAATTGGCACTGTTTGCAAACGCGGTTGTGCTTGAAAACCCCTCTACCGAGAATTTCTTTAAAATTTTCTCTGCTTACGGCGATTTCGCCTCTAAAATGGATTCCACCTACGCGGGCTTTACCTTCCCCCGTTACGACAATTTCACCGTGACCGACAGGTTTGCTTCAAACAGCAATTTAAAAGCCTATTCGCTCGGTGAGGAGATTTTGCGCGCAACTTTTACCGACGGCGGCAAGGAGGGCGAGGGAATGTTCTCAGCAAGTGTAGTGGATTTCGGCAGCTCGACTATATCTGACGGAACGGTTGTGGGCTATCAGCTAAAGCAGGCGGACGGCGGGTATTATATGGCGTATAACGTGGTGGCAATAACCGCCGCAAATGACACCTTTATAGAATGGGAAAGCGTGCTTACCGAATGTATGAAAACGCTTGATTATTCGGAAAGCTTTGTAAACGCCACAAATCAGGCAAGCAATGAAAAGGTTGCGCTTTCAAAGCAAATAAGCCAGAACTTTAACCAGACTATGGACGGCTTTATGTCATCATGGGAGAGCCGCAACAAAAGTCAGGATATTATGAGCCAAAAGCAGAGCGACGCGATACTCGGCTACGAGCGCGTTTACGATACCGAGACCAACGAGGTCTATAAAACGACAAACGGCTTTACCGATGTGTATGACGGCAAACGCTATAAGCCGGTAACAGATGACAATATG
>ULQP01066196.1_pt1 | contig 17814 bp, 22 predicted proteins | sample 1954571 | NCBI WGS metagenome assembly ULQP01 (sample SAMEA4835657, study PRJEB28245) | human gut metagenome | biome: gut microbiome; material: fecal sample | place: Denmark | collected 2008 | reverse complement strand
GTCTGGATGGAAAACTATGAAAAACTACAACAATTCTTCTCTGAAAACAACCGCTGGCCAACCGCCCGTGAAAACAAACTCGGCAGTTGGTGTTTCGTACAACGCAGAGCCTTAAAAAAAGGTGAACTCCCTCCTACCCGTAAAGAGCTTCTGGATAAGATTGCATTCCCTTGGAGTCTGAAATAATTTATCTTTAATCATATAATAACATATGGTTTAAGCGTAATTTCATATATTTGCGGCATGACAAAGATAAATCGCTGTGAAGATTTGGAGAAGCTCGTTGCAAAGATGGGATTTTTACCCTTCTTTGCGAATGGCATTGAGGATTTTTCCATTGAAGAATTTACCCCGCAGGAATTATGGTTTTCCGATGAAGAAGAGGGACCGTGGGAATGGAAAGGCCCTGTTATCCGAAATTTCAATTGTGCTTATGGGAAACTCTTTCAGAAGAAAGCAGGGTTTGTCAGCATGGAATGGTTTCCGGAACTTGTAAACTACAGGCGTGCTATGTACAATCTGAAAGCGGAACCTTTACAAAGTATGGGTAACGTTATTTATAAGACAGTCACAGAGCATGAGTCCCTCCTATCCAAAGAGATAAAAGCGTTATGCGGTTACAAGAAGCAGCCAGTCAAAAGAAGTGTCAATCCGTTCGATTCATGGGAGACTAGCGAAACCCAGGCTTTACTTAAAAAGACAAAACCGAAAGGAGATGGATTTGAAACAGTCATAACCCGGCTGCAAATGGGAACATGGCTCGTTGTGGCTGATTTCGAATACCGATATGACAAGAAGGGAGAGCCTTACGGATGGGGTATCGCCAGATATACAACACCGGAAGTACTGTTCGGCAAAGAAAAAGTACAGGCTGCCGGCAACCGGTCACCGGAAGAGTCAAAACAACGCTTAATAGATTACCTCACACAATTATTGCCGCAAGCAACACTGGAGCAAATTCTGAATATACTAGGATAAAGTGCAGTACATAGCGCACAACTGTGCCAAGCCTATGGCACAGTTGCCTATCTTGATATAAAAAGAGGCGAACTACCTACCAGGCGTAAATCTGTCTATGGATTCTCCTTTATATGGGTATGAGTGTTGTACCTTCCTGATATTTGCTAACTTTGAAGAGATAACAAATACAAAAACAGGAGCTTACATAGTAAATCGCTTCAAAAGCAATAAGTCAATGATAATAAATAACAACGAAATTGTAATAAAATCTATCCAGAAAGAAGATATTCCATTATTTGATAAATGGCTAGATAAAGAATATATAAAAAAATGGTTTGGAGAAAAAGAGGATTGGCTAAACGAAATAAATGAGAGGAATGGGCAATACAGTTTTTTAAAACACTTTATTGTTTACTATAACGACCGGAAAATAGGATATTGTCTTTATGCTGATTGCTTTTTTCTAAAAAGTCTGGAAGAAGAAGGACACGATTTTCAGGAGATGTATGGAGATGTGGCAGAACAAAATCACACTTATGAAATCGGATATCTGATTGGTGAAGAAGAGTTCTTAAATCGGGGTATCGGAAAAAGAATCATTCAGATACTGGAAGATAAAATTATTGAAATCGGCGGAAAAGAAATAGCCGCAGATCCGGCGGAAGAAAATATTATTTCAATAAAGGCATTACTAAGTAATGGTTTTAAGAAAAAAAACGACGGAGACTACAGGAAGATCTGCAAAATGCGGTAAAGATGATTTCCACAGTAAACTACCGTGGAAATCGTTCTATCCTTACTCTATATTACGGATATATTTGGCAGGAACGCCGCCCACAACCGTATTTGCCGCCACATCTTTCGTAACCACCGCACCGGCAGCTATGATGGCGTTATCACCGACCGTCACTCCTTGAAGAATAGTCGAATTGGCGCCTACCCATACATTCCGTCCCAATACAATAGGGGCAGGATGCATCGAAGCTCGTTTTTCCGGATTGAAATCGTGATTGAGCGTGGCGAATACTACATTATGTCCGATCAGGCATCCATCTCCTAATGTTATGCCTCCATGATCCTGAAAATGGCAACAGGCGTTGATAAAAACATTCTTACCTATGGTCATATTCTTGCCGAAGTCCGTGTAAAACGGAGGAAAAACACGGAAAGAGGGTTCTACCGGCTTGCCGAACAGTTTGGCAAACAATACCCGAAGCTCGTCCTGAGTATGATAAGAACCGTTCAGTTCAAAAGTGATACGCCGCGCTTCATCGCTCATTTCATCCATGAAACGACTGATTTCAGGTGTATCGAGTGGCCTGCCCTCTTTTACATGTTCCAAAAAATTATCGAGTGTCATTTACTTCTATTTTGTAAGAGTTATTTTATTATTTGAGATATTCACGAAAGAACTGTTCAAGTTTGTCGAACGGAATGATATTCATTCGGTCGTACAAATCCGTATGATTTGCATCGGGGATAATCAATAGTTCCTTGTTATCACCTTTCAACTTCTTGAACGCATCCTCGCTGAAATAACGTGAATGTGCCTTCTCTCCGTGAATCATCAATACCGCACTACGGATTTCATCGCTATATGATAGTATCGGCATATTGATAAATGAGAGTGATGAAGTCTTATTCCAGCCACCATTCGAGTTAAGCGAACGCTTATGGTAACCACGCTGAGTTTTATAATAACTGTGATAATCCTTCAGAAATTGGGGAGCATCGGAAGGTAATGGGTCCACGACTCCTCCGGCAAGGGCATATGTCCCGTTTCTGTAATCTTCCGTGCGTTGTGCATTAAGCTGTTTGCGAAGTTCATAACGTGCGTCGGCATCCATCGCATCGAAATAGCCATTGGCATTTACACGGCTCATGTCGTACATCGTTGAAGTGACGGTCGCTTTAATACGTGTGTCGATAGCAGCCGCATTGAGTGCCATACCGCCCCATCCGCAAATACCGAGAATACCGATACGTTCCGCATCCACATCGTCGCGGGTGGAAAGATAGTCAACCGCCGCACTAAAATCCTCCGTATTGATATCCGGGGAAGCGACGTAACGGGGTTCACCACTACTCTCGCCGGTATAAGACGGATCGAAAGCGATGGTAAGGAAACCACGTTCCGCCAAAGTCTGCGCATATAAACCCGATGACTGTTCTTTCACCGCCCCAAACGGGCCGCTCACAGCGATAGCCGGTAACTTACCTCCGGCATTTTTCGGAATATACAGATCGGCAGCAAGAGTAATGCCGTACCGGTTGTGGAAAGTCACTTTCGTGTGATTCACCTTATCACTCTGCAGGAACACCTTATCCCACTCTTCTGTTAAATTCAAATTCTTTTCCATACTATCGTTATTTAAATGATTGTCTGCTGCAAATAGATTTGCCGTGAAGCAAAGACATACAGCCATTGCCATACACTTGTTTTTCAATATTTCCTTCATCTGGTTTATTATTTATGTTCATAAGGCAAAGGTAAAGGCTTATATCGCATTGTCTTGTAGACAAATTACAGATATTATAACCTTAATTACTGAATGTGGGTGTATAAATTAATAAACGATAATATAACTTGATCCGAAACACCTAAAGACGGGAAACATAACTACATAAAAAATCCCACAAAACGAATGTTTTGCAGGATTTATCTATGCTTATATTATTAAGCGGTCCGTACGGAAGATGAACCTTAGATTTATTCTTCACGTACTCAATATCTTAGCAAGCTCTTAATTCTTTCTCCCACTAATAACCCCACGTGTGCAATTCTTTAGATTGCTTGGTGTTGCGGTAGTTGTTTGAGTTAGGGCAAAGATACAATTAAAAAATGAAATTGCTATATAGTAGATACAAAATGAAGAAGATAATCGAAGAGGGTTATTATATGCCACCTCCGTGTACTTCCTAAACGGTATGAGTATTGAAAATATAGAAAAATATTGGCTGCTAGGATATTAACATGACAAAAAGATATATGTGGATGGTGCAATCAACGTTTTATTAAAAATATACTTTCCGAGAAATCACATTATAATCAAAATATGGATTTAAGTATTGAATGGTGTCGAAAGCTGGGATAACTTTGCTAAAAATCAGTATTATATCGTTTCATTCCAATATTTTCATTACTTTTGCAAGTAAGTCTTAAAAACTCAATGTTATGATCAAATGTATATACTGTAATTTAGAATTGCCGGAACATGCCAAATTTTGCCCCAAATGCTTGAAGCAAATTGTCTGTTTTGAATGTAATTCTATTTTGTATAAAGATTCTTCCATTTGTATTTCATGTGGAAAGCCTGTGCAAAATAAAGACAACACAAACGCCGCTGTCAATAATATAGAATTTACTGAAAACGAGAATGGTAAATCTTTTAAAGCATCCTTTACTGATACTGTTGCAGGTAATGTGGTTGAAACATTCGCTCAATTACTTCCGTTAAATAAATATGATACAAGTAGGTCTCTTACTGCACACAGTAACAAGTCTAATATAGATTATATTGAAGATGCAGAAAGCATTGAATTACAGGAAACGACTCCTGAAAATAAGATAAAAAAGACAAAAGAGACTAGAGATAATAGCCCTGTGCTGAATAAAATTTTTAAAAACAAAGATGGTGATATCTCCATTTATGATCCCCGGATCAAAGCCTCTTCTAAGTCGGACTTTATTGGGCGTATAACATTGTTGTTTCTTTATTATAAAGAAATTTCTGGTTCATCAGAGGTACAAAGAAGTGAACTTAACACATTGCTTGAAAAAGCAAACTTACTGGATGCTACTATCCGAGTATTTTTATCTAAGAATCCAAATTTAATCGAAAATAATCAAACATATTTGGAATTAAGACCTGAAGGGAAGGAAAGGGCAGAAAAAATCCTCTCAGAATTTGAAGATGAGAGTATTCCTAATGGTTGGGAGCTAAAAAGTAACGGGAAAAAGAATGTCCAAATAAAAGATGAAAATAAAGATTTGAACAAAACAAAATCTCAGAAAAAATTACTCACCTATCAGATTGTTCAATCATTAAATCTAAAACCTAAAGACAAAAAAAACCTAATTGATTTTTGCAAAGAGCATTCTCCAAAAAATAATTTTGAACACAACCTATTATTTGTTTATTATTTAGAGAAAATACTCAATGAAAAACCGATAAGCATAGAGTGTTTGTATACATGTTATAAGGAAGTCGGGCAGAAGGTTCCAAAAAATTTATATCAAAGTATTGTAGATACAAAAAAGAATAAAGGTTGGATTGAATCTTCTGATATGGGAAATATCTTTGTATCTGTCATTGGAGAAAATTATGTAGAACACGATATGAAAAAATAACAGTAAATGACTTTTGATATTTTTTTAGAGCAAATCCCTGAACTAGGTAATACTTCTGCGTCTCAGTTAATTTGTTTTTTTGGATACTATATTATTGACATTCAGAAAAAGGAGTCTTTCTTCCCTAAAGATATAGATAACTGTTTTCAAATGGCACAAATATCTCCATATTCAAACATACCTTCATTTTTATCGACTAAATCAAAGGGGAAAAATAGTATTTTTATAAAGAATAAAAATGGGAGTTATACTTTACAACGAAAACTTCGAGAAGAAATAAATGTAAAGATAGGATTACCTAAAAAAACGGTTCCTTCCAACAACCTTTTTCCTACAGAATTATTAATCGACACTCGTGGATATATTCAAAACATTGCAAGTCAAGCAATACTTTGTTATGACTATGGATTATATGACGCATCTCTTGTTATGATGCGGAAATTAATAGAAACTTTGATAATAGAATTATTTGAATTTGAAGGAATATCCGAAAAAATAAAAAATAAAGATGGTTATTTTTTATATCTCTCTGATTTAATTGACAAATTACAATCAGAGAAAAAATGGAACTTAAGTAGAAACACTCAACAAAGTTTACCTAACATAAAAAAATACGGAGATTTAAGTGCCCATAATAGGCGTTTTAGTGCTAAAAAAACTGAAATGGAAAAATTAAAATATGACTTAAGAATTGTTATTGAAGAGCTTGTCCATCTAATAGATTACCCCAGTCGAAAATGATTTTTCTTTTTTTATTTAATATACCCGCTTTACTCTGGAAATAGTAAAAGCAATACTTTTAGCGGAAATACTGCGCAAAGCGTAGATGTGAGGATTTATTCTAAAAACCGTAGGGCTTGGTTTTGGCGGTGCGTACGGAAGATGAGCCTTAATTCTATTCCTCACTTACTCAATATTTAGCAAGCTTTTAATTCTTTCTTCCACTAATAACCCCACGTGTGCAATTCTTTAGATTGCTTGGTGTTGCGGTGATTGTTTGAGTTGGTGCAAATATAGTAATATTTAGAATGTAATTCTGCTTTTAGGCAAACTAATCTTCAATAAGTTGTTCAGTTTCCTTTAGCTTATTCTTGGTGATGTCTGCACACATTCTTAATATGCTTTCATTATCTTTCTTAATTTGCTGTTTTTGATGTTCATCAAGGGAATTATCTTCATCTACGCTAATATTAGACTGTTTAATTATACATTCAACAGCTTTATCTACTGTTGTAGATTTTATTTGAGATTTATATCCCATTGCATTAATAATAATAACATTTAAAAATTCAGCGCATTCAGGAATGCGAACAAAAACTTTTAAACGTTTTACCATGTTTTGCGATTGTATATCTTTATTTTTAGACAGAATATCTATAAACAAATCTACTATGGTGAGATTTTTATTTTCCATTTTATTACTATTATATGATATTTACTTATTGAATAAACCTAACCTTTGAGCAAAATTTACAGCCTCAATCGAATTATTGGCTTTTAGCTTTTGCAATATATTTTGTCTATGAGTATTCACCGTATTGATGCTAACTTTCAAAGTGTTTGCTATCTCTTTACTTAACAAGCCTTGCTTCATCAAACGCAAAACCTCCAACTCTCTATTTGTTAAAGGTTCATCCAATGTATCAGATAAATCTATAAAAATCTGTTCTCCAGTTTTAAAGTTATATAGGTGGCTTTTAATAATTTCTGGTTCGTGGCTTGCGTCAACATCAATAACCGATAACATAAGCCAAACATTGCCTGACTTATCTAACTCAACAATCTGTTCCTGCTCTATTATACGGATATATTCACCTCGTAGATTTCTCACCCGCATTTCATGAATGGCTTTATAGTTCATTTTTTCTTTATAGGAGAACGAACTCAATATTGAATAGATTTTCTTTCTTACAAGTAATCCGTAGTATATATCATCCGGATGTATAACCTCTACTACTGGCTGATGCCCGTCTATAAAAAATCTATGGGAATCAAGCCCATATAATTCAGGAATGTTATCAGAAACAAATACGAATTTGTTAGTGTAGCAATCAAACGCCAACACAATACTATGCGTAACTTCCGAGAGTTTTTTCCAGTCTTTTTTCCTTTCTTCGAGAATGGAATAGTCTACCTCATCAAGTAGTATGTTTGATGTCGGAAGTAAGTTTATTATTTGCTTCTCAATTTCCTCAATTATCATATTTTGGTAAATGTCTAATTATTAGATATTTGAAAGCAACCTCATTATAAATGACTATTGTCTTTAGAACCTATTGCTTCTATCTTTGCACAAAGATAATGAAATCTGTATAAGTATAAGATAAATAGATGTTTAATATTTTAATTCATGTAGTATGATAAAGAAAATTTGTTTAATGACACGTAGCGGAAAAGAGGTTATAAGATGTAGAGTAGTTGTTACTTCTGAGTTTGAAGCTAACAGAGAAAATATTTGGTGTAAAATTCAGGATATTGATACCTTAAGAGAAATTTGTAAGCCAAAAGCCAGTTTTATATCTTATGATAATACTTCTCCTACTTGGAAAGAAGGAAAATCTTTTTGCTTTAAAATGTTCCTACATGGATCCTTTGGAACATTCCTTTTTCTGATTCCATAAGTCTACAGGAATACTCCGTTTAATCATAACTTCGGCTACTCGCCTGTTTACGGTGATGCGCATACAAACAGGAGCTTTACCGTTTTTCAGAAGTTTTGATTTCTTGATGATGAACAATACGCTTAATGTGTTTCTTTTCACTGCTCCCATAATTCTTTGTTTTTTAAGTGGTACAAAATTAGTTTGTTACGCTCAAAAACCAGCTACGCAAAACACTGACAATCAAAGACAAATGCGTCAATTCGTGGGAGCAAAATCGGCTTTCAAAAAGTCCTACGAATAAACCACGTGAGAACTGCCTGAAACCACTATTTTTTGCCAAAGCGGAGAAAAAGAAAAAGCTTTGAAATCCTTGAATTTCAGAGCTTTGCTTTCATTTGCTATTTGCTTTCGCGGTCCGGACGGGACTCGAACCCGCGACCCCATGCGTGACAGGCATGTATTCTAACCAACTGAACTACCGAACCAATGTTTTTGTATCGCATCTCTCTCGATTGCGGTGCAAAGGTAGATAATATTTTTAATTATACAACAGTTTCACACAAATATTTCACATTGGATTGATTATTTTTTTACTTTTGTCCTCCATATAAATATAACAGACATGAAGAATACTCCAGTAGATTATCAGACTGCCAGACGAATAATAGATGGCTACGGATTACCGGATTTCGGGAAAGCAACGATTCGTGAAGTTGTTGCCATATCCACACAATTGGAACAGGAAACAAATACCGAGTTCATACACATGGAAATGGGTGTTCCCGGATTAAAAGCGGCACAAGTGGGTGTAGACGCAGAAGTCAAAGCATTACAAAACGGCATCGCTTCCATTTACCCGAACATCAACGGTACGCCGGAAGTAAAAGCAGAAGCCTCCAGATTCATCAAGGCATTCATTAATATAGATATTGCTCCGGAATGTTGTGTTCCGGTAACCGGCTCCATGCAGGGAACATTTGCCTCTTTCCTCACTAGCGGACAATGCACGGAAGGAAAAGACACCATCCTGTTCATCGACCCGGGATTTCCTGTCCAGAAACAACAAATCGTTGTGATGGGCTATAAATACGAATCATTCGATGTATACGAATACCGTGGAGAAAAACTGCGCGCAATCCTGGAAGAACATCTTTCCAAAGGTAATATCGCAGCTATGATCTACTCCAATCCCAACAACCCGGCCTGGTTCTGCCTGACAGACGACGAATTGAAGATCATCGGCGAAATGGCAAACAAATACGATACGATCGTGATCGAAGACCTCGCCTATTTCGCAATGGACTTCCGCAAAGAACTTGGCAAACCGTTTGAAGCACCTTACCAGGCAAGCGTTGCCCATTACACAGATAATTACATCTTACAGATATCCGGTTCCAAAGCATTCAGCTATGCCGGACAGCGTATCGGCGTGACGGCTATCTCCAATAAACTTTACCATCGTGCCTATCCGGGACTGACCAAGCGTTATGGCGGTGGCACTTTCGGTACAGTATATATTCACCGTGTTTTATACGCCCTGTCATCAGGAACCAGCCACTCGGCACAGATTGCATTGGCTGCCATGTTCAAAGCTGCATCCGACGGACAGTTTGATTTTATCTCGGAAGTAAAAGAGTACGGACGCCGCGCCGAAAGACTAAAGAAAATCTTTACAGATTATGGTTTTACGATCGTTTACGACCATGACCTCGACGAGCCTATTGCCGATGGCTTCTATTTTACGATCGCATATCCCGGAATGACCGGCGGACAGCTGATGGAAGAACTGATCTATTACGGCGTAAGTGCTATCTCATTAAGCACGACAGGAAGTAATCAGGAAGGACTTCGCGCCTGCACTTCGTTTATCAAACCGCATCAATATGATCTGCTTGAAGAGCGTTTAAAGCTATTCAAAGAAAATCATACCTTATAATTAACACAAACCCGGCATTTATTTTACACTTATTAACCCAAATGCCGGGTTTTTCGTTTGCTTCTTAACATCAAAAGCCATATATTGTCCCTGTCTAACAACAGTAAGCAATCTTCACTATGGCTACATATAATAACATATTCAAAATTACGCATAATAATCTCCTTCCTGCACAAGGAAGCATACTCATATCAGAACCTTTCCTGCAAGATGCTTATTTCCAGCGTTCTGTTGTTCTACTGGTAGAACACAATACGCAGGGATCGATGGGGTTTGTATTAAATAAGAAAACGGATCTGATTGTAAATACTTTTTTTCCGGAACTGGAAGAGTATCCGGAAATACCAATCTATCTGGGTGGCCCGGTAAGTGCCAACCGGTTGTTCTTTATCCATTCATTGGGAGATCTGATCGTACCCGACTCTGTAAAGATCAAAGACCGCCTGTATTTCGACGGTGATTTCGAAGCATTGAAACGTTATATACAGAATGGCCATTCAATTGAAGGGAAAGTAAAGTTTTTCCTCGGTTATTCGGGATGGACGGAAGGACAGTTGGGAAACGAGATCAATAAAAACTCATGGGTAGTCAGCCACGCAGCTAAAGAAAATGTATTACTTGCCGATGGAGAAAGTTTCTGGAAGAACTCACTCGAACAGTTAGGCAGTAACTACGAGGCATGGACTAAATATCCGAAAGATCCTTATCTGAATTAAATTATCACACAATTTGTTTATTTACTTTTTGCATCATCAGTACATCAGAATACCCGTTTTCTGTGATGATCCAATCTGTCATGATACCTGTAACGGTAAATCCGCAGCGGGTAAAAAGAGCTTTGCTGGCCTCGTTATCGACGGGTATATGCACATATAACTGATGCAGTTTCAGAAAAGAGAACGTATAATCCACCAGTACATTCATTGCTTCGGTAGCCAACCCGTTTCCTTGATAAACAGGTTCCAGTAAAATACCGATACCGGCACGCCGATGATGCGGTTCGAAATCGTACAGGTCGACAGTACCAATAGCCGCCCCCGTTGAACGAAGCTCGATCATCAGGCGTAACTGCTTCAGGTCGAAGATATCACGATGCGACTCACGAATATACTCTTTCAGTATATAACGCGAATAAGGAGACATTGTATTTCCAAGACTCCAAAGTTCCGGATTATTCTCCCAACGATACAAAAGTTCCAAATCTTCCGGCTCCAGGGCACGGAGACGGATCGTTTCATTTTCCAGTTGTGCCATATTATTTTCCCGGTGATATTAGTTGTCCACTTTTTTTACAATAAATATGATAAGTAACTTTCTTGTCGACCAGCGTATCCATAAACAGAAGCATCTGCTCAAAACGGGCATCCGGATAACAAAAAGCATAATCCGTAAACTCCTTCATCTGATTGCGGCGGCAGATAGCATCCATTACACGTTCCCCGTCCAGATCCCAAAGATTTACATGTTCCAGTTCCGGCATCTGTTTTACGCAAGCAGCCTTAATCGCTTCAAAATTTTCCTCACGGCAAACAACCAGTAAGCGTTTATGCTTGCTTTTGGACTTTGGCTTTACTCCCAACAAACGCGATAAAGCTGCCATTGAAGCACGCAACCCGATAGCCAGCTTGATAAAAAATCCCATCAGCCAGCCGGAATGAGGATAATATTTCTTGAAGAAGATCAACATGGCACCGTAAAATGCCTTTACATATTTCATATCGCCATGCTTGGTACTTTCTCCTTTATAATGAAGAATACGCTCGGGGATATAATAGTTTTTATAGCCACCCAGCACCATCCGATACGACAAGTCGATGTCCTCGCCATACATAAAGAAATCTTCATCCAGAAGTCCAGTCTTATCCAGTGCTTCATGGCGCAGCAACATAAATGCACCGGCCAGCACATCCACTTTATGTTGTTTCTCCTTATCCAGATACGCCAGGCTATATCTTGAAAAAACACGGGATTTCGGAAACAACTTCGACAAACCGAAGATCTTACAGAACGAAACCCAGGGAGAAGGAAAACTCCGTTTACTTTCAGGCAGGAATACCCCATGCCCATCCAGCATCTTTACACCTATCCCACCTGCATTCGGATGTTCATCCATGAAGAAACACAGGGTTCGAAGACTCTCCTCACCTATCACTGTATCCGGATTAAGCAACAAAACATACTCTCCGTTGCATTGACGGATCGCCTGATTATTGGCCTTAGCAAATCCCGGATTATCCTTATTCTCTATAAACGTCACTTCCGGAAACCGGGGACGGAGATAATCGACAGAACCATCCGTCGAATTATTGTCCACAACAAAAACCTCAGCATCGAGTCCGGCAACAGCAGCCTGAACCGAATAAAGACATTGTTCCAGGAAATACTTTACATTATAGTTTACGATGATAACGGAAATCTTGGTTTCGTACATAAGAATCAGATTATATTTTTATCGAGTCATTAAAACTGGTGCGGTTCACAATAGAACGTCCCAATGTTATTTCGTCCGCATACTCAATCTCATCACCAATGGAAACACCACGGGCAATGACGGTTATCTTCACATTATAAGGGGATAGCTTGCGATAGATAAAGAAATTGGTCGTGTCCCCTTCCATCGTAGTACTAAGTGCAAGGACAATTTCCTTTACTTCTTCGTTAGCTACCCGCTGCACCAGACTGTCTATCTGCAAATCGCCCGGGCCAATACCGTCCATCGGCGAAATAATCCCTCCAAGAACATGGTAAACACCACGAAACTGCCCGGTATTTTCGATCGCCATTACTTCCTTGATATTTTCAACCACACAAACGGTCGACTGATCCCGTTTAGGATCAGCACAGATAGAACACATCTCATCATCACAAATGTTATGACAGACTTTGCAATACTTCACTTCTTTCCGCAAGGCCAGCAAAGCGGATGCAAAATTTTCCGTATAACCTTCATCCCGGCGTAACATATATAAAGCCAGTCGCAAAGCCGTCTTCCTTCCCACTCCGGGAAGCGAAGCCAACTCATTTACTGCATTTTCCAATAAAGCGGATGGATATTTTTGAGTCATTGATTACCTTTCTTTGACCACAAAGATAGATAATTTCAATCATATCAAATCCGATCGGCCGACAAAAGTGTTAACACAACAAAAAGACACAGGCAATAAATCTTTTTAATCTGTAGAATCATGTCGTTTCTGTGAAACTATGTTATCCGAAATAATATTTTCCACTAGAAACTTGTTGTATTAGAAGATAGAATATATGTTTGTATTATAATTTCATGTAAGAACATTTTATAGTGGAAAATAATTATCAACATCAAAATAGAATAAAATGAATACAAAAAGAATCTTCACATTACTGGTTTTAGTTGTGGGTTTCATGACTTTAGTATCCTGTAAAGGACAAGCCAAAAACAACAGCAATGAAACAACTTCAACCACGGAAGTGACTGGAAAGCAGACGGCTGTACCTGTACATATTACAAAGGCGGACTTCCTGAAAAAGATATATAACTATGAAGCGAATCCGAATGAGTGGAAATATCTCGGAGACAAACCTGCCATCATCGACTTTTACGCAGACTGGTGCGGTCCCTGTAAAATGATTGCTCCTTCACTGGAACAGCTTGCCAAAGAATATGCCGGACAGATCAACATTTACAAAGTCGATGTAGATAAAGAAACAGAGTTGGCCCAGGCATTCGGCATTCAGGGAATACCGGCCCTTCTATACATCCCTATGGAAGGAAAGCCCCAGATGCTTCAGGGAGCAATGCCTAAAGACCAGTTAAAGGAAAAGATAGAATCAATTTTACTGAAAAAGTAATTTGTTTTTCACTTACTCTACAAACAAAAATTTTCAGGTAGACTTGATAATCTTCTCAAAAAAGATACTTTTTTCAAGTCTACCTGAAAATTTCCCCATCCAAAGGTTTATTCCCCATAATCATCATAACATCTAAATATTTACTAACTTTGTCATCGTTTGTAAATCATAAAACGAAACGTCATGAGTAAATACCTATTTATGCTGAGTATGTGTATGTTTATTGCACAGTCAGTTTTTGCACAATCATATTCCAAATACTTCCGCTTGGCTAATCAGGATACCGTCAATTTCACCTTTACAGTGAAGAAGCCCGATATTAAAGCAATAGACTGTTATCCCCAGCGGATTACCCAAATTTCGAAAAACGCAGATAATTACGAAATATCACTCACAACTATCAATCCCTGGCCCGAATGCTACATAGAAAGAGCCGGTTGGTGTTCTGTCGACCCGACTATGCCTTCGTATATCTGCCCGCATTTTGCTGAAATCAGGATGCGTTACGGGATAGATTACGAAGACTGCGACATCAAAACCCTAAATTATGACATCGAACCGATTGAGTTTACCAAAAGATGACCATTATGGCAACAGAGAATAAAATAAAGTACTTTGAAAATCGGGAAGATTGGAGAAAGTGGCTGACAGACAATTTTGAAACCAAAGATGAAATTTGGTTTGTCTTTCCTCAGAAATCATCAGGTAAAAAAAGCATTATATACAATGATGCCGTTGAAGAAGCCCTTTGTTTCGAATGGATTGACAGTACGATAAAATCGCTTGACAAAGAACATAAAATTCAGCGCTTCACGCCTAGAAACCCTAAAAGCACATACTCGCAAGCCAACAAAGAAAGACTTAAATGGTTATTGGAAAATAAAATGATACACCCTAAATTTGAGGATAAAATACGAACTATTTTGTCTGACCCTTTTATTTTTCCAGATGATATAATTGATAGATTGAAAGAAGATAAAACAGCATGGAAAAACTATCAGCACTTCTCCGACCCATATAAACGTATCCGAATTGCATACATTGAAGCTGCCAGGAAACGGCCTGAAGAATTTGAAAAACGGCTAAACAACTTTATCAATAAAACGAAAGAGAATAAAATTATAACTGGATTTGGGGGAATTGGAAAATACTATTAATCTCTCATAAAATGCTGATGCCTAACTTGCGTCCTGCCTGCAAGCCCACAAGCAAGCAGTCGTAACTGCGTTGGCTAACAACCCGTTCTCCACCCATCTCTCGAAATATACAGCGGCATAAATTACGGCCATATATTTTCTACTCATAGATAAATACACTATATTTGCAAAATATACAGCCGTAAAGTTTACTGTCGTATATTTTCAAAATAGTATGAACTAAATTTACTATCATGAAATTTTATAATCGTGAAATAGAACTGAAACTGTTGGATAAAACAAGGAAAATCGCTTTTAACAACCATTCACAAATGACGGTCTTAACCGGACGCAGACGCATTGGAAAAACAAAGCTTATCCTCAAAAGTTGTGAAGAAACACCAACTGTTTATTTCTTTGTAGGCCGAAGCAATGAAGCTCAGCTTTGCAGCCAATTTGCACAAATAGCCAGCAAAGCACTAAATACCTATATTCCGAATGAAATATCCTCTTTCGCAGGACTCTTTGAAATGCTTATGAATATAGGCAAGAACACTTACTACAACCTGATAATAGATGAATTTCAGGAATTTTTCTATATCAACCCGACTGTATATAGCCAAATGCAAGACATCTGGGATAGATATAAAGACACGACACATGTCAACTTGATTGCCAGCGGTTCTGTATACACTCTTATGATACAGATATTCCAAAATGCAAAGGAGCCACTATATGGTCGGTGTGACAGTATTATAAAGCTAAAGCCTTTTTCTACATCCGTATTGAAAGAAATTCTTTCTGATTATAAACCGAACTATACTCATGAGGATCTACTGGCCCTATATACATTTTCCGGAGGAGTTCCCAAATACATAGACCTGTTTATGCAAAACGGATGTACAGATATGGAAAGCATGGTTAATTACATAGTACGATCTGATTCTCCATTCCTTAGCGAGGGCAAAGCTTTGTTAATACAAGAATTTGGTAAAAAGTATGGTAATTATTTTGCTATTTTATCAGACATCGCTAATGGCCGAAATACATTACCTGAACTTGAAAAAAATATGGGAGAGACCAGTATAGCCGGTCATATAAGAAGACTAGAGGAAGATTACGAATTGATAGCAAAGAAACGGCCTATTTTTGCAAAAGAAGGTACACAAACCGTTCGTTTTGAAATTTCCGACTTATTCCTACGATTCTGGTTCCGATATTTCATTAAATATCATTATCTCATTGAAACAGAAAACCTGGACCAACTTGGAGAAATTATAAAAAAAGACTATCCGACCTATTCAGGGTTAACACTTGAAATGTATTTTAGGCAAATGATGATCGAAAGTAAAGAGTTCAGAAATATTGGTTCATGGTGGCAAAGCAAAAAAGAAAAAGATCCCTGTGAAATAGATATAATAGGCATTTATGCAGATGATAAACGTGCATTAGTCGCCGAAGTAAAACGACAGCGCAAAAACTTCAACCCAGACTATTTCAATGAAAAAGTTGAAATAGTTCGAAATAAAGTGCTTTCGAAATACAATATTGAAGTGAGAAATTTCTGTATGGAAGATATGTAAACTGTATGCGAACAAATCCAGTTTCTCTTCCGCATACAATCCGATAATATCTATTTCATCCTGATCTTTATGGTTCTTGCCTTGCCACCAAGAACCCATGTCTGCAAATTCCTTGTTATCAATAAAATAAAAGAATAACTGGATTTGGGAGTTTACTTCTGTTTTCTAAATGCTATACCTATATATAACGAACAAACCAACAACACCGCCCCAATCACCAACATCCGCTTTGGATAAGAAAACTCCACAGTACTTCCTTTCTGAAAAGAATCAGAACCGGCAAAACAGTTCTCATCTACAGAACCAGAACTAACAACCGACTCAACCACCTCCTCCCCCTGTTCCTTAATAGCGACATGAGTAACAGACTGCACCCCATTCAACCGACAGCTATCGAACACGATATGCTCTATATCGATCACCTTATTGCGGGAAGCCTGATACAAATTTTTCAACAACATACTATCACTATGAATACTATGCACCTCCTCTCTTATCTCCCGGTGTTGCACACTACGCCGCCCGGCACTACAACCGGGCAACAAAACAACCAACAAACCAACCGAAACAAGCAAACTTCTACCCCACATATCCATACCTATCCCCCTTCATTTATTAATGATCACCTGATAACGATTCTCTCCATTTACCCGAAACGACAAATGCAGGAACTTCTTTCGTTTATAGAGAATCGCCTGATCGAAAGGTAACTTACAATAAAGCAACACATCCAACAACTCCTTCGGATCAGGCACATAACAATCCGCAGCCTCCCCCTTCACATGCTGGCTCGAAGACACGCCACCCACCAACCTGTTCACTTCCGGACTCCGATAACCACTTGTGATCGCAATCGGCTTCCCATAAGCCAGCCGCAACGGCTGTAACAACCGTTTCACCAACTCCATCATAGCCTGTTTCACCTCAAACGGCGGCTCATTCAGCAACCCATTCTCCACCGCCACCCGGCTATACGTCATTTCTTCCCAGGTAAAATTCCTACTTATCCTCTCTTTCATTTTGTACCGATTTAATTTTATACGAATAATCCACCCCAAACAAAGCTCCGGCAAATGTGCAGGTTTCCCCGAAAGCCACCAGCACACTATTATGAATCTCCCCTTTCGGAGCAATCCAGAAACCGGAGAAAAGAAGAACAATCCCGCTCATTACGAGCAGGATTGCCATTACCAATTGAATAGTCAGTCTTTTTTTCATACGTTCCCCTTTCCTCTTTCAATCAAGTAATCCTCAATTTACCATTTTCAATTATTCAATTTCCGGTCTGTCATCTCCACCGGAACCTTCTTCTTTTTTAGGTTTCGTATCTTCATCCTCTTCAAACTTCACGATCTCACTCATCCAGCGCAGACTGGTACCCGGCGAGAATATCACCCGTGCCTTTTTTATCAGGGAA
>ULQP01005121.1_pt1 | contig 17837 bp, 22 predicted proteins | sample 1954571 | NCBI WGS metagenome assembly ULQP01 (sample SAMEA4835657, study PRJEB28245) | human gut metagenome | biome: gut microbiome; material: fecal sample | place: Denmark | collected 2008 | reverse complement strand
CAGATTAAAAGCCGTTTGCCTTTTTTCGGTTGCCTGTCACTATTTGCTCCTCCAGATCAAATCAATGCATTTGAGTCCAAGCAGTCATTGTGCTATCCTGCCGATATATGCCTTGGGTTCAATATAACTACCATCTATTGCGTTCAAACAAACACGGCAGTGGTAAACAGTGGGCTCATTCTCTCCTTTAAGGCGTTCGTGAAACTCATACATCACTTCCCACGTTGGAACGAGGTGACCTATGTCTCGACGATCCTTAACATTTATCAACGCACTCGCCAACCGGATTTCGTTGACCATAACCGAATACTCTTCCACGTGATTCTCTTGATAAGCATGATTATAGACAAGCTGCTGCTTAATCCGATCCAAAATATCATCAAAAGGCATAAGCTGGGTGTTTTCAGCAATAATAGCTACTTGCTCGCCAGCTCCACGAACATCATACTGTGCGATCTTACCATTCTCATCTACAATAATATACATATACTCGCTTTCCCAAGGCGCAGCATTGCTTGGCGGCGGGCTGCCTTTCCATATTCGCCATTCATCCATGTAGGTAGCCTGTAATCCTCCGCAATCACGAATAAAGAAAATAATCCATCCGATCCCTTGCAGGCCTTTGTCGTTATATGCAATCGCCTTTTCCATAAAAGAAAACTTCATGTTTGAGTCCGCGCCTAAATTTTTCATAGCATCTTGGGCAATTTCCATCGCAGATTCGCTTTCCAATTTGGGGTTGGTGGATGTAAAATCATTTTTCTGTTCTAAAGTCTCCGCATTGCTTTCTCGCACCCAGTATGAATCACTATCACGTCTATATTGATAGGTATTGCCATTCATCTGTGCAACTAAAACAGCGTATGTCGCCGTATTTTCATTGTAGTGATATGCTTCAAAAAAAGTCTTTCCCGGCAAATCATTGAAAGAGAAGGGAATAGCTGCGCTGTCATCGGGAGCTGTTGCTAACCGTTGTTGCAATTCTATAAGTTCATTGGCTATATCAGTATCGCTCTCTTCCGCTAGAGACGTTAAATAAGACATTCTTTCAAGAATATCCCGTTTCGTTTCTTGGGGAGTTTCTACCCACTGCTCGTCCGGATAAAAGAATCGCATCACATTCCGGTAATATGTTTCATCAAATGCCGCTTTTTCAATTTCCGCAACCGGATATACATCTGTTTGAGGTATAACTACAGGCGCATTTATAGTCAAATCTAATCCGCTTATTTCATTATGGAACTCCACGTTATTCGGTGCATCGTATTTATATTGAGTTCCATCTTTCGGCTGTATAGCCTCTGCTACGTAGTCCTCCGTCTTAACAACAACAGGTTCTTTTTCGGGAGTAGGCTGGCAGGCAGACAGGATTAGCAATAAAACAACTAAAGCTAAGGTTCCTACGGGCAATCGATGCTTATTGGGTTTATTTGGCATAAATCTATCCTCCGTGATTGTATAGTGTGGCTAATCGCCATATTATATTGACGATTAGCCAACGCTTATCTAACTAGAAACTCCAGTATCCCGTAAGGCTTGCGCCTCCACCATTAGTATTCGCATACACATCCAAACTACTATAAAGCGTTGTGTAGTCATGCCCGCCGGATACCTGGCTTATTGTAAATGTATAGGCATGGCTTGCTATCGCCGTGGTAGATCCTGCCTTGTAGGGCCTTACGGTAAGCCGTTTACTGCTGCTACCACCAAACGTTCCAGATGCGTACCAAGCAGAAAACTCGCGCGATATGTTCTTGAGTGCCCTCGCTGGCGTTGTGCTATTCGCGCCAAGAGTATAATCAGATGCCTCAAATGCAAGTGCAACGTTGGCCATTGCAAAGACCATTACCAGCGCAAGAGCTATTGCAATTATTTTTTTCATATCCTTCTCCTTTCTAAATCTTTGAGTTTTGGGCAAGAACAGGTATATTCATGTTTAGCCCTTGCAACTCTGCATTGCCAAATAGCAATGAGCTTGCTCAAATTATGACTTGCAAGGACTTTAAAATTTCCTCAACGGAACCACCTCCTTTTTCGCTATATATAAGACACGCTGACGCGGGAAAATCTGTCGCCAGAAGCGTATTTTTTATATACTAATAACCGACACCGCCATACGGCTATTTCATCCTCATCATCCTTGCAAACTTGCTCACCACAATCACCGCGACGATTATCGCGATAGCTGCGAAGGCCGCAAGGGCGCTTATCCACCACTGGCTCATGGCGCGCTTCTGCTCCTCCTCGGCCTTTTTTTCGGCGTCGGTCTTTTCGCCCTCTATCACGGGTTTTTGTATCTCAGTGGCGAAGTCCACACTCACCGCGTATTCCTCCCCCGCGTCGTCCTTGTAGGATATGGTGTAGACGCCTGTGGTCTTGCCGTAGCTTTCGGTGTAGCCCTCGGTCATGGAGAGCATACCCACGAACACCTTCAGCTCCCCGTAGCCCGCCTGCCCGGGCTGTATGTCCCCCAGGAACACGCTGGAGGTGGGGAAAAGCCCCGCGCCGGTCAGGTTCACGGTGACGTTCCTGAGCGGGCTTTTGCCTATGTTGAACACGTTGGCAGGCAGGGTGAAGGTCTCGCCTGCGGTGACGCTCTTGGGCAGGGATATGGCGTCGTATGTCATTTCCGCGGGCTGGGTGACGTTCACGAGGAACTGCCGCGTGGCGGTGTAAACGCCGCCGTAAAGATCGACGTAATCCAGAGTTATGAAAAACGCCCTGCTCCCCGCTATTACGTCCTTTGTGGTCCTCATTTTGAACTCGGCCTCGGCACTTTCCTCCGACGCTATATTTTCAAGCAATATAGCGTTGTTGGTGTCGTAGGGCAGTATGCCCTCGGCTTCGCTGCCGTATGTAAGCCTGACGCTTCTTGCGCGTATGCTGCCTATGTTGTCTATTTTGACATGCACGGAAAACTCCCCATCCCCGCCGACGGTGTCCGGCGTTATTTCGCAGGCGGATATGAAAAGCTCCGGCTTTTCGGCTGCCTCTTTGGCGTCGGGGTCCTTGGGCTTTTTGCCATCTGAAACCGTCACGAACACGGTAAAGCTCTGCTGCTTCTGCTGCCCCAGCACGTCAAGGTAGTCCGCCTTCAGCGTGACGGGATACGAGCCGTTTATCCGCCCCTTTACAAGCGGTATTTCAAACATGAACACATACCGCCCCCAGCCGGCAGCGGTCTGGGAATAGTTGCCGAATACGAAGGGGCTGTCCGCCGTCGTGCCGAGGTCGGCGGTTACAGTCACCTTGCCGTCATAGGTTTCGCCTATAAGCGGGAATATAATGTAGCAGCAGCCGTTCACTATGCGGGGCACATAGCCCTGCTGGTATGTTCTATCCATGCCGTCGTATAGATTCCAGCTGTCTATTATCAGCTTGTCCGCCACCGGGGTAGGCTCTGGCGTTGGCTCCGGCGTAGTTGCAGGCGTTTGGGTCTCCGCGGGCGGCGTTTCCGTTCCCTCAGCAAAAGCGGCGATGGGCAGCACGAGCAGCAATATAGCCATCAGCGCCGCGAATAATCGGTTCATATACTTTCCTCCCGTATCATGGTCATAACTCCCGCGTCCATCTCGCACACGGTATCGCAAAGCTCGTCTATGTCCCCCTGATTGTGGCTGGCAAGCAGTATTGTCTTGCCCTGCTCCTTGAGCCCCTTTATGAGCTGCCGCATCTCCCGAACGCCATGCTTGTCCAAGCCGTTGAGCGGTTCGTCTAAAATGAGCAGCGCGGGGTCCTCCATTATGGCCTGGGCTATGCCCAACCTCTGCCGCATGCCGAGGGAATACTTGCCGACGGGCTTTTTCATAAGCGGGTCGAGCCCCACGCGGCGGATAGCAGCCGCGATCTGTTCAAGCCCTATCTTTTTATTCAGCGAAGCCAATATCTCAAGGTTCTTCACGCCGGTCATATTGGGCAGAAATCCCGGCGTTTCGATTATCAGGCCGAGGCCGGGCGGGAAGTCCACGTCTTTGCCCACACGCTTGCCGTTGACTATGACTTCGCCCTCCGTTGGTATCAGGAAGCCGCATATACACTTCATAAGCACGGTTTTGCCGCTGCCGTTGTTGCCCACTATGCCGTGGATCTTTCCCTTTTCAAAATCGCGGGTGACGCTGTGCAGCACCCGCTCCTGCCCGAAGTCCTTGGATAGGTTTTTGACCGAAATAATGTTCATGCTTCAGTACCGCCAAAGTTAAAGTTGTAATTCCGCACCGCCCGAAGGGAAAGGAAAAAGCACAGGGCGATGAGCATTGCGAATATAAAATACGTCTGCCATAGCCTTGGCAAAAGATCGTAGCCAAAGTTGTGCATGTGGTACGTTGCCTGATTCAGCGGCGAAAGCCAGCCCACCGCAACGTTGGCCTTGTACATGAGCGCATCCGGCAGTTTGAATATGGCCTTTATGGTCTGGGGGTTGAGTAAAAAGCCGAACAGGCTGAATGTGAACACGGCGGCTATCCCCGCAAGCTGACCTTTTTTAAGGTTAAACAGCAGCATGACGAACACCATCAGCAGGGTGTAAAGCAGCATCAGCAGGAATATGGTCGCCATGCATTCATACGGTCGGCTCATCTCCAGCGTTTTAACAAGCGCGGGCAGGGCTACCTTTTGCCCCGCGCCGGAGTAGCCGAGGATTGCGGCGGTCTCAGACCACATATCCCCTATGAAGCTCTGCCGCATACAGACCAGGGAGGTGGAGATCAGTATGAACGCAAGGTAGATAAGCGTGGCCAAGGCGATATACGCCGCCTGCCCCGCGAGCCAGGTCTTGCGGTCTATCCGCATGAGGTAAAAGGGCGTGGCGCTTGATATGAAAGGCATGTCCGCAAAGAGCAGAAGCAATAGCAGCGAGGAAAGAAGTATTGAATTGCTGTCCCCGAAGGTCCAGACAAACGCTTCCACAAGCTGCATGGTGGTATCGTACTCTTTAGCGAACTTCACGGCCTTGTCGGACAGCAGGAAGCACAGCACTAAGGCGAGGCAGAAGGTGATTACTATTCTTGGGTTTTTGTGCCAGCGGCGGAAGTTGTACTTGGTTACGGCAAAAATCTGCTTCGGCTTCATATCCTCTCCAGCCTCCTTTTCGCGGCGTATGCAAAGGCAAGGGCCATCAGCAGGCTGAACTCTATGAGCAGCACCGCCACGCCTATTTTGCCGAACACCCACCTTGGGGATGGGTTGAGCCACTCCCGGGGGTACAGCACTAAGAGCTTATCGAAGTACCGCTCATACAGTATTATGAGCAGATAGAACAGCACGAAGGGCGATGCGTATGCCATGTATTTGCTGTCGGTAAGCGCGGCAAAGGTCATGCCTGTCAGCGACCAGAAGGCCCCCGATGCGAAGAACATGAGCGCGGTCTCCATTAGATTGCCGAAGTAATTCGGCACGCTTTCGCCCGCCTTGGGGTAGGCTTCCATTGGCAGGAACATGAGCGCGGCAAAGCCGTAGGCTATGAATATCCCCAATGCCAGCGCCAGCCCGCCGGAAACGGCGCAGCCCACGGCCTTCCCCGCGATATACCGCGGCACGGTAGTGCGGGGCAGGTATTCCTTTATGAAGCCGCTCTTCACATCGTCAATGAAGGATGCGGTATACGGCAGCGCGGCGAGTATGGGCAGGGCCAGCGCCATGGCGTCGGAGGACAGCGCGCCCATGATAAGGTCGCTGTGGAAGCCTGGGGAAAGCAGCTCCGCCGAGCGGAACCCCGCCAGTATGCCCTGAACGGAGGAAAGAAGCGGAATGAGCGCCGCGCCCGCGAGGGAGAGCAAAAAGCCCCACGAGCCCACCGCCTGCCTGAGATTTGAAGCCACCGTCCGCACGGATCGCACCTCCTTTCTTCCTCATGCTCCTATTATCGGGTGTGCGCGGTAAACAAGTCCGCAGCAAGGTGTAAACGGGTTGTAAATTTGTCAACTAACAGTTAGTAGCCTAAATTTCTGTCGATTATACTGCCGTCGATGGCGTTGATGGTGAAATAGCTCTGTTCTGCGCCATTTTCCGTTGCCGTTGTCCCGTCGGCCATGTTGCTTTGGGAAATGCCGATAAAATCCCATGCGGGAACGTACAGGTATTCGTCTGCGCCCGTGCTGATTTTCGCCATGCATAGACGTATCTGAGTTATTTCGACGCTGATCGACCTTATGGATTCATCTATCCATGAAAGGGAGGATCTGCAATGCTGTGCAAGAAATTCCATAATCCTGTCAAAGGACAGCAAGGCCACGCTTTCGTTCACCGTTTTTACCGTGGTGGGCGATTCCCATGTGAAATACACTATTCCGGCATCATCAATAGTGACGGCGGCGTACTCGTCCGCCCAAGGCTCGGCATAAGCGGCGGAAGCCTCGCCACGCGCCAGCATGGGCTTATGGTACATGGCAGGCAGGCCGTTAAATCCCCTTGTAAATATAAACAAGTAGCAGTCATGGCTATTCCGGCCTTCCACCGGGTTTACTGCCGTTACGGACAGCTCTGCAAAAGCTTCCATATAGTCAAGCCCGATATTTTTTATAACCTCCTGCGCCATGCTCTTAGCCTTAGAAAAAGTGGTACTCAGCTCCTCTATGTCCGCCCTGTTTACCCTATATTGCTTTGCAAGATATGCCGTACCCGTATTTTCTAAACGTATATAGCTCAACTTGCCGCTGTCCGAGCGGTAAGCGGAAAACGTTGCAAGGGTTTCATTTCCAAGATCGACAGAGGCCGTTATCCGGTTATAGTCGTTGCCGGGAGGCAAAAGCGTAGGAACCGGCGGCGAATCGGATTTTTGCTCGGCGACGGATCGTTTATCGCCGAATTTTCCGTCATTAACCGTTCTATCAATAGTCACTGGGGCTGCTTTCAGCTTTTCCTCATAGAAAGCTACCATATCATCTATATATGGGCTGCTTTCATTTCTGCCTTGCAGCTCCGCCTGCGCCTGTTTATATGAGCTCAGGCGAATAAGCACTTCTTCCTGTGTAAGGTCGGTAACGGACAGCGGATCGTACATGGTTTTATCGCCAATAAGCGCCGCCCTTGCCTTATCTACCATAGCCTGGGAAAGAAACTCCGGCCTTGCGGAAAAAACGGCATACCGCTCCAATACAGGGGCTATTACAGAAGCATCGATTTTGATTTTTACATTTTTATTTCCTACGTCTATTATGCCCTCATACCTTTCGGGGAGATCATCGGTAAGCGGATTGCCGCCTTGAGAAGCGGGTTCAAAGTATTGGCGTTCATCGCCAACAATAACCGCCGGCTTATCCGGCGTGCGTTGGCAGGTACATAACAATATACAACTTATGACCAACCATAGCGTGCTTATGATTTTTTTCATTTTAGCCTCCTCTTCCAAAGGAAAGTGCCGCATACCGGCAGGTATGCGGCTAACAGAACAGGTTACATTATCTTATCTTAGAAAAAGTTCCGCTGTCAGTCAGGAGCCACCATGTGCCATCAGTTCCATGCGCAAAGTATTCAGTAGAAGACACTTTATAATAATCAAATCCATTGCTATCTCGACGGGTTTTTGAGAGATAGTCCTGCAAGGCCTCCCATGTTCTGCCACCTACAATGCCGTCAGCGGTTAAAGAAGAATTTGTCTGGAATGACTTTACCTTCGCTTTGGTAGTACTGCCAAAATTCCAGTCAACGTTAATGCCGTAGTTGAGTTGATGTAATACACGCTGTATTGCACCAACCTGTGCATTTTGGTCGCCTTGCTGCTGAATTTGCATCCTATACCTCCACTGATAGTTAGGGTATGTAGAATCAGCAAATGCTATGGAAACAACCGATAAAAACATTAGCATAACAATCATAAAAAATACAAACTTTTTCATTTGTTTCTCCTTTCAGAATCCTTAAGTGCTAATTTAGAAACAAGTATGTTTTTTAAGCCCTTGTGAATCTGCATCGTCAAATGGCGATGTGCTTGTCCGGCTCATGATTTTCAAGGACTTTTCATTCGCCCAATGGAATCAGCTCCTTGTATTATAAAGTAGTAGTTATTAGAGCCCCTCTCCAAGGGCGTATGCTACACTGTAAGGGATGCTGTGGATTGGTTATCAGCTCCTACCGCAAGACGGTTCATGAAAGGCTCCAACCACAGTCCTTTACAGTATTGTTAATCAGTTAGACACCGCCAGACGGTTTATGTAGAACAAGGTTACAAGAGTAAAGCGTCCTGTGGACCCAGCATCAAATAAACATACCGGAGGTACCATCATGATTTGCGTGGGTATTGATGTCGCCAAGGACAAGCACGACTGCTTCATTATCAGCTCGGAAGGCGAAGCCCTTTCATCTCTTTGCCGCTCAAACATCTTATACATTACCCACTTTATCTATATATGGTTTACAGAAAGGCAAGGTAACAAATTAATAATTCGTTATTTTCATTGAATACCTCTTGTATCTATATAGTGGTTCTTGAAGTTTAGAGCAACCGTGGACGTTGTAGCCTCGGTAAAAGCTATGCTATTAACAGCAAGCACGATAATCAAAGCCGAAGCCAAAGGCATAAGTCTCCTTCAAAATAGTTGAGTTTCAAAGGAAAACGATGTATACTACCTTATAGTCCTTGCGAATCTGCATCGCCTCCCATAGCGATGAGCTTGTCCGGCTCGCGATTTACAAGGACTTTTTCATTCCCCCAATGGAAATATCTCCTTCCCGCGCCTTGTCGTTTGTTTTTCTCATATCATTCTTTTCCTTCTTTGCATATGCCATATACTTGCTGTTCGTGAGGGCGGCGAAGGTCAGCCCTGTAAGCGACCAGAATGCCTCCGAGGCGAAGAACATGAGCGCAGTTTCCATTAGATTGCCAAAGTAATTCGGCACACTTTCCCCAGGCTTGGGGTAAGCCTCCATGGGCAGGAACAGCAGCGCGGCAAAGCCGTAGGCTATGAATATCCCCAGCGCCAGCCCGCCGGAAGCAGCGCAGGCCGCGGCCTTGCCCGCGATATACCGCGATACGATGGTTCGGGGGAGATACTCCTTTATGAAGCCGCTCTTTACATCGTCGATGAAGGAAGCGGTATACGGCAGCGCCGCTAAAATTGGCAAAGCCAATGCCATGGCATCTGAGGACAGTGCGCTCATGATAAGGTCGCTGTGGAAGCCGTGGGAAAGGAACTCCGCCGAGCGGAAGCCGGACAATATGCCCTGCACCGTGGAAGGGAGCAGCTCCAGCACCGTGCCTGAAACGCCGATAAGGAATGCACGGCTCAGCATGGCCTGCCTGAGGCTGGCGCAAAGGGGCTTTTTTCATGCGGGATTTCTCCTTTCTCCGGTTTTTACAATTTGAAAGCAGGCGTGGCGGGGTTCAATGCGGTCATGCAATATATTTCTTAGGAAAAATTATTGTGCATTTCAACACGGGATCCATCTAATGCATTGATTGCTATATAGGATGGTAAAATATGCCCGTCCAAGGCGCTCTCTTTTTGCACGATGAACAGCCATGTCGGAATGAGGAAAACCTTGTTCCTTTCCTTTGTAGAGCGAACCATGCAGTTTGTGAGCATAATTCGCGTAATGTGTCTATCCTCGACTGTGGTAGCATCGGCTACCCATGAGGAACCAAGAATAAGCAGGTCTTTCGCGTGCTGCCATACCGCCTCAAATGATAGAGGCTTCATGTTGCTTTCTAACTTATTCGTTATAATAACGGGATACTCCCAATGAAAGAAACGGATTCCCTCCTGATCCACCATAAGCACAATTCTTTCCTGCGGCCATGGTTTGATATAGTCCGCTTCATCCTCAAACCCCAAAACCCCCGGGGTCAATATGCTGCTGTCAAACGGAATTTGCCCATCGATTGCACGGCAAAAAGTTATTTGGTAGCCCACCGAGACCGTAGCATAGCCAAAGAATCCATCCAGCATACGTGCCGCTTCAATATGTGCCGCTTCAAAGCCTTCAATTTTCAAATCATTCAATACGTTTTTTGATATTGTCAACGCTTCTTCTTCGGATAAAACGGGTTCCAGTACAACAGGACCTTCTCCGTCCCAACCGCCGTTCTTTATTAGCCATGATTGTAGTTGTATGGTTCCGGCATTCTTCGGGAAAATTTCTATTTGATTTTCATCGGCAAACACATAAACATTTTGTTCCAAACTGTTTTTGAAAACCACATTGCATGGGAAAGTCGGGTCATAATCAGCAATGGGAATATATTCCTCGTTAGGCGCATTTCGCAATTCTTCGGATAAGCTTTCGATTATTTCGGCGCTATCGGCAGATGGCTCATACAGAACGGAGCCGTCTTGCTGTTTTTTCGGCATTCCTCTTTTTAGAATGACTATGAGTTCTTCCAAATCTTCTTTCGTCATTTCACCGGAGCGCGCTCCGATGAGGTCTTTAGAGAAGTATGAAAGTATTTCATCCAAGCGGGTTTGACCAAACCTGTCTTGCGTCGCTTCATACACATGAAAGCCTTCCGCTTGGCCTATCTCAATATCCGTATCCGCCACAAACCTGAAATGTGGCATTTGTATTTCTTCATTCAATTTACTTGGGCAAATAAAGGTGCTGTCAGCTTCCTTATCATCGCTTTCAACAAGTGTAGCTTCTAATTGTTCCGCCGCCTTATGCACCACTATCTCTTTTTCGGGCGTGGGCTGGCAGGCAGATATAGCAATAATGCAAAAAAAGACGCTTAAAAGGTATATGGCCTTCTTCATTTACTCATCTCCTTGTCTCCTTTGCCAAAAGGCAGGACTTCGGGGCGCATACGTAAGCATGCGCCCCAGCTTATGCTTTATTGATAGGTTGCCGAGAATGTTCCGCTCGTGGTCATTCTAGACGCATTCGGTGTGTTGTAGTACGGGTTTCGAATCTGCAAATAGATAGAAGAAATCGTTTGGTACGCGGAGTATACCGACAAGGTGCCAGATGACTGCCCAGTTGGAACTTCCGCTTGTCCGCTAACAGAAACATTGGACGCATTCACTAATTCTACAACCTGATATCGTTCCAAACCAGATACCGCAAATACAATACGCGTGTTGTCATCTTTGCCAGATGTAAACTTGGTACTTCCACTGGAACGGCTGATCGGCCCACATTTCCAAACATGGGTTATCTTAGCTTCGGTATAAGTCTTGCTAGCTGTCGTAGCTAAAGCCGAACTGGCAGAAACAAGAATCAACAGCATTATCAATGTAAATGCCGCTTTCCTTAAGAATCTCTTTTGCATAAAAACTCCTTTCATGTTCGCTGGGTATCAGACAATAATCAAGCATAATATATTACCCCTTCAGCCCTTGCAACTCTGCATTGCTTCCCACAGCGATGAGCTTGTCCGTTTCATGATTTACAGGAACTTTTTCATTCACCCAATGGAAACATCTCCTTCCTGTGCCTTATCGTTTCTGTACCTTATAGCTTTCTTTTCTTCTTTTCTTATATGGTATGGTTTCACGGAATGCAAAGTAACAAAAATCTTTTGTTGTGACTGTGCGGACTAAAGTTGGATGTTTTTATTAACAGATGCGAGTTGATACTGGCTGTATGCAGCAACCTTGGGACGAATCAACAGAAATACTTGAGATGAATCTGTTAACACAATGTTTAACTCATCACTGCTTATAACACTTTACGTGATTAGCAGTGCCGTGTTAATATATAATTACAAAGTTTAGATGGAGGGAAGTGCAATATCTTACATGGCAAGTTTTGATACAGAAGCAGAAAGCGATGCGGAGATTATTCGTAATCTTTACGAACAGTATTATTTTCTCCTCTATCGCTATGCCCTTCCCAAGGTGAATTTTGACAATGATGCCGCAGCAAACTGTGTGCATGCGGTTTTTGATGTTGCCTCAAAGAATATAGAGAAGTTAAGGGATCACGAGAACATCGGTGGTTGGATGATGCGATCGCTTAAAAACATAATTTCCGACCACTATAAGGCTCAACGTAGGCGCACAAAGAAGGAAACACTCTTTTCCAGAATGACGCTAAAGCATGATTTTAGCTTTGAATTGTGGCCGGACAACATTTTTAGCGATAGCGAAATTTAAGAAATCAAAAATGGAATTTTGAGCTTGCTTAGCGACAATGAAAAACAGATATACCATCTGTTTTATGTCGAAAACAAAAGCGTAAGGGACATAAGCGATCTGCTTTGTATATCCGAGGCGGCCACAAAGATGCGCTTGATGCGGCTGCGAAATAAGATATATGATGGAATCAAAAAATTTTTTTAGAAATCCTGTTACCTTGCCATGCAATAGACCATATAAGAGTATAAGAGGAGAGAAGCGTCATGGGCGATCATCGTGAATACCAAAAAAGGATAAAAAGATATGATGCTCAGATAAAATATGTGGATTCTGTTTTTGAAGCCGAAATATGCAAACCCGTTGAACGGCGAGACGAAGCACTGCTAAATGAGTGTCTGGATACGTTGGACTACCTGCATGACAGCAGGCGTAAGCTTATTGTATAATTAGAGGCTGAGAGTCCAGCTTGTGTTCGGATGGCTTATAAAAGGCCACGGCTTGCGTTCGCAACTAGCATTTTATTGATGCTTCTTCTTGGCACCGGTGTGGCTCAAGCTATTGACTTTAGAATATGGATCGCTTTGATTCATTGGGATGCCGGTTATCTCTCTGTGAACTATGTTCCGGAGGAGGAAGAAGCCTTCGATTCTGCCAATGGAAGCATCATAAATGATAACAGTATTACAATTATGGATGACGGTATAATTGAGCCGATCGATTATCCATCAATCGATGATGCTCTTAATAAGTTGGATATTATACCCATGCTGCCGATGCACTTGCCCGATGGCTTTGATGTGGATAGAGTATACGGAAACTGTGGCAAAGGCGGCAAAGTGCTGAATATAGTCTATAAGAGCGAACAACACTCATTATCATATAAAGTTGATGAGCATCTTGAATCAGAGAGCGCAGTAACAGTTGTTTTACCTGATAACAAAGAAGAGTATAAAAAGTACAAGAGAAATAGTATAACATATACGTTGACACAAACAGGTACAATGGTCTACGCAACGTGGACAAATGGCTATATGATATACACTATTAACACTGATTTGCCATATGAGGAAGTTTTGCTTATCATAGATTCTCTTGAAGTCTATACAAAATAATATGGAGGACACCTAACATGAAAGTCAAAGAAATCATATCGCTGGTGCTTATATGCACAATGACGTTAGTGCTTGGAACAACCACATTTGCGTTAGAACGTTCTGAGCCTACGGGTATTGCCTCTTCCGATCCATTTTCATCAGACAGATGTGTCATTCTGTCGCCACAAACGAGAGCTGCAGATTTGATGTACAGCCCAAGTTTATCTATCAGCAGTCCAAGTGTAGGTAAAATATCTGTAAATGCAAACGTTAGCACATAGAAAACTGTTGATAAACTTGGGTTTACGGTCCTTAAAATAGAGCGCTGGAACGGAAGCTCCTGGGAACCGGATGCTTTCTGGAATGACAAGTATTCATATAGCACAAGTTCCTTCGCTTGGTCGGGAAGCGCTACCGGTTGTGTTAGCGGCGCATATTACAGAGCTACCTGCACATTCTATGCCAAGTTAGGCAGCAAAGTGCAGACGATTGATGCTGCAACAAGCTATATTAAATGTCGGTAAAAATCGCCTGCCGTCCGCACGGGATGCTGTATTGATGGTTATCAAGGATTCGGGATAACTTGGGCAAGCAGGGCAAAGAGGTACCCACTTTGCTTTTCGGGCAATTTCCGCCGCCGCGAAAACTGCCCTCTGCTTGTCAGGGGCAGCGCCCCTGAAACCCTTTGAACGCACAAAAATGTGCGGCTGCGCGTTTCTGCGAAACGCTTGGGAGCATGGCCGTTACTGGCGGTCATGCTCCTGTTTCTTTTCCTCGCTGCGCTCATCCTTGCCCAGCATCCTGTCCACATTCTGCTTGTGGAGCAGCAGCTCGCGCATCTCATCGCGCGAACGCCGGTATTCGGCATACGCCGCCTTTTTTTCGGCAAGCAGCTTGGCATATTCCTCCTGCAAGCTCTTGACGGTGGGGAGCTTTTTCACGCCCAGCTCGTCAAAGGCGTTCTTCGCCGCCTTGTGCAGAAGGATGTCGCTCTCATGCTCCGCGAGATACTTTTTCGAGTAACCGGCCTTGCGGTAGCCCGCGTAAACGTCGCGGGTCTTGGCGTAGTTGATGATATGCGTTTTCAGCACGGCGATCTCCGCCATGCGCGTTTCCGCCGCCTTGATCTGCGAGGACAGCGCGTGAAACTGTTCCGTTGCAGCAGAGGCTTTTTCCTCCAGCTCCCCGTAGTCCAGCAGCCCATGCTCCCGCAGATAATTGTAGGTCTGCGCCATCTGCTTGACGTTGAACACCTTTGCCCAGCGCTCGTAGCCCACGCCCTTTCCCGCTTGCAGCTTCGCCTCGATGTCGATGAGCAGCGTGTTCTTTCTCTGCGCGATCTGACTGCGCTTTTTGCGCGGCGTATGCTCCTTTTTCCCGGCAAGGACAGCGCACAGCTCATCCTCCGAATAGCCGTTGATGGAGGAAAGACGGACAAAGCCCTTTTTGCCGAGGTGGCGCAGGGACAGCGTATTGCCGCGCCGCCTGACCTCGCAGCCTGCCTCCGCCAGCAGCTTCAAAAGCGCGTCGAAGCCGTCGGGCTTCTGCAAAAGCGCCGTGTCGATAAGGCCGCAGAGCAGCTCCCGGTGGGTGGGCTTTGCGTTGTCGCCCAGCCACTTGCCGTAGTGATTTTTCCCGCGCTTGGGCGCTGCGATGACGGACAGCCGATGCTCGGTGCAGATGGCGTCGCTGAGCCTTGCGACCGCCCTGCCGGAGCCGAGAAAATCGCGGAACTTGTGCTTGCAGTCCAGCGTGGTGGAGTTCCAGATGATGTGATTATGGATGTGCTTTTTGTCGGTGTGCGTGGCGACGAAAAAGGCGTGTCTGCCTTTCAGAAACCGCTCGGCAAATTCATAGCCTACGCGGTTTGCTTCCTCCGGCGTGATTTCTCCGGGCTTAAAGGACTGGCGCACCTGATAGGCGATCACGTCGTGCCGCTGCTCCCGCCCGGTGACGGTCTGGTACCGCCGCTTGGAGTAAAGAAACTCCGCGTCGGCGGTTTTGGGATCGCATTCGTAGGCGGAGATCAGCTCGCCGCCCTGCGTCTTATCTGGATTCTTGGAATAGTCGATGCGGTCAGTCAGGCAGTCGGCAATCGTCTTGCCGTGACTGACGTGCATGGAAATGATGCGTGTGGTCGCCATGGGGCGCGGCCTCCCTTCTGTAAGACGGATTTGCAACTTTTTTCTGAACAATGCGCCGCTCCGGTTGTAAAAGCGCCTAACAGGTGTTATACTATGCAAAAGGAGCGTGGAGTGTATGAGCTTTGCAGACGCTATTATCAAGCTGCGCAGCGAGCGCAGGATTTCGCAAAAAGAGCTTGCGGAGGAATTGAATGTGAGCTGCGCAACGGTAAACCGTTGGGAGAACGGAAGAACCGTTCCGAATAAGATGACGATGTTCGTTATACGGGAATACTGCAAACGCCATGGGGTAGCATTTGCCTATGATGAGGAACAGAAACGGGGTGACGCGGGATGAATCTCGGCAGAGAAACCGAAACGCTTGAATTTAAGAAGTCCACCGGAGAGCTGAAGGAAGGGATCGTTTCCATCGGCGCGATCCTCAACAAGCATCAGAAGGGCGAGCTATATTTCGGGGTCAGGCCGGACGGTACGCCCATTGGACAGGAAATCTCCGAAAAAACGCTGCGGGACATCAGTCAGGCAATCTCCAATCATATCGAGCCGCAGATTTTTCCTGAGATACAGACCGTGCGCATCGACGGGAAAGAGTGCATCCTTGTCCGCTTTGAGGGTTACAATACGCCATACTTTGCGTATGATGTTGCCCGCATCCGCGTTGCGGACGAGGACAAGGTGCTGTCGCAGCAGGAGCTTGTGGCCTACCTGAGAAAGCAGGACGGCGCAGAGGACGCATGGGAACGGCGCGTGTCAAACTTTCTTGTGGAGCAGGTAGACGGAAAGCTGGTCGAGCGGTATATTGAGCGCGGGCATGAGGCAAAGCGCATTGAATTTGAATATGCGGATAAGACCTCTGCGCTGAATAAACTGCTGCTGACCGAGGGAGAGCATCTGCTGAACGCGGGCATGGTGCTGTTCTGCGAGAGTATGTACGCAGAGCTGCAAATGGCGATCTTCGCGGGAACGGAGCGGCTGACGTTTCTGGACATCCAGCGTCATCGCGGAACGGTGTTTGAGCTGGTGGCGCTTGCCGAAAAATACATCATGAGCAACATCCACTGGCGCGTTCATTTTGACGGTTCCTTGCAGCGCAAGGAGATTCCCGAAATCCCTGCCGACGCCATCCGCGAGGCTCTGATTAACTCCTTCTGTCATAAGGACTACGGCGCTTGTCAGAGCAACGAGGTCGCCATCTACAAAGACCGTGTTGAGATATATAATCCGGGCAGCTTCCCGGAGGGCTACAAGCCGGAGGACTTCATCAGCGGCGATGAGCGCCCCGTGCGCAGAAATCCGCTGATTACCTCCATCCTCTACTACTCAAAGGATGTGGAGAGCTTCGGCACAGGCTTGAAGCGGATTGCCGACGCCTGCAACGAAGCAAATTGCCGGTTTGCGTTTAAGATTATGAAGTCAGGGTTCGTTGTTGTGTTCTTCCGCAGTGAAAGCCGCGACGCACAAGATAACGCACAAGTCGGCGCACAAGATGCCGCACAAGTCGGTATCAGAGATAAGATTTTGGCCTGCTGCCAAGAGCCGCGTTCCAGAACCGAGATCGCCGCATACTGTGGATATAAAAGCGTCCGCAGCCTTATGCAATCCCATTTGAAGCCCCTGCTGGAAAGCGGGCAGCTTCGCATGACCATTCCCGACAAGCCCAACAGCCGCAATCAAAAATATGTTGCGGTCAAACCGGAGGAATGATATGTTCACCTATATTTCCATTGAAGAATTTGCGGACGGCGTAGTAAAAAACAACAAGGATACCAACCGTAAGGAGCTGATTGCCTCGCTGCGGGAGGCTCTTGCCGCCAAGAAAAACGGCGCAAGGTGCATGATCTGCGGCGCGCCCATCTGGGCGGCAGGCAGCGGCGTCACAGGGACGTACCTGTGCTTCACCTGCACCACCGGAGAGGCCGACGACAGCGAGGACTACGAGATCGAATAAACAATACAAGCGCGGAGCATATCGCTCCGCGCTTGCTGCGTAATATGGCGTTTCTAAAATTGCGCAAAAATATAGCTTTTCAAAATGTTTTGCGCGTTTCTAAAAATGTATCACCCGTAAATCCTGTCCTGAATCGCGTAGCGCAGAACGTGGAGCTTTGCTAACAGCCACGTCGCCAGCATGGGCAGTCCGTAGGGGCTTATGAGGAATGCGATCACCAGCAGCCCCGCGCCGTAGCTGACGGAATCCACGAAGATGATGAACAGACCGAAGAAGCCGAGAATGGCGGCGGGGATGCAGAGGATGCCGCTGGACAGGCTGACGACGAACACGAAAAACCATGTGACGACGGCAAGCACCGCGAGGATGGGCGCAAAGAGGATTTTCAAAAGGAAACGCATATCAATATCCCTCCAGTTTTGTTTGTTTCTGCTTTCAGCATACAGGAAGCTGCCTTGCCCTGCAAGGATGCCGAACCGCAAAAAAGCAGGGGCGGCTTACCTCGCAGCAAGCCGCCCCGCATGGGATAAATACCCCATTATTTTATGGTGGCAAGCCGGGAAAGGATACCGCTTGCCGCCTGCCATATCCGCTCCTGATTCCGGAGTATATCCTCCATGTCCGCGGCGTAAACGCGCCCTGTTTC
>ULQP01004159.1_pt1 | contig 17941 bp, 14 predicted proteins | sample 1954571 | NCBI WGS metagenome assembly ULQP01 (sample SAMEA4835657, study PRJEB28245) | human gut metagenome | biome: gut microbiome; material: fecal sample | place: Denmark | collected 2008 | reverse complement strand
CTGCCGCCAGCCGCGGGCACTGGGCCAGCGCAGCGGCAGATTCGGCACGGCCCGGTTCTGTCACAGGCGCACCTCCAGTGGGGTCTGTTCGCCATCCGCCATGGCGCGCACAGCCTTAAAGGCGCTTTCCACCATGCTGGCCACGTTCACATCGGTATAAAACGCGGTATGCGGGGTAAAGATCACATTCGGGAAGCTGCGCAGCATGGCAAGTTCGCGGTTCTGCAACGCATCGCCCATATGGTTAAAGTAGAACAGGCCGTTCTCATTTTCCACAACGTCCAGGCCGGCTGCGCCGATCTTGCCGCTTTCCAGCCCGTTTATCAGCGCTTCCGGGTCAATCAGGGTGCCGCGGGCGGTGTTGATCAGCACAACGCCGTTTTTCATCTTGGCAATAGCGTTGGCATCGATCATATGGCGGTTGGCGGCGGTGGCGTTGGTGTGCAGGGTGATGATATCACAGCTCTTGTACAGGGTATCCAGGTCCACATACTCGGCATACTGGCGGGCTTCATCGTTGGGGTACAGGTCGTAAGCCAGCAGCTTGCAGCCAAAGCCGCTTAAGTGGCGCAGCACAGTGCGGCCAATGTTGCCGGTGCCGATCACACCCACCGTCATACGGGTGATATCGCGGCCCATCTTGCCGCTTAAGGAATAATCCTGGGCATCGGCACGGCGCAGAATCTGGCCCACTTTGCGGTTGCACATCAGCATCAGCATAATGGCATAATCGGCCACACCTGCCGGCGGATACCAGGAATGGGAGATGCGCATGCCAAGCTCCTTGGCTTTCTGCTGCGGGATATGGTCATAGCCAATGCTGCGGCAGGGCAGGAATTTGACCCCCATCGCGGCCCAGGCTTCCAGATATTCCGGTGCAATCAGGCAGGGGTTGGTGCTGACGGCATCGCAGCCTTTGGCAAGTTCCAGGTTATCCGGCGTGGGGACCTCTGCGGTATAGGCATAATCAATGCCGTACTGTTTGCTGTATGGCTCACAATAGGCTTGCTCGTCAAAAGGACGGAGGGCATAAAACATGATCTTCATGGTACAACCTCCTTAATATAATAAGGTTACAAAAACGGCTTCTTCATGGGGCTGCTCAAATCACAGGGTAAAATCCAGGGTCTCCCCCAGCCAGCCCATGCACAGGGGCAGCCAGGCGTTGTTATGCTTGTTAGGGGTGTTGACCTCGTTGGTGCAGGTGCTGGAGCCATGGCCGCCATGGGTGAACAGGTGCAGCTCAAACGGCACGTTGTTCTCTTTCAGGGCGCCTGCCAGCAGCAGGCTGTTTTCCACGGGCACAGCCTGATCTTCCACGGTGTGCCAGATGAAGAAAGGCGGCACATCGGGGCGCACCTGGTTTTCCAGGCTCATGGTCTGCAGCAGGGCTTCATCCGCGCCGCACAGGTTCTCAAAAGAGCCGCGGTGGGCAAACTTGCCGCTGGTGATAACGGGGTACCCCAGCACCACCGCATTGGGGCGGGCTTCGGTTCCGGTAATACCAAGGGCCTGCTGCACGGGAGCTGCATCCCACAGCAGGGCGGTGGAAGCCGCCAGGTGGGCACCGGCAGAAAAGCCAACGATGGTGATCTTATCCGCCGCAATGCGCAGGTCCGCCGCATTCCGGCGCAGGTACAGGATGGCGGCCGCGGCTGCGGTCAGCGGCTGCCACAGCAGCGGGGCGTGGTCGGTGGAATAAATCAGGGTGAACACATGGTAGCCGGCCTGCAAAAACTGGACGGCAACAGGGTCCGCTTCGCGCGAGGAGCAGTAGCGGTAGCCGCCGCCGGGCAGGATCAGCACTGCCGGGCGGGTGTTGTAGCTGGGCATTTCGGTGGTTTCGTCACGCAGGTAGCCGGTCAGCATGGCACCGGTGGCAAGTTTATGTTCTACAAATTTCATAACATCAGGCTCCTAATGATAAATATGAAGATACAGTTATTAGGATAGCGCAAAAAATGTGCTTTGAAAAGCCTTTTTCTGTATTTTACATACAGTTTTTTAACTTTTTGTAAAAAGGGCAATCAGGACTTGCACTTTGCGGGTAAGAGTGCTAATATATGCTTAGCACTTAAAGCACGCGAGTGCTAAACCATAAAATATATAAAAGTGAGGTCATTGTAACTATGGCAATGCATCAGTTTAAGGCCGAGAGCAAAAAGCTGCTTGACCTGATGATCAATTCTATTTATACCAACCGCGAGATCTTCCTGCGCGAGCTGATCTCCAACGCATCGGATGCCTGCGACAAGCTGTATTTCAAGAGCCTGACGGATACTTCCATCAACGTAAAAAAAGAAGACCTGCACATTCATATTGCAGCCGATAAGGAGAACCGCACCCTGACCATCAGCGATAACGGCATTGGCATGACTAAGGATGAGCTGGAAAAGAACCTTGGCACCATTGCCCGCTCCGGCAGCCAGGACTTTAAGGCAAGCAATCAGAACGAGAATATTGACATCATCGGTCAGTTCGGCGTTGGCTTCTACTCCGCTTTCATGGTTGCCAGCAAGGTGACCGTTGTTTCCCGCGCGGAGGGCAGCGAGGAAGCCTGGCAGTGGTCGTCCTCCGGCGTGGAGGGATACACCCTGACCGAAGCCGAAAAGCCGGAAGCTGGCACCGAGATCACCCTGGTGCTGAAAGAGGACACCGAAACCGACAAATACAGCGAATATCTGGACGAGTACACCATCTCCGGCCTGGTCAAGAAGTACAGCGATTACATCCGCTACCCCATTACCATGTACCGCGAGAAGAGCCGCCAGAAGCCGAAGCCGGAGGACGCCGGTGACGACTATAAGCCGGAGTACGAAACCTACACCGAGCTGGAAACCCTGAACAGCATGGTGCCCATCTGGAAGCGCGACAAGAAAGATGTAAAGCCGGAAGAATACAACGAGTTCTACAAGAGCAAGTTCATGGATTATTCCGACCCGCTGCGCGTGATCACCAGCCGCACCGAGGGCACCGCAACCTACACCGCCCTGCTGTTTGTGCCCGGCCAGACGCCGTATGATTACTACACCAAGGAGTACGAGAAGGGCCTGGCCCTGTACGCTTCCGGCGTTATGATCATGGAAAAGTGCGCTGACCTGCTGCCGGATTACTTCAGCTTTATCAAGGGCGTTGTGGACAGCGAGGACCTGAGCCTGAACATCAGCCGTGAAACGCTGCAGAAGGACGGCCAGGTAAAGCTGATCCGCAACAGCCTGGAAAAGAAGATCAAGAACGAACTGCACGCCATGCTGGTGAACGACCGCGAAAAGTACGAAACCTTCTGGAAAGCATTTGGCCGCCAGATCAAGTTTGGTATTTACGGCGATTACGGCATGCACAAAGACCTGCTTTCCGACCTGCTGATGTTCTACTCTGCCAAGGAGCAGAAGCTCATCACGCTGGATGAATACATTGAGAAGATGCCGGAAGGCCAAAAGGCCATTTACTTTGCCGCTGGTGACGAGGCGGCCCGCCTGGGCAAACTGCCCAACGCACAGCTGGTGCTGAGCAAGGGCTATGACCTGCTGCTGTGCAGCGAGGATGTGGATGAATTCTGCCTGCAGATCATGCACGACTACAAGGAAAAGGAATTCAAAAACATCAACTCCGGCGATCTGGGCCTGGAAACCGAGGATGAAAAGAAGGCTGCCGAGGAGACCGCAACCGAAAACAAGGACCTGTTTGAGGAGATCAAGAAGGCCCTGAACGGCAAGATCAAAGATGTGAAGGTCAACCCGACTTTGCAGGATCACCCGGTATCGCTTTCCAGCGAGGGCGGTATTTCCATGGAGATGGAAAAGATCCTGCGCAAGATGCCTGCCGGCGGCGAGGGCATGGAGAGCACCAAGGTGCTGGAGCTGAACCCCAACCACGCCGTGTTCGGTGCGTTGAAAGCCGCTCATGAGGCCGGTGACACCGACAAGATCAATAAGTACGCCGAGCTGCTGTACGACCAGGCCCTGCTGATTGAGGGCCTGCCGCTGGAAGACCCCGTTGCCTACGCACAGCTGGTCTGTGACCTGATGAAGTAATGGCAGCCAGGCTTTACGCCAGACAATTTAACATAGCATAACAATCCCCCGCCGAGCGGAGCTGCAAAGTGCTTTGCCCGGCGGGGGATTTGTTTTTTGGGTATTATTTTTCGTTTTCGTCTTTGGCCAGTGGCAGCTGCATCATCACTTTTGCACCGTGGGGGTCCCGGTTGACAAACTGCACGCTGCCGCCGTGGGCGTTTATGATTTGCTCCACCACATGCAGGCCCAGAATATGCGGGGCGTTCTCCCCTTCCGGTTCGCCGTTCAGCACGGCCAGCACGCTTTGCGGGTAGCCGGTGCCGTCATCCTGTATGGTCAGGTGCAGCGTTGTTTCGTCGGCATCCGCGTGGAAAGCCAGCGTGATCGGCCCCGCATTATGGCGCACGGCGTTTTGCAGCACATTTTCCAGCGCACGGGTCAGCAGAGCGGCATCAGCGTGCAGGATGGCGGTTTCTACTGCCGGGGTAATGCTGCAATCCAGTGTGCAGCGAGCGGCCAGGGGGTTCTCACAAAAAGCCGCCACCACCCGGCGCAAAAACGGCCCCGCCTGGGTGGACCGGCGGCGCAGGGGCTGGGCGCCGTATTGCAGCTTGCTGGTCAGGTTCAGGTCCTCAATCAGGCTGCGGATTTTTTCGCACTGGGTGCAGATGCCGCCCGCTTTCTGTCTGGCTGCTGCGGGCAGGGTGGCCTCCCGCTGCAGCTGTTCCGCCCAGCCCAGGATCAGTGCCAGCGGGGTGCGGATATCATGGCTGACCCCGGCGATCCACTCGGTTCGGGCGGTATCCCGCCGGGCAATGATCTCATTGCGGCGGCGCAGCTGCTCGCTGGTTTCGTTCAGCTTTTGGGCAAGCTCCCCCGCAAAGCCAGCGGCAGGCAGGCTGACCGTACCGCCCTGCGCCAAGGTATCCAGCCCGGCTGTTACGGTTTGCAGGCTTTTGCTCCCGCGCCAGCTGAAGAACAGGCAGCACCCCAGCACCACCAGCAGGAGCTCCACCATGGTGGGCTGAATGCTTTTGGCCAGCATTATTATCATTTTTTGCTTCATGTCGATGTTATACTTCCAGCAGGTTCCAACCGGTTCCGCCACAACAAACAGCCCGTAATCCGCCGCCCAGCACTGCACGGGGTAATCGGCCAGGTACCAGTGGGAGAACACGGCAACTTCCGATGCTGTGTACCGGTGATTCAGCTTTTGCGGCAAGTCTTGCTGCCAGATGACATTGCCATTATCGTCCAGCACCATGGCCCAGGCATAGCCCTGCATCCATTCCGCCGGGGTATGTTCCCGACCCCATTGCAGGCCGGTTTCGGTTTGTTTTAGGGCATCAGCCAAGGCGCCGACCCGGTAGCCTGTTGCATCCACCGCGTTGGACTTGAACCCCACATAAAAAATCTGCCCCACCAGCAAACCGCCCACCAGCAGCACAATAGCGGCTGTGGCCAGCACATAGCGGCGGATCAGGGCTGCAAAAGTTTTCATTGTGCGTTCTCCTCTGCCAATTTATAGCCGATGCCCCGCACCGTTAAAAGGTATTGCGGCTTGCTGGGGTTGGGTTCCAGCTTTTCCCGCAGGTGGCGGATGTGAACATTCAGGCTGTTCTCGTACCCGTAATAGTCTGCCCCCCACACGGCTTCGCACACCGCGTCATAAGTAACGATATGGCCGCGGTTTTCGGCCAGCTTTTGCAGCAGAGCGCGCTCGGTGGCCGTCAGGGGCTGGGCGGTGCCCATCCGGCAGGCGGACCAAAGCATCGGCCAGATACACCGTGCGCTGGCCCAGCTGGAGCGTTTTTGCGGCAGTCCGCCACAGTTCGCCCCGATAGCAGCGCTGCAAAATGCGCTGGATGCGCAGCAAAAGCTCCTGCGTTAAAAACGGCTTGGTCAGGTAGTCGTCCGCGCCCAGGCCCAGACCAAACAGCCGGTCGGCGTCAGCATCGCGGGCAGAAAGAAAAAGCGCCGGGATATCCGCCATGCTGTGCAGCGTGCGGAACAGGGTAAAGCCGTCCCCATCCGGCAGGTTGATGTCCAAAATCATCAGGTCCGGGCGGTTGGCGGCAAATGCCGCTTGGGCCGCTGCGCAGCCGGTGCAGGCGGTCAGCTGGTTGTAGCCGGTGCTGCGCAGCGCCGTGGTAACAAGGTTCAGCAGATCCTGGTTGTCATCCACAATCAAAATTTTAGCATCATAAATGGTTTGCATGGGTGCGCCCCCCTTTGTACTTTTAGGCAATACCGCATAATTCTAAGTGCCGATACGGTGAGCGAGGTACGGCAGATGCTAAGCCAAAAGCGCAGATAATACTTTGTGTATTATCGAGCATTTTGGCAACGCAGATGCCGTGCCGCAGCCGCTGGAGCGGTGCTTAAGCCGTCAGGCGGGAATTGTGCGGTATTGCCTTTATTATAATACGAGCACCGGGCTGCCGATAGAGCCGCCGGGCAGAATTAAGCTAAACTTAAGCTGGGCTTTGTGGCAGGTTAAGGTCGGCGTGTTACCATGCCTTTGTTCCCAAAAGATGAACAAAGGAGTGTTAGCCATGCAATATGTAATTGAAACAAAACGGCTGTGCAAAACCTATGGTGGCCGCACCGTGGTTCACAATCTGGACCTGCATGTTCCGCAGGGGTGTGTGTATGGTTTTATTGGGCCAAATGGCGCGGGTAAATCTACCAGCATGAAAATGCTGCTGGGGCTGGTTCACCCCACGGCGGGCAGCGTGGCTCTGCTGGGCCGCACATTGACGGAGCGTACCCGGCTGGAGCTGCTGCGCCAGACCGGCAGTTTGATTGAGTCGCCATCCGGCTACCTGCACCTTACTGCGCAGGAAAACCTTGAAATTGTAGCCGACCTGAAAGGCGTGCCCTACAAGGACATCGACCGCGTGCTGGAAATTGTACACCTGCAGGCAGACCGAAAGCGCAAGGTGGGGCAGTATTCCCTTGGCATGAAACAGCGCCTGGGCATTGCCATGGCTCTGCTGGGCAGCCCCAGGCTGCTGATCCTGGATGAACCCACCAACGGTCTTGACCCGGCTGGCATCCAGGAAATGCGTGCATTGATCCACGATATGCCAGATGCCTGCGGTGCCACGGTGCTGATTTCCAGCCATTTGCTGGGCGAGATGGAGCAGATTGTGAGCCAGGTGGGCATCATCAACCACGGCCAGCTGCTGTTTGAAGGCCCGCTGGCGGAATTGCAGCGCCACAGCCGCGGCAATGTTGTTCTGCGCCTGCTGGCTCCGGACCGCGGGGCCGCCGTGCTGCGCCGCTACGGCCTGACCCCGCAGCCTGCGGACAACGGCTGCCTGCTGCCCACCATGGAGGATGCCCGCCTGGCCGCGCTGGTGCAGGATCTTGCCGCCGAGGGGGCCGAGGTGGTTGGCGTGGAGCGGCAGACCAAGAATCTGGAAGAAATTTTCCTGAGCCTGACCAACACGCAAACCGGCAAGGAGGTGGGCTGACATGTACACAAGCATCCGCGCCGAGCTGCAAAAGGCCCGCCGCCGGCATGATCTGATTGTCTGCCTGCTGGTGCCGGTCATGGCGCTGCTTTGGTGCCAGTCCGCTGCGCCGACCGGTGCTGACGAGCTGGCATCCGCTTATAGTGCCCTGTTTTACAGCCTGCCCATCATCAATACCATTTTAATGCCGTTGGCCATGGCGATTCTGGCAAGCAGGCTTTGGGATGTGGAAGTCAAAGGCTGTACGCCCAAACTGCTGTATACCCTGCAAAGCCGCCGCAGCCTGTTTGCCGCAAAGGCAGCGCTGGGGCTGGCGGAGATCTTTTTAATCGTCACGCTGGAAGCTGCGGGCGCCCCGCTGATCGGGCACTTGCAGCATTACACGCAGCCCTACCCCGCCGCAGGCCAGGCTGCCTATCTCTGGGGCTGCACCTTTGCCGTGGACTGCATGATTTTTTTCTCTGAGCTGCTTTTGACAGTGCTGCTGGCCAATCCCCTGCCCGCTTTGTGTGTGGGCATTCTTGGCACGCTGCTGGGACTGTTCAGTGCCTTTATGCCGCCATGGGTCGGCTATTTTGTGCCGTGGGGGTATTTTATCCCTCTGAACACCTACCGGATTGCGGACTGGGACCAGGCCAGCAAAGTAGTCACCTACATGATTGTGCCGTTCCAGTGGCCGCTGCTGGTTGCCACGGTGGTTTTGGCCGGTATTTTGTTTTTTGCCGCGTGGTATGCCATGCGGAACAAGGAGGTGTGACCCATGCTGCTGCGTTGTATCCGTGCAGAAAACCGCAAACTGCACGCTTCGCCCATCTGGTTTATGTTTTTTATTCTGCCCATCATTTCCGCCGGGTACGGAACCTTCAACTACCTGCAAAACCTTGAAATTTTGCGGGACGGCTGGTACAGTCTGTGGACCCAGCACACGCTATTTTACTCGCTGTTTTTCTTCCCCTGCATGGTGGCGGTATACGCGGCGTACCTGTGGCGGCTGGAGCACATAGGCCACAACTGGAACCTGATTATGGCGGAGCCGGTGCCGCCCTTTTACCTGTTCCTTGCCAAGTTGCTTGTGGTGACAAAGCTGGTACTGCTGACTCAGGCATTTGTGTTTGTATTGTACTGGTTCTGCGGCCGGGTGTTCGCCGGGTTCACAACGCCCCCGCCGGCCATTACCATCTTTTACCTGGTGCGCAGTGTACTGGGCGGGCTGGCCGTGGTGGCGGCGCAGCTGCTATTTTCCATGGTGATCCGCAGCTTTGCCTTGCCGGTGTTTTTGGGGCTGGCCGGGGGTGTTTCCGGCATGCTGCTGGCCAGCCGGGGCTACTGGTACGCCTGGCCCTATTGCCTGATGCAGCGCGGCATGAACGCTAACCAGAGCAGTGATATGCTGGCGGACAGCTACCTAGGCTTCGCTTTGGCCTGTGTTGGCTGGCTGGCGCTGATTTTGCTTGCGGTCCAGCTGCTGTTGAGCCACCAGGATGTAAAGGTCCGGTAAAGGCTGCACCGGCTTTGCCGCGCATTTTGACCGCTTTTGTAAAATTGCCTCAAAAAAAGCGGACATTTTTGGGGGTTAATGGGTTTTATTTGCCGGGCAGGTATGATATAATAAGCCAGGTTTGCGGCCAGCTTTGCCGCACTGCCGGTTTGAACGTATTTCCCGAACGTGTGCCTGCCCCGCGCATGGCACCGTTTGACCAAGGTGTATCTGAAAAGTCGAAACTATCGTCTATTTCTACAAACACAGCGAGATTTTGCGTTAAAAAGCCTTGGAATCCACAAAGGATTCCTGCGGCTCTTTGCCTTAAATCCTGCTTGTTTTTGCGAAATATCCGTCATTTTCTTTGTTTTCAGATACACCATAAGGAAAGGATGGCTGTTGATGAGACATTTGATTGATCCCCTTGACTTTACAAAGGAAGAAACCCAAAAGCTGCTGGACCTTGCGGACCGCATCCATGATGACCCCGAAGCATACCAGGATGTAGCTGACCGCAAGCGCCTGGCCACACTGTTCTATGAGCCTTCCACCCGCACCCGCCTTTCGTTTGAATCGGCGATGCTGCGTTTGGGCGGCAAGGTGTTGGGTTTCCCGGATGCCGGTGTTTCCAGTGCTTCCAAGGGTGAAACCGTTGCGGATACCATCCGCATTATCAGCTGCTATGCGGATATTGCCGCCATGCGCCACCCCAAAGAGGGGGCCCCGCTGCGCGCTTCCCTTTACAGCAAGATCCCGGTGATCAATGCCGGTGACGGCGGCCACAGCCACCCCACCCAGACCCTGTTGGACATGATGACCATCCGCCGCCGCAAGGGCCGTCTGGACAACCTGACCATTGGTTTCTGTGGCGACCTGAAGTTTGGCCGCACGGTACATTCCCTTATCAAGAGCCTGGCCCGCTATGACAACGTAAAGTTTGTCCTGATCAGCCCCGAAGAACTGCGCGTGCCGGATTACATCATCAATGAAGTACTGGAGCCCCGCGGCATCCCCTACATTGAGACCCGCAACCTGGAAGGTGCTCTGCCGGACCTCGATATTTTGTACATGACCCGTGTGCAGCGCGAGCGCTTTTTCAATGAGGAAGATTACATCCGCCTGCGTGACAGCTACATCCTGACCGCCGAAAAGCTGAACCTTGCCCCGGCGGACATGGCGGTGCTGCATCCCCTGCCGCGTGTGAATGAAATTACGCTGGATGTGGACGATGACCCGCGCGCCGCCTACTTTGAGCAGGCACAGAACGGCGTGTATGTGCGCATGGCTTTGATTATGACGCTGCTGGGGCTGAAAGACCCCAAAACCGGGGAGGTTGCTTTTGAATGCTGAATATTGATGAAATCATGAACGGCGTGGTCATTGACCACATTACCGCCGGGACCGGGCTTTCGCTGTATCACCTGCTGGAGCTGGAAAAGCTGAGCGAAGCCAGCGTGGCCCTGTTGCAGAACGTGCGCAGCCAGAAAAGCGGCAAAAAGGATATTATTAAAATCGAGGGCGATATTTCCGGCTTGAATTTTGATGTGCTGGGTTATGTGGACCCGCAGATCAGCCTGACCTTTATTGAGAACGGTCATGTGGCCCGCAAGGTGCGCCCGGACCAGCCCAAGCGCCTGGTGAACGTGATCAAGTGCACCAACCCCCGCTGCATTACCTCCCTGGAGACCGGCTGCGACCACATCTTTGCCCTGACCCCCAGCGGACGCTACCGCTGCGTTTACTGTGAGCAGGAGTTCAAGGTACGCCCGTAAGGCAGTGCCGCATTTTCCTGTTCTGTTCCCATAATAAGTTCAGACCCGGCATGATGGAACGGATTTTGCTGTTCCCCTGCCGGGTCTGTTTTTTCTTGCTGTTTTGCGCGTGTTTCCTTGCCGCAATTTCCTGCTTGTGGTACGATGTGCACAAAGGACCCTTGTTAATGGGAGGTAATTTTATGAATTGGGGAATTTTAGCTACCGGCACCATTGCCAACAAATTTGCCACAACAGTCAATGCGATGGCTGCCGAGGGCGAGCGGCTTGCCGCAGTCGGCTCCCGCCGGGCCGAAAGTGCCAAAGCCTTTGCGGCGCAGTACAACATCCCGCACTGGTACGCCAGCTATGAAGAGCTTGCCGCCGATCCCGCCGTAGATGCCATCTACATTGCTACGCCCAACGCCCTGCATTACGAAAACTGCAAGCTCTGCCTGGAGCACGGCAAGCATGTTCTGTGCGAAAAGCCGTTCACCATCAATGCAGAGCAGGCCAAAGAGCTGTATGCCCTGGCGGAAAAAAAGCAGCTTTTTATCATGGAAGCATTCTGGATTCGCTTTTTGCCGCTGTATGCCAAATTGCAGCAGATGCTGGCGGATGGGGTGATCGGGACGCTGCAAACCATCACCTGCCAATACGGTTTTACCACTGAAGGCGCCCGCCGCGAGCGCAAATTCAACTCTGCTTTGGGCGGTGGCGCTTTGCTGGATATTGGCATTTATAACCTTGGCTTTTTGCAGATGGTCACCGGCCAGCAGCCCCAGAACGTGCAGACAGAAGAGCTGCGCCTGACAGAATACGGCACCGATGAATACAGCAAACTGCGGCTTGCCTACCCCAGCGGCTGCACGGCGGAATCGGTGCAAACCATCGGCCAGCGCCTTACCCGCATGGCCTGCATTGTGGGCACCAAGGGCCGCATTACCCTGCCGGACTTCCAGTACGCCGAACATATGACGCTGGAACTGGACGGCCAGCCACCGCAGGAACTGGATTTTCCTTTTGATGTGAACGGTTTTGAATACCAGATTCGGGAAATAAGCCGTTGTGCTGCCACTGGCAGGCACCACAGCAGCATTTATACCCCGCAGCAAAGCATTGCCCTGACCCAACTGATGTATGATATCCGCATGGCCTGGGGCATGAAATTTGAGGGCGAGGAATAAGCAGCTTTTGGTAAAGCTTTGTCCCCTTTTTTATATTTTCCACACAGACAAAAACAGCCCCAGGCGGCACCTTTTATGGGTACTGCCCGGGGCTGTTGCTTTTCAGAACCGGGCATACAAAAAGCCCGTATTGGAATAAAAGCTTGCCATCAGCAAAAAGGCAAAAATGGCAAATTCGTACACAGCCCAGCGCACCGGGCGCGGCGCGGCGTTGACCCAGGCGCGCAGGTGCAGGCCGCATTCATGCAGCACATCCACCAGCACCAGCAACGCAATGCCCAACAACAGCAAGAGCAGTTCCAGCTTGCTGGTCAGGCCTAGCAGCCAGTACTGGGCAAACACCTCGTGCCCGGGGTTATGCAGGATACCGGCAAAGTATGCCGCCGCATTGCCCAAACTGCTGGCGCGGAAGATGGTAAAGGTTGTAACAAAGATGGCAAATGTCAGCGGCACGCCCACGATGCGCAGCGGCAGAGATTTGCGCTTGCGCAGCGGAGCGGGCATGTGGTCCTCCGCCACCTGGCACAGGCCGTGCAGCCCACCCCAGACAAGGAAGGTCCAGTTGGCGCCGTGCCACAGCCCGCTGACCAAAAAGGTCAGCAGCAGGTTGGCATCCCGCCGGGCAATGCCCTTGCGGTTGCCGCCCAGTGGGATATACACATAATCCCGGAACCACTGCGAAAGGCTGATATGCCACCGGGCCCACAGCTCCTTGACGCTGGCAGAAAAAAACGGCTGGCGGAAGTTTTCCGGCAGGTGCAGGCCCAGGATCTCGCCCATGCCCAGCACAATATCCGTGTAGCCGGAAAAATCGGCATACAGCTGGAACGAATACATAACCGTGGCAAAAATCAGCTGACTGCGGTCAAAGGACGCCGGGTCCGCAAAGGCGGCGCTGACCACAATGGCCGCACGGTCCGCAATGGCAAACTTTTTGAAATACCCCCACGCACTGCGCTGCAAACCGCTGACCAAACGCTGGGTTTCAAACGTTTTGGGGGCGGCTTCCAGCTGGGGCATCAGGGTATTATAGCGGTTGAACGGCCCCTGGGTGAGCGAGAGGAAAAAACCCGCATAGCACCACAGCCGTGCATAGCTGGGCGTGGGTGCCGTGCGGCCATGCCACACATCCAGCAGGTAGCCCGCCAGCTGCAAGCTGTAATACGCAAGGCCAAAGGGCTTATACAAATCCCGCAGGCCCGGCGCCAGCATGCCGCTGTATTTGAGCACCAGCAGCGGCAGCAGGGCTGCGGCCAGCCCCAATGCCAGCCACCCGCGGCGGCTGGGCTGCTCTGGCTGCGCATGCTGCGCGGCCTGCCACACCACTGCCGTGGCAAGGGCTACCGCAAAAAACGCGCCGATATCAATGGAAAGGCAGAACACTGCGTTGGCTGCCAGAACCAGCTTCCAGCGGGAAGGCTGGGGCACGCGGTACCACAGGCAGGCAAACAGCGCCATAAACGGCAAAAAGCCAAGGGATGTAACAGAAAACATCAGTTGCCCTCCCCCTGCTGCACGGTGCTGTCCGGTGATGTGGCCAGCTTTTCGGCAACCGTATCATAGAACAGGCTGCTTACATCCTCGCCCGCAGCACTGCGAGCGGCCACCGTGGCGAACGCCTTGCTGAACGTTTCTGCCCCCTGCCCGTTCAGGTGGTGCATATCTGAAAAATCGTCAAAGCCAATGGGCAGCAGGTCGGTATCCTTAAAGAGCGAAAAATCCCAATACTGGGTGCCGTTGGCCGCGGCAAAGCTGCGCATGGCATCCACATAGGCCTGGTAGTTCTGGGTATCCTGCACATAGGCGCTGGGCAGCGGGGCGGTGACCAGCACCAGGCGGATGTTCTGCTTTTTGCAGAACTCGGCAATGCGGGTCAGGTTTGCCCGGCCAAACGGTGAGATCGGCGCGCTGGCATCCACGTGCATCAGAGTGCCGAACCCCCAGATGCTGGTACCCTCGGTATAGACAAAACCGCGGTCCCGGTAGGCTTCGCCCTCGTCCGGGTAGGTGACCCAGTCATAGTTCCCCGCGTTATAGCCGCCGGTCAGCTTGCCGCGCCAAAGGGCCGGCAGCTCACCGGGGTCAGCAATAGCATGGCGCGCCGGGAACACCAGATCCGCAAACGCCGCGGCACCGCCCATCTCCCACAGATACTGGTAACGGTAGGGCGAGGACGCGCGCATGTAATCGGTGATCAGGTAGCAGGCCAGCGGAACATTGCTGGATTTTTGCTGATTATAGCCGGTATAGAAGGTTTCCAGATAGACGGTTTTCAGCGGGCTGTTGGCGGCGGCTTCCCGAATAAGCCAATAGGAGCCATCCGGCTGCTGCTGGCTGGTGCCAAGGTTAAAGCTGTGGCTGCCCAAAATGGGGTCAATGGTATCCGGGTCAAAGCTGCGGTAGCTGTGGGAGGAACCCACAAACACAGTATCCACCGCATCCGCTTGGGCGTAATACTCCCCCAGCGTCACACGGGAATAGGCGTGCAGGTCATCCACCAGCAAAAAGTTCAGCAGCAGGCAGAGCGCCGCCGTGATGGCCGCAAACAACACAAACAGGCCCGCCTTGTGCAGCGGGCCGGGAATGCGGCTGGTTTTTGGGGTTGTATGGGGCATGTAGCTTCCTTTACGTTTGCCATCTGCCGCGCGGTATGCGCCGCGGCTCAGGTTTCAATTTTTATATGGGGGCAGCGGGGATTGTAAGCGGCAAGGTCCAGGCGCCAGGTGGTGTTGCCATCGGCATCCTCGGCCGTTTTTTCAAAGCCGTACCCAGCATAAAATTCCCGCACCATAGCGTTTTTGGCGGTGGGGTAATAATAGCCCTCCAGCGCAGTATACCCTGCAGCGGCAGCTTTGGCGGCAAGGGTGTCCATCATGGCGTCTTCCATGCCGCGCTTGAGCACACGGCAGCTCATCAGCCACAGGCGCAGGCAGAGCGTTTGGCCCTGGGCCTGCCCTGCCACAACGGTAACAACGCCGTTATCCGCAAATTTATCCACCAGCTTGCCGTACAGGGTGATCCAGTCCGGCTTTTCTGCCATGGAACGGATGTCATCCTCCGTGCAGCGCAGAGTAGTCAGGTTGAACTGGTTGCTCTTGTTGGTCAGCTGAGCAATGCGCTGCATATACACCGCCTCAAAGGGGCGGATGGTCGCCGTCATTTCCAGGCTGTCCAGATACTGGCCGTAATCGGCAAAAGCTGCCTGGGCCTGGGCGGCCTGGGCGCGGGCATGGTACTGCGCGGTCTTTTTCAGGTCGTCGCCGGAAAGGATCGTCGTTTCAAAGTACCCGCCGTGGTCCAGCATCTTAATGTAGTTTTCGGCGCCATCCAGCACCGGGGTGGCCACGCCGGGCAGCTGGGCGGCCACAATGGCACGCTCCGCCGGATTGTCATCAGCAAACACAAAGCTGTCGGCGCCAAGGCTGAGCTCTGCGGCGATGGCTTTCAGGTTCTGATCTTTGGGATCCCAGTTGGCCTTGATGCAAACAAAATCATCCGGGTGCAGCACGCTGTCCGGGTGGTTCAGGCCGGCCAGGGCGTTGGCTTCGTCATTTTTGGAATCCACCGCCAGCACCACGCCGATGGTCTGCAGGGCTTTGCAGTAGCTCTGGAACTCAGCGTACACCTGGCCTTCCGGCACTTCGGGGCCAATGGCAATGCCGTCCACACCGTCATCGCCCACAATGCCGCCCCAGAGAGTGTTATCCAGATCCAGCACCAGGGCTTTTTTGTTGCGGCCATACAGGGATTTGATGATGTTTGCCACGCTGTTTGCCAAAGACGGAATTGCATCCAGGCACATGGCGTACTTATACATGTGCCAGAAGAACGCATCCCCCCAGGCAGTCAGGCCGTAATCTGCGCTGAGATAGTCAATATCATTGATATAAAAATCCTCATGCGCGGCGGCATAGGCGTAAAAGCGCTGGTTCAGGCGGCTGAGATAGTTGGAACGGCCATGCGGGTCCCAGATATCGCGGTTGCCCATCAGGCGGTAGTTGGGGCGGTCAAAGTTATTCTGGATGACGGGGCAGTGGAATTTGGCTTCCAGCGCCTGCCACATCTGCTCAAAGCGGCTGTACTCGGCATTCAGCATGGCGTCAATTTCCGCCTGCGGGGTGGCCGTTGTGGGGAAATTGATGATGTTGCGCCAGTTGGTGTGGATATAAATGACATCGGGGTGGAACCCATCCAGCTCCGGCGTGCCGAACATGGCGTCCTGCCAATATTGGCCATACTCGCTCTGGTAGAACTCCGCCTGAATGCCGTATTGCAACAAAAACAGGCCCAGCTGGTCTGCCACCTCGTTGGTGGTGGAACCACCCAGGATGGCGATGCGCTTTTGCAGCGGGTGCGGGTTTTGGGCCAGCAGTTCCTTGCGCAGGCGGCGCTTTTTGCGCAGCAGCGTTTCGGTATCCAGCGGGTAGTTAAAACAATCCATATCGGCGCTTCCTTACAAATAATATTCAGGGCTTACAGCTTCTGCAGGGCTTCTTCCAGCGTAATGGCGATCTGGTCCGGGCAGCTGGTGGGCTTGGAGCCGCACAGGGTGCCTTTCATGCGCTCAATGGCGTCCTCAGCTTTCATGCCTTTCAGCAGCTGGCAGATGCCTTTCAGGTTGCCGTTGCAGCCCCCCAGCACCTCAACAGATTCAATGGTATGGTCAGGGTTCAGTTCTACTTTGGTCATCACCGAGCAGGTGCCCTTATTGCGGCGTTCGTAAGTCATAATCGTTTGCTCCTTTTTATTTTCTTGCTCCGTTTTTTGCTGTTGATTGCTTTACTTTTTGCGCGCTTCGGCCAGCGCACGGATGCGGGCGATCTGTTCGTCCGCGGTGGTGCAGGTGCCAACCGGGTGCGGGGTGTTGGTGTTCATGCCGTGGTAGTCAGTGCCGCCGGTCACGATCAGGCCGTACTCCGCGGCCAGCTGTTCCAGCTCGGCTTTATCCTCCTCCGTGTTGCGGGGGTGGTCGATCTCCACGCCGTCCAGCCGCCCGGCTGCAATCAGCTCCCGCGCCAAAGGCATGCTGTGGTAAACGCTGGGGTGGGCCAGTACCGCCACGCCGCGGCATTCTTGGATGAGGTTCAGGATGGTATCCACGGTTTCATACACCGGCGTGTGCAGGATCTTGCCGCGCACCGGGCGCAGACCGAACAGGCTGCGGTACACCGTGTTGTACATTCCATCCGAAAGCCCATACTGCCACAATACACGCATGACATGGGCCTTGTACAGCGTGCCGCTGTCCTTGGCAAATTCCAACGCTTCCTCGGTCTTGAACTGGGGGCAGATTTCCTCCAGCTCCTTGCAGGACTGGTACACGGCATCATAGCGGCGTTTGTCCATGACTGCAGTATGGCGGGCCAGAGCTTCGCAATCGTCCGGGTAATAGCACAGGATGTGCACGCGGTGTTCCCGCCCATAATCATAGGCCGTCAGCTCCACCGCCGGGATCAGCTTCACACCGTTTTGCTCCGGGTGGGCGTAAGCATAACGCACAGAGCGGTTGGTATCATGGTCGCTGATGGCAAGCCAATCCAACCCCGCGCAGGCCGCCAGCCAAGGCAGCTTTTCGATGGGGGTAGAACCGTCCGAACAGGACGAATGGGTATGCAGATCACCGGGCATAGGCTGAGCTCCTCCTTTCCTGCTGAAGCTTTATTATATACCTTTTTTATATTTTTGAAAAGAGGGATATGACATTGCCAAGTCAGCACAAGTCCGTCTTCCCCGCCCCGCCGCTCACTTTTGCCGCAGGCTGGCGGCGTAAGCGCGGGCGCGGGCGGCAAACTGGCGTGCAGCCGGGGAAAGCGCCCCCCGCGCCAGGCAGGCCAGCCCAATGCTGCGCGTTGCAGCGGGTTCCAGCCGCAGCACCTGGCAGCCGTGGGGGTCGGTTCCGGTTTTGAACATCAGCTCCGGCATAATGGCAAAGCCGCGGCCACAGGCCACCATAGCGATCATGGATTGGTCATCCACGATATAGCAGCGGCTGTCCACCCGCAGGTCGTTGGTTTTGAAGTAGCTCTGG